>Ga0134127_10002861_pt1 | contig 12376 bp, 24 predicted proteins | sample KB31753_FD_96459 | JGI IMG/M metagenome (GOLD analysis project Ga0134127, IMG submission 96459) | Terrestrial soil microbial communities with excess Nitrogen fertilizer from Kellogg Biological Station, Michigan, USA - KB3-175-3 | ecosystem: Environmental > Terrestrial > Soil > Unclassified ...
AATGCCAGGATTGCCGCAGTAGATTAAGAAATTCTTTGGCTTATTCAAGAACTTGGAGAGAGCTTTTTGGCTGTCCATGGGCAATAGGAGTTGTCCAATACAGGCACCCACGTATCGTAATTTGAACTGACGCTTTTGCTCTTCTCGGATTCTTTCTTCTTCGAACATGAGGGGGTTGTCTGGCTGCATGAGTTTTCCTTCGGCTTACGTGTGTGCAAGATGCGTTTTTTATTGATGATGCCGCCAATGTAGGCGTATGGATCTGTAACAGTTGAAGTTACAAGCTCAAAAGAAGACCATGCCGACTCAATCTCTTCAGGCTTCCAATCCTTTCGAGCTGCAAGCGAGTAATGATAGATATCATCCTTCGAGAGCTTTTTATGAACAACTCCCACAGAGGGGGGCGGGGTCGCCTCCCCAACAACAACAACATGTTGTTCTTCTTTAAAGGGTTCTTCTTTTACTGCACCTGGTGCAGTACCCCCTGCATGTGATGCAGTACCCCCCTGCACTTCGTGCAGTACCCCCCCTCTAAAAAAATCTCCGTTTTCTCTCCATATATCAATTATTTCAATTATGTTAGACTGGAAAGATCCATTGGGATTCATTCGATGTGTTATTTTTATTAAAGGCTTTCCATTGACTAAGGGGGATGAGAGTTTTTTCAAACATTCTCGGAGCTTTCTCTCGCTCATTTGGGATTCTTCTGCAAGAGTTTTAACTCTCTTAAAACATTTACTATAATCGCCGGCGGTACGCTTTAAAAATAAGTAAAGCGATAGTTCAAATGGGTCAAGGTTTAATGTAAATATTATATTTGGTATTTCTGTTCGATAATGATGATCGGGTTTTTTTTCAAAAACCTCAATTATCTCTTGCGAAGAATTGTCTGTTGGTGTAGACTGATGATTATAAAAGTCTGGGGGCATAGAAAATATCCTTTCTCCCCGGACTTTTTGTTTGGCACTTGAATCTTTAAGTCTGCTCTGCTAAGATGACTTTAGAGACATCGTGATTTAGCGCGACGCTGGGGATGTAAGTCGCGCTAAAAGTTCAAGAGTAGCTCAATTTTAAATTGAGATCAACTCTAAAATCGGGGGAACGTAAAGTTCCTCCTTTTTTTTACCCTTTTGAGAGTGAGATTCACTCCGATTCAAAATCAATAAATGATATATCATTGATATATTCCTTCAAAAATTCTTCTATTTCTGTGTCGCTCATTTTTCTTTGCATTCGGTTGAAAATTTCAAATTGAAATTCACTTAGCAAATGCAAAAGCAATGGTGTTTCCATATTTCCCCTTGTATTGATTTTTCTGTCATGGTAGCTTTAGATGGAAATACTCCCAAGTATTTTTCTTCATATCATCCTTTGGATATGATTACCCTCTGTGTGATGGCAGAGGGTTTTTTATATTACTCTGCCACAACTAGGACACTTACACTTCACTTTCTCTTTATACCCTAGATCTGAAACAGAAACTTTCCCTTTAGTGTATTCGCTGATAGCCATGGCTAGCTTTTTTCCTGGCGTAATCTTTCCTGAAATGATCCTATACAAATAATCTCTTCCGTAGTTCAAATCATTTTGCATGTCCACGCAGGTTATTCCGCTTCTTTTCATCCATTCTTTCAACTTCATTTTCACCTCCGATTGAATATTAGCAATTTGTGTTTTTTATGTAAACCGTAAAATACCTATTGCGTTAAATTTACTGATTTGCTATATTGGATTTATCAAAGCAAGCATGTCTCGCTGATGACCGATTAACTTCGGCAGTTTGTAGCGGCAAGCGGAGATAAGAAACATTAACTTGGGAGTTTAAAATGTTTAATTATGATTACGAAAGAATGGAATACAATCAATATTCTGATTTTTACCCTGAAGATGAAAGGCTTACAGCTTCTCAAACTCAAGAATTGCATGGTGTGGTTGAAGATTTGATCGATAATTTCTACGGAAAAGATAGAGATTTAAAGGAGATTTCTTACTTTGTTCAAAGGCTTGCTGAAATTACATCTGTTTATGTGAATCCTAAACTTTTAGAAGAATTCGAGGTATAATCATGTGCACAAAGCAATCAATAATCAACTCTCTTGAAATGCTAGCGGAAGAGGCGTTTATGAAGACTATGAAGTATCGTTTTGATCCTGTTATTGGTCCAATGCATGAGAAATATTTAACAAATTTCAATATACTTATCGATTACGCTAAAAGAGAAGGGGTCAAAGATGTTTCATAATGATGAATTAAACAAAACAGCTGAAGAGTTTCAAACAGAAGCTAAAAAAAGATTGTACAGCCTAGATCAAATATCTAGTGACATTAGAAGTCTTGAAAAAGTTCTTCATGCTTCCGCAATGCCTGAATTTTCATACGTGATAAATAAAGACGCATGCTTAAGGTGGATTAAAAAGAGAATACATTATTCAGTTTCAGATATGTGCATACCTTTGATTGAGACTAAAACGGAAATAAGAGTGGAATGTAGCTATTACCTAAATTCTTTTTTACAGTTGGCTTTGTACAGACTAAAAAATGAGGTGAAAAATGAAATATAGCCAAAAAGAAAAAGAAGTCGAATTTAACAAATTATATCAGCATATAATTCATAAGTTTCAAGAATTGGAGTCCTCCCCACAAGAAGCAATTGAATTTATTTGTAATGTTTTATCTGTTGCATGCGTTATAAAAAATGTAGACAAGGATTCTGTTATAGAATGTTTTAAAGTCATCCATGAAGATGTTTTAAAATCTCGTGAATTGTATGAAAGTGGTGGAGGCAATAATGAATCAATCTGAACAAATTAATGAACTTGCTGCGGCTTTATCCAAAGCTCAAAGCGAAATACAAGGGGCTAAGAAAGATTGTGCTAACCCATTTTTCAAAAGCAAGTATGCTGATCTTTCTAGTGTATGGGATGCTTGTCGGGAGCCTCTTACAAAAAACGGCCTTTCTATCATTCAGACAACTTTTGAGCGTGATGGCGGCATTTATCTTTTTACTACTTTGGCGCACAGTTCGGGACAATGGATTAGATCGGAATTGAAAGTTATCGTAGGAAAGCCTGACATCCAAGCATTAGGAAGCTCTCTTACTTACTGTCGAAGGTATTCACTTGCTATGATTGCTGGTGTATGTCCAGAAGATGACGATGGAAATGCCGCGTCTGCGCCTTCAAAGACGGCAGCGCCTCAACCAAATACTGATCCTAAAATCACTACTGAACAAGCTATGAATTTGAAGAAAATGATGTCTGGTTTGCCTAAGGATTTTGTAAATGGACTTCTTGCTTCCTTAAGAGCGCATCCAATATTTGCACATTCAATAGAGGCAATACCTGCATCTAAATACGAAGGAATCGTTACTTACATCACATCTAGAATGGAACAAAAGGAAACACAAACAAATGAATGAAAACTATGAAATGAATTCGAACCTCCTTCTTGAGTCACTGGCTTGTGGAGATCCATACTTAAGGAGGAACTTTATAGGTGCAAGTGACGCCCCCATTATTATGGGGGTTTCTCCCTGGAAGTCACCATTACAGCTATATCGTGAAAAAGCTGGGATAAACACCCAGCAGCAAGAAAATAGAGCGATGGCCAGAGGCACACACCTTGAAGATGAAGCTAGGAAAAAGTTTGAAAGTATCATGCTATTAGAGATGCCAGCAAAGAGACTTTTCTCTAAGACATACGAATGGATGATGGCTAGCCTAGATGGCTTCAATGACGGAAGTAGAACGGCTGTTGAAATAAAATGCCCTGGAATGGCTGCTCATGCAATGGCAATGAAAGGTGAAATTCCTGAATACTATATTCCGCAGTTGCAACACCAGATGTACGTTGCTGAATTAGAATCGATCTACTATTTTAGCTATATGAGTGAAAACAATCACAAGATTATTGAGTGTATGAGAGACGATTCTTACATTGAAAAAATGATAGAAAAAGAATTGAAATTCTGGGATTGTATCCAAAACATGGTAGAGCCTGAAATGACAGATAAAGATTTTGAAATAAAGTCTGATCTATCATGGGTAATTCTTAGTAATGAGTGGAAAAGTGTTCAACGTTCTAAGAAAAAAATCTTAGAACGTGAGGAACAGATTAAAAAAGAACTAATACAATGCTGTGACAACAGGAATTGTATGGGTTCAGGTATTGTTGCACAAAAGATTACTAGAAAAGGTGCTGTAGATTATGAAAAAATCTTTGAAATAAAACAAATCGACCTAGAGAAATACCGAAAAGAAAGTGTGGAATTTTGGAAGATATCAAGTGTAGAAGAAAAGGAGGAATGATCTCTTGCGGGAACTTATAGAAGAAAGCAAAAAGATTATATGTAAACTTCAAGAATCTGAAATAAAAGATAAACGTCTTTTATTTCAGATAAAAGAATGTGAAATATACCTTGAATTAATTGAGTTGATTGAAAAGCATGGAAAAAAAGAAAATGACCCGTAAAAAGAAAGCTCCTACATATATCCAACTAGACCTAATTCCCCCTACCGAAGCGGAAAAACTCTATGCCGAGTTCAAAGAAGTCAAAGAAAGTTCTGATAAAGTCAGAAGAGGTGTATTTGCCAAACAGACAGATTTAAGCAAGCGAGTGGAGGACCTTACATGCAAATTAGAAAACCTACAAAAACAGCTAGTCGTTCTGAGCGAGTGGACGATTACCCGACTTGGGTCTGTTACCCCTGCGCCACAAAAGCCGGTGGAAAACCTAGGGATGATGTGTCTACCCACAACGAGCTTGAATGTGATGTTTGCGGACAAACTACATCCGTTACATCTCCAAGAAGCTATGGATGGCCTGTTCTTAAGCGCTTGAATAATCTTAAGATTAATGGTCATGCGTATGAATAGTATCTATGGTTTTATAAACTATTTATACCATACGATCGTATGTGCTCGGCTGAAAATAGATATGTTTTTTCTTTTGTGTCAACTCCGTAAACTTAAAAAAGAAAACGAAAGATTAAAAAGAAAGGTCAAAGGAAATGAATCAAATGCCAAGAGATGACATAGAGGACGTTGTAGACCTCTCATTTAAGATCTCGGATTTAATATTAAAAGAATTGGATGGTGTACCTTTAAATATTTGCTGTGCGTCTATTACAATGTCTATCCTTAATGTTTTTAACTGTATTAAAGGCGAAGTGAACTTAGATAAGATTGTGTCTAAATTTACATATTCAATGCACGAACTGTTAAACGATTCAATTAAGGAAAAGAAAAATGAATCCGATAAACACTAAACTTTTCCACTTTTTTGGCCATCACACATATAAAAAAGATGAATACACCAATGAATTGAAGTGCAAGTACTGCTCAAAAGTATGGAATACGAATAAGAAAATATCAAAGAAACTAAAAGAAACAGACATTATTTCCACGGAAAAGTCTCCCACGTGGGATGAATTCTTAGCAATGGTTAAGAAGAAAGAAGGGTTAAAAGAAAGATCTTGGAATTCGGATTCGGTGATTAGCCATGAAGAAAATAGCTTTCATGAGTTTATGAATAGGCAGGAAAAGTATAAATAAATGAATGAATGGATAAAATATAAAGAGAAGAAGCCGCAAAAAGATGGGTATTATAAATGCTTATGTATGGGATTTAAAAGCCCAATCAAATGCAAATTTAAGAAAGCGAAATTAGGGCCAAAGGAATGGTATTTTGCGCATTTCATTCATAAAAAAAGAGTGCCTTTTGTGATCTACTGGGGAAAGAAAGAGATGAGCAATAAACATAACGTCTGATAATAGTCCTTATGTTAAGCGAAATGAACGGGGTGCTAATGGATAGAAGAGAGGATATAATTAACTTCATAATACGGTGTAAGCATGATTTATCCGAAGATGTAAAAGTTTTAACGAAAAAACATAAACTTAAAGTTAAATATTATAATAGTAGGGAAAACGCCAAAGAGTCAAGGAGAAAATACCTTTCGTCTGAAAAAGGAAAATATGCATCTTCAAAATGTAGATATGGAAGAAGAGAGAAAATAAAACAAGATTCTCTTGAATTAGAATGGCATGAAAAAATCCTAATAGGAAGATTTTATAAAAATTGCCCTGAAGGATATGAAGTTGACCATATCTTCCCTCTGTCTAAAGGAGGAAAACATGCTCTATCCAATTTACAATACCTCACAAAAACCGAAAACCGATCCAAATCAAATAACATTGACTGGTGGGACAACAACACTAAAGAAAGTATTTTTCTTAGAAAAGAAGTAGAGGATTATTTATGGAAAAGAATTACTTGCTCGTGCGTTGGGGAATTAAAGTCAACAAGACGAATCATAAATGAAATGTTTTGCCATGGCATGATCAACTCTAGAGCGTCAGTACATAACTTACTAGAAAAATGGGCTAAGGAGGGAAAATATGCGTATGGAAGATCTATTGATTTAGGATGGAAAGTATGTGATACAAAATGTATTTTTTGAAAATTCTTTCAGTCTTCTTCTCCGCCTTCAATGTAAAATGCCTGTAGAAAATGTTGAATGACATAGCGAATACTTGACTCTAATTCTGCAACTATTCATGCAAACACTCATAACATGAAAAGAGAGTGTGCTCTTTTCCGCACACAAAATTTGTGGCATCTTTGCCACATTTACATAAAATCTTTTTCCCTTCGGAATCAATTAGACCTGATGACGATAGATTTAAAACTGGTAAAGATAATCCAAATTCAGGCGCATTTTCAAAATCATCCTCCTTCATTCTACAGAACCCCCTTCAATGTAAAATACCTCACATTCTGTTGCTTCATATGCCCTTTTTAAAAATGTCTTGATCTCTTTCATGGTAGTAGATCTCTTTATTGAAAAATTAACCGTATCAACCACCGCAATATCACCAATGTCGATATCGCATTTATTCATAAATTCTGTTACGAATTTGCATTTTTTATTGGAATAAGTGATTTTAAATCGATAATTCATTGGCAACATTTGAGTTAGAAGGGTAAAACAATTGAATTTTCTCGCGACAAATCAAGGAAAAACAATTGAGCATATCGATTTTAACAATTGAACACGGCTGGACTTGAACCAGCGCACCACACAAAACGCATAGGGTGCTTTCATCGGAAACATCAAATGATGCTGACGAATTATGCGCTTTGCTCCGGCTCTACCCAACTGAGCTACGTGTTCTAGGGATCTACTAATTTGACATTCATTAGTACATTTTAGTATTCATGAGCTTTTTTGGCTCGACTTTTCATTGATTGTGCTGCGCTTAAAGCTTCCTTCATTTCAACCTTTTCATGCTTCTTCTTTACGCCTTTAGCGCTCTTCATTTCGGAAGCATAATGTTTGGCATCTTTCTTAAGATCTTTAGAAGCTTTTTCCATAATTTTCTTATGCATTTCACTTTCCTTTCTTTTTTTTCGATTGTCCGCTTTCATGCATAGCAATAGCTACAGCTTGCTTTGGGTTTGAAACAACAGGACCTTTTTTTGATCCCGAATGAAGCTTTCCTTCTTCAAATTCATGCATAACTTTTTTAACTTTTCGCTGCTCTTTTCCTTTCACCATTTTATGCCTCATATTCTATAGAAAAATTTATTTTAGATGATGATGTTAGATCTGATATTTGTACTACCACAGACCCTAAGGCTGATCTTATGCCTTGTAGCGTAAATACTGTAGGTGATGTTCTAGCATTTACAAAAGGACCTATGAACGTAACATTATCTAAATAACATGGGCCAACATTTGTTTGAGATACTGGCACGGAAGGAGAGGCCGGTACGCTTATTTGTAAGTTCCCTGATCCACCAGAAATTGAAGATAATTCAATTTTTACATGCAGAAATACGCGATTTCCAATTTTTGTCCAGCTGCCTGTTTGAGTTGTGTATCCTACCGTAGGGTTAGATACCGACCCAGTAATTGCTGGGGTATAAGTCCCCTGTAAATATGTCGATAGAGAGGTGTTTCCAAGATTTATTGATGTAACTACGGGAGCAGAAGAAAAAGATGGTGCGCTTGCTGATGTCCCTACCATTACTGTTGATGCTGAGGCTGCGGACAAACTTGATACGGCATTTGAGGCGCCTCCATACAAAACGCCGTTTGCGGTAACTGCATTAGCCGTAATATTAGCTGTTGTTGCACCTGTCAAAACACCGGTTAAAGTGTTTACCCCTGTTCCGCCTTCACTTACTGTAAGTATTTTTGGTTTGTAAGACATTACACCTCATAAACTATTGAAATTCTTAGTACCGAGGTTGCCGCCAATGCTGTTGAAGCTAGTGTTGCGCTTGCTCCCGCTGTGGTTGTGCCAACTAAAATTAAGTAAGTATTGGAAACGACAGTTACTGGATTTATGAAAGAGGATACAAAGGTTACGTTATCACAATAAATAGCGCCTACGCCAATCTGTGAAGGTGTAATTCCTGCGGGCAAGCCTTCTATTCTTAGGTCTCCGGTTCCAGCTGTGTATGAGTTTAGGGTGATTAAAATTTGGACAATAGCCCTATTTCCTATTTGAGTATATCGTCCGGTTTGAGTGGTATATCCTACGCTTGGTGGGGTTCCGCTAGATGTAATTGTAGGCGTGAAAGTACTCTGATTGTAAATAGATAATGGTGTCCCTGATCCAAAGGTTACGCTTGTTAATGTGGGTGTTGCGCTGAATGCTGGAGCACCTCCTGTTCCTGTTAATACAGTTCCCGTTGCTGCTACTGCTAGGCTTGATACAGCATTGGAGGATCCACCGTACAGGACTCCATTTTGAGTTACTGTCGATGCGGTTACAACCCCGGTCCCATTTCCAGTTAAAACGCCTGTTAGTGTTGAAGCTCCTGTTCCCCCTGCTGCTACTTCCAGGACTTTAGGTTTATATGCCATAAATTACCTTATAAAATATTCCATTGAGTTCCGTTGTAGACAATATCAACACTTCCATAATTAACGTTAATTATTGTGCTAGCCGCCCCATCAATGTTTTTTCCGGAAGGGGTTATTGTGATATTGCTTGCTCCTGCTGTGCCGGCATTATCTTTAATTCGATGGCGTTGCCCTGTTACTGGCGATGCTAATGGCACTATCGTTGGTGTGACGGCTCCATTTACTAAGATTATTCCGTCTTGAGCTTTAGTGGTGTATGAAGCCCCCGAAGCTGAAACCACATTATCTGCGGTGTTCGCTGTAACAAGCGGCGTCTGGATTGTCGAAGCTATAGTTGTGCCATTTGTAAAGTTTACATTTCCAAATTGAAGCGTACCGGCTCCTCCAACAACAGATGAGTTAGATGAACTGAGTGAAACGTCTGTTACTTGATAGACTGCGCCGGCACCTATCGAAATAGCTGTTGCAGATCCTGAAGAAATCCTAGAGTTTAGGCAGAGTCCTGTATTTGCAGTTCCGTTTTGAGTGATTGCCGTTGTGTTTGTTCCCATGAAAATAGATGTTCTGTCTAGATTAATATTTCCAGTTGATGAAGTGGAGACTGCTATATTTGAGGCGCTATTTCTAAAAGTAACAGTCCCAGCAGAATTATCTGATGCGGTTGTGCTTAATCCGCTATTTCTTATTAAACAATTTGTAAATCCTAGAGCCCCTGTTGCACTCATGGCATAAAGTCCTATCCCAGTCGTGGTTAGATCTGTCTGGCAGCTAAAGACAATTATCGCTTAACTGGTATTTGCTGTAGTGAAAGATATCCCTGTATTGTTTGAGCAGGTTAGAATGCAATCTTGCAAAATAACTGATGTTGCAGATGAACCGCCGACAAGAAGAAAGTTATCTGAATTAGTTTGAAGAACTAAGCCGGAGATTGTGGCAGTCCCCGCGGTTGACATTGTGATCTTACCGATGATCTTCGTGCAACAACCAAATCCAACTAAATTAATGCCGTCTGATATCGTTAAATTTTCTGTGTAACTTAAATTCTGAGGTTTGATGTAAATGTTTTTAGGGTTTGCAGATGATGCACCATCTGCAACAGCTTGTGTAATTGCGCTTGCTATTGTTGCATAGCTTGAATGAATATCGCTGCCGACAATATAAGGAGAAAGGGATTTGTAAACGCCGTCTCCCGTTAAACGTAAAGTGATGTCCGGGGCTGAATATCCTACTGTGATTCCATCGCTTCCAACAATTGACCCTCTTCTTACATGGCCTCCATTATTCGCCCTGTTTGAAGCTGTAGACCCTATCCATAATTGACCATTTGTATTTAAGGCGCCCCCTCTATTTGTGCCATCAAAAGAAAGATTGTCTGCGAAGAATATTGATTCGTTCTCGCTTACATTGCTTGATCCAGCCATTACGTCACCATCCTATACTCTAATAGCGAATTCCAATTGATTGTTAAGGGCGATCCGCCTCCTATTCCAGTGACAGAAAGAACAACTGTATTACCTACAGCATCGAAGCTAGCTTCGCAATCTTCTAACGCTGCGGATTCAAATATATTTGAAAAATCTCCGGCAATAAAAAAGGCATCTACGCCATCTGTACGAAATGCAGCATTAACACAGTAGCTTGCTCCTGCTGGCGTAGAAGCTTCGAATGCCTGTATATTTCCATAAATAAAATAAGTTGCAGGTGTTGCTCCTAAATTTATAGTAATAAGGGTTTCTGGTGTGTCGTCACTTGTTGTTGCTTGCCCAGTAACACGATTTGTTAAGTAAACACTTACTTCGTTTACATCCCCTGTTCCAGGGGGATCTCCTGCCGCAATTCCGCCCTTAGTTGTTGTCCCATTGTCATTATCCTCTACAGAGTCAAAAGAATCTATAATAAGAATATTTGCTGATGGAACGGCGTTTCCGTCTTGTGTATCGAATGATGTCGGAACGGCTGGTGATGATGTTGCTGAAGGGACATAAATTTGACTCATTATTCCCCCTAATAGGCGTTAAGAACACTGACTTTAAAGTTTCCTGTATTTCCACCACCAGCAGCGCCAGTCACATAGAATGGTGTCCCTATGGGGAATCCCATGTTTCTAGCGGTCCCATTGTTTCCTCTGCAGTCCAAAACGAACTCTTCTCCGGCAACCATTGTGGTTCCTTTAGTGGTTCCTGAGTTGTCTGCAAAGAATACTGATACATTTGTTTGGTTTTTAACTAATAAAATAACTGGCACATTTGTCAATTGTCCTAAAAGCTGGGGTGTCCCTGTAAATGCTGAAGCTGCCGCGGTTAATTCGGTGTCAAATTCTAGCTTCTGATCCTGTGCAAGATTCGTCATTTTTTCCTCTTTATTTTTATCTTATACGGGGATGTCAATCCGCTTTACACTACCAAATTAACCATTTTGTTGACGTCAACAAAATGGTTAATTTATAAATATTTTTAAACAATATTCTGTCCGCACCATAGAGTGCCGTTATATGTAAGAGTGTAGGATTCGTAAGCTGTGTTTATCACTTTTGTTCCAGCTGAAGTTCCCCCTGCTGCAATATTCTTGGTATTTCCATTTATTGTAATATTTCCTCCTGATAACGCTTGTCCCGCTCCATCATAAACAATAACTGTTCTTCCTGTTGCTGGTGAGGCTGGTAGAGTAATTTCTAAAGCGCCTGCTGTTGAATCAGTAGTGATGAAATAATCTGTTCCTAACACAGCATAAGGTGTTGCTGCTGTTGCTACGCTTGTGACTTTTACTTTAAGGCCTGATGACAACAATATCCCGTTAGTTCCCGCTGTAAGATTTATACCGCTAGCAGCTCCACCAGCAGTAAAGTTCATGGCGTCACTAACGCTTTCGCCGGCTGTTAATGTCATCGACCCGTTTGTATTAGTGATAATAGTGTCTTTTGCAGTTGCTCCTGTCGCAACCATGCTCATTCCGCCACTACTCGTAACATTTATTGAATCTGCATTGGCTTCGCCGGAAATAACGTTAACAGCTCCCGCTGTCGACTGTAACGTTAGATCGGCAGATCCTGTAACTGTAAAATTGGACGCTGTTGCTGAATCTAGAGAAATTGCTGCGGTTGTGTCTACTGTAACACCTCCAGAACCCGCATTCATGTCTATACCGCCCCCTGCAGTAGTAGCATTCAATTGGATTGCGTCAACCGCAGCTTCTGCTCCTGTTAAGATAACCGATCCGGCAGTTGAATTAACTGTAATGTCAAAAGCACCTGTTGTTGTTAAATTGACAACTCCAGCAGCATCCAAAGACATTAAGCCGCCGGAATCAATGGTAATCCCTCCAGTACCTGCGTTGACATCAATACCTCCCAGAGCTGTTGTCCCATTAATTTGTACTGCATCCGCGGCCGCTTCGGTTCCTGTAATCACTACAGAACCACCAACTGAGGATAGTGTCAAATCAGCAACACCGGTAACCGTGAAGTTGGATGCTGTGGCGGAATCTAGAGAGACGTTTCCGGT
>Ga0134127_10002862_pt1 | contig 12371 bp, 5 predicted proteins | sample KB31753_FD_96459 | JGI IMG/M metagenome (GOLD analysis project Ga0134127, IMG submission 96459) | Terrestrial soil microbial communities with excess Nitrogen fertilizer from Kellogg Biological Station, Michigan, USA - KB3-175-3 | ecosystem: Environmental > Terrestrial > Soil > Unclassified ...
CAATGCACCGCCCACGATCGATAGCAGAACGCTCTCGGTCAAGAGTTGACGAACTAATCTGAAACGACCCGCGCCAAGCGCCGTTCGAATTGCGATCTCTTTTTCACGACTCGCCGCTCTCGACAGCAACAGATTGGCGACGTTGGCGCAGGCGATGAGCAAGACGCACCCGACGGCGCCGAGCAACACCAGCAGCGCCGGACGAATGTCGCCGACCACCTGGTCCAATAACCGCTTGACGCTCAAATTGAATCGCCGGCTCTCGGGGTATTGAGCCGGGAATTGTTGTTCAAGCGACCTTACCACCGAATCCAGCTCGGACTGCGCCTGGGCGATGGACACTCCCGGTTTGAGCCGAGCCAGCACATTGTAGTTTTCATCTCCCTGACTGCTCAGATCCTTCTCACTCATCGGAAGTGATAGAAGGATCTCAGCCTGGTCTGCCGCACCGACCGTCGGCATCACTTCTTTTTTCAGTGAAAAATCGACAGGCATGACGCCGACGATCAAGTAACTCTCCCCGTCGAGCATCAGATTCTGGCCGATGACATTGGGATCACCTCCGAATCTGCGCTGCCACAAACCGTAGCTCAGAATGGCGGCTGGCGGTTTGCCGGGAACGTCGTCCTCGGCCGCAAACACCCGCCCCAATGCGGGCTTCAAACCGAGCAGCGTGAACGTCGCCGAAGATGTCCACACTGCTCCAATGCGCTCCGGAGCGGCCTGGCCGGTGATGTTGGCGCTTCCACCCTGAGCAATGGCTATCTCCTCAAACACCGTGTTCTGAGATTTGATCGCCGAGTACTGGCCGGGTGACGGCCAATCCTGTTCGACATTCGCGCCCGGCGAGTGCGTCCAGATTATGGCCAGCCGATCGGCATCAAGGTATGGGAGGGGCCGAAGTAGAAGTCCATTTATGACGCTGAATATCGCGGTGTTGGCCCCGATACCCAGAGCAAGAGTGATCACCGCAACAAACGTAAATCCCGGCCTCTTCGCCAGCAGTCTTAATCCATAACGTAGATCTTTCATAATAAAACCTTGTTCAGGGTTCAGAGAGTTCAGGGTTCAGGGTTTCTGGTTTCTAGTTCAGATTTCGGGTTGTAGTTCACCTTGTAACGAGACTCTGGCCGAATCGAGAAACCAGAAACCAGAAACTTGAAACCAGAAACTTTGAACGCTGAACCCCGAACTCTGAACTTTCATTCATATCTCAGCGCTACCATCGCATCTACTTTCGTGGCGCGGCGCGCCGGAACATAACTGGCAAGCAGCGATACACCCAGTAGCAGGATCGAAATCGCCGCAAACGTCAGCGGATCCGTGGTGCTGATGCCGTACAGAAGGCCGGCCATCAACCGCGTCAGAGCGATCGATGCACCGAGGCCAAACGCAACGCCGGCTCCAGCCAAACGCATTGCTCGCCCAACCACCTGTCTGAAAATGTCGCGGGTCTGCGCACCAAGCGCTACGCGAATGCCGATCTCGTGTGTTCGCTGCGTGACCGCATAACTCATCACCCCGTAAATGCCAACCGAAGCAAGCGTCAACGCTAGCCCGCCGAACACAATCATCAACAGCGTCGTAAACCGCTCGCGAGTGAGCGATGCATAAAGCAGTTCACTCATCGTTTTTGTGTCGTAGGGCGGCAGATCGCGGTCAAGCTCGCGGATCTGGTCCCGCACTGGTCCGATGAGCGTTCGCGGATCGACCGCGGTGCGCACAACGATAGTCATCTGCGACTGGGTCTCCTGCAGATGAGTTTTGTAGGCTTCGGGTTTGGGTTCGGCGCTCAAGCTGTCCTGCTTTTCGCTGCGCACTACGCCTACAATCGTCTCCCAGGTCCCGGGCTCCGCAGGCTTGGCGAACTTCACTCGCTTGCCTACGGCGTCCTCCCCGGGAAAGCATCGACGCGCAAAAGCCTCGTTGACGATGATCGTCGCGTTTGTCGCGATGTCCGTTTGGTTAAAGAGCCTCCCGCCGAGTAGCTGAATCCCCATCACGCGGAAATAATCAGGTGTGATCGTTTTGTGGCGAACCTCTCTGACGAAGTCTTCGGGCGGCCGGCCCTCAATGGTCATATCGTTTGTGTAACCGGAGCCTTTCAACGCCGCTACATTTGTCGAGCCGACATCGACCACTCCTGGCAAAGCCCTGATACGCTGTTCGGCCTGTTCAAAGAAGGTTATTGCGTGGCTGTTCTCGGGATATTTCAGACCCGGGAGAGATACGCTGACCATCAACAAGTTGTGTGGATTGAATCCCGGATCGACTGTTTGCAGCCGTAGAAAGCTGCGTATCATAAGCCCCGCTCCGATCACCAGCACAAGCGCCAGGGCGACTTCGGCTACCACTAGAGCGCTGCGCACGCCGCCGCCCTGTGAGCCACCTTTCTGTCCGCCTTCTTTCAAGGTCGCGACCAGATCCGGCTTCGAAGCCTGCAACGCCGGGACAAGCCCGAACAGCAGCGTTGTCAGCAGCGTGAGCCCCGTGGTGAAGCCGAGCACTCGGCCATCGAGTTGCGCTTCATCGAGCCGCGGTATGTCGCCAGGGCTAAAGGCGACCAGCAATTCTTTGCCCCAAACGGCAAGCAGCACGCCGAGCCCCCCGCCAACAATCGCAAGCAAGAGGCTCTCGGTCAGGAGCTGGCGCACGACTCGGCTGCGCCGCGCGCCGAGTGCGCTGCGGATCGCTACTTCGCGTGTCCGCGTGGCCGCGCGAGCCAGCAAAAGATTCGCAACGTTCGCGCAAGCGATCAGCAAAACAAAACCGACGGCCACCAGGAACACAATCAATGGCAGCCGCGTATCCGCGACCACCCATTCCTTGAGTGGACCGAGCCCGACTCCCATCTGGGTATTCGTGTCGGGGTATTGTCCTTCGAGCCGGCCCGCAATGGCTGTCATCTCTCCCAGGGCCTGGTCTGTTGTGATGTCCGGCTTGAGCCTGCCAACCGCGCGTAGAAAATGCGGCCGGCGGAGCTGAGCAATCTGCTCGTAATTCCAACCCATCGGAACCCAGAGCTCGATCTCCTTTGAGGGAAAATAAAAATCCGGCGGCATCACCCCGACGACTTCGCGATTCCTTCCGTTGAGAGAGATGGTCTGTCCAATGAGACCGGGGTCGCCGCCAAAGCGTCGCTGCCACAGTTTGTGGCTCAGAACCACGACGGTGTGCTTGCCCTGCCACGTTTCTTCTTCCCGGAGCGTCCGCCCGAGTATCACATCCACTCCGAGCACCGAGAAGATATTGCCGGTAACGTACAACGCCTTAACCCGCTCGGGCTCGCTGCCTCCGGTCAGGTGCAAGCCGGCGATGCCCGGCCCTTTCTTGTCCGAACCCATGTAGGCTGCGATCCCTTCGAATGACTCGCTTTGCTTCTGCCAGTCAAAGAGGTTTGCCGGAGCGACCGTCGCTTGTGTCCAACTCTTGAGCGGATTTGTCTCCCAGAACTCGACCAGGCGATCAGAGTCGCGATAAGGCATCGGGTTTAGCAGCACTGCGCTTACTACGCTAAAAATCGCGGTATTAGCGCCAATACCCAGCGCAAGTGTAAGGACGGCAACAAGAGTGAATCCCGGTTTCTTTCCGAGCATTCGCACGCCGTAACGAAAATCTTGTAAAAAGTTCCCCATCGGACTCTCCCATCGTTAATCTTTTTTGCTCCTTAGCGTCTTTGCGAGTCTTTGCGGTCTTTGCGCGAAATATACGATTCGCAGGAGGGGTTCGCGCAAAGACCGCAAAGACTCGCAAAGACGCTAAGAAGAGACGCACTGATAATTTATTCAGATCTCAAGGCAACCATCGGATCGACCCTCGTCGCTCGACGCGCGGGCAGGTAGCAAGCGATCAACGCAACCGTCACCAATGTAAACCACATAACCTTGCGCCCGATGTCATCCGACACCGAGCGCTGCAGCGGTTCAAGACGCAGGCTTTCGCCGGGGACCATCAAATTCTCGTTCGCAAAGTTGCCCGCGAGCACCGTCATTGCCTGTTGCGCCTGCTGAAGCTCAACTCCGGGCTTAAGCCTGCCAAATGCCTGGAGCCAGTTGCTGCCGCGGGCCCGGCGTTGGTCGGCTGGAAAAGTCAGCGGAGTCCACAAATCAAGGCTCCCCCACAACAGCGGGTGTTCAAAGCCTCTGGGCATCACGCCGATGACGGTGGTGTTCTCGCCGCTCAACCGAAGCATACTTCCAACGACATTCGGATCGCCGCCAAAGCGGCGCGACCAGAAGCTGTGGCTAAGCACGACGACGCGGCTCACCGTTGCCTCACTCTCTTCGGGGGTGGGCCAGCGGCCTAAGAGCGGCTGCACACCCAGCGCCGGGAAGAAATCGGAGGTTGCAGCGATCCCGCGCAGCCGCTCAGCAGGCTGTCCTTCATCCGCGAGACTGGGGCTGATCCAGGTGTAAGCGGTCATCGATTCGAAGACGTCGTTCTTGTCGCGATAATCAAAGAAGTTTCCCTGTGAATGCGGCCAGCTTTGGGAGTGTGGCGACGTCCGAAATATGCGCACGAGACGTGTTGAATCCGGATACGGCAGCGAGCGAAATAGGTAGGTATTTAGAACGCTGAACATCGCGGTGTTTGCGCCGATGCCCAGGGCGAGCGTCAGGACTGCGACAACGGTGAAACCGGGGTTCTTCAGCAGCATTCGCAGCCCAAAACGTAGATCTTGAATCATGGAAAAACTCCCAGTTCAGGGTTCAGGGTTTCTAGTTTCTGGTTTCTAGTTTCTGGTTCGTGGTTTCTAGCTTCTAGCTGGTTCAAACCGCGGCCTCGATGTAGCTTTTGAACTAGAAACCAGAAACCCTGAACTCTGAACCCTGAACTCTATCCTTTTCTCACTCGTGTCGAAGTGCGCGCATCGGATCGACTCGGGTCGCTCGCAGAGCCGGAATAAAGCAAGCCATCGCAGCGACGCCCGTAAGCAAAAGTGCGATTACCACAAACGTCGACAAATCCGTTGGACTCACGCCAAACAGTAGACTGGACAAAAGCCGTGTCAATCCAAAGGCGCCCGCAAGGCCGACGCCGACGCCAATCAGCGCCAGGGACAAACCCTGTCCGACGATCAGCATCAACGTATCTTTCGAACGCGCCCCAAGCGCCATCCTTATGCCGATCTCGTGTGTCCGGCGCGCGACGGTATATGACATCACGCCGTAAATTCCGATCGCGGCGAGGACTAGCGCCAAAGCTGCAAACACGCCGAGTAACACGGTCCTAAACCGAGGCTCGCCCACCGATCTCGAAAGTATCTCTTCCATCGATGCGACATTGGCGATCGGTTGATCCTTGTCGATTGATTGGACCGCCCCCCGAATAGCGGAGGTCAGCGCAGGCGGGTCGCCGAACGCGCGAACCACCAGACTTGGTCTGCCGATGTTGATGTCGGGCAGGTACATCGTCGGCGTCGGTTCGCTCTGCAGCGAGAACTGTTTGATGTCTCGGGTGACGCCGATAATCTCACAGGTCGCGGGCCGTCCCAGATCGATGATCAACCGCTGGCCGAGCGGATCGTCGTCCGGAAAATAAGTCGCAGCAAAGGATTCGTTGATGATCACGGTCTTCGCTGGTTCTTTCGTTTCCTGATCGGTGAACTTGCGTCCCTTGATCAGTGAAATCCCAAGTGCGGTAAAGAAGTCATGGCTAACGGCGGGATTGAGCGCGGTGACCTGTTGATTGGGGTCAGCGAAAGGCCGCCCCTCGATCTTGAAGTATGTGTCGTTGCCGCCCCGCAAAGGCAATTGAGTAGTCGTGCCGACAGCTTTTACTCCTGGCAACGCTGCTACTCTGGTGAGCACCTGGTCTACAAAGGCTCCCGCCTGGTTCGGTTCGCGGTATTTTGATTCGGGCAGGAACAAGCGCATCGTCAGCACGTTGGTCGGATCATATCCCGGATCAACCTTCTGCAGCTGCCGAAAGCTCTGAACCAATAGGCCCGCGCCTACCAGCAGTACCATCGCCAGTGCGACCTCGGTAACAACCAGGAAGCGGTGCGTACGGTTATGGCTTATCCCCGGCGCGCCTTTTCCGCCTTCTTTGAGCGATTCGTTGAGATCAGGCCTTGACGTTTGCAGGGCAGGCGCCAGGCCAAAGATGACTCCGCAAAGCAGAGAGACGACCAGTGTAAACCCAAGGACGCGAGTGTCGACGCCTATCGCCCCGGCCCGTGCGATCGTGTCCGGCCCCAGTTTCACAAGCAATTCAGTTCCCCACACCGACAGGAGCAGGCCAAGTCCGCCGCCGGCAGCGGCAAGGAGCAGACTCTCAACAAGCAACTGACGAATTAGTCGAAGCGGTCTGGCGCCCATCGCGCTGCGAATCGCGATCTCTTTTTGACGACCCGCGGCCCTGGCCAGCAGGAGGTTGGCAACGTTCGCACATGCTATCAACAGCACAAAGCCCACCGCCCCCAGGAGTACATAAAGTGGTGTGCGAACGTCCCCGAGCATTTCGTCGCGAAGGGGGACGAGCCGCAGTCGCCAGGTTGTGTTTGTATCGGGATATTGCTTCTCGAGCCCGATTGCAATGGTGTCAAGATCGGTCTTGGCCTGTTGCAGACTGATGCCAGGCTTGAGCCGCCCAAAGGCTCGCAGGAAATGGAAGCGCCGGACCTTCATCCCGTCGTCGTCGAAACTCATCGGAGTCCATATATCGCTTTCAGCAATCAGCTGAGTCGAGTTCGGAGCAACACCCACCACTGTGTAAGTCGCGCCGTCGAGAGTCAGCGTTTTGCCAATTACCGGCAGCTCTCCGCCAAGTCGCCGCCGCCATAATCCTTCGCTTATGATGGCCACCCGCTGGCCAGGCTTTTCTTCTTCCGCCGTAAAATCCCGGCCGTGAACCGGCGTGATGCCAATCGCTTTAAAGAAATTGGTTGTTACGTTCAACGCAGTAACTCGCTCAGGTTCAGACTCGCCGGTCAGGTTGTAAGAGATAAACATCATCGCCGCAAATTCTTCAAACGTGGAATTCTGCGCGCGGTAGTCAAGGAAGTCCGGTGGCGAGGTTGAGGCTTGATTGCCCTGGCTGAACGTTCCCCACATCCGCACAACGCGCTCCGGATCCTTGAAGGGCAGAGGACGCAGAACCACCGCATCCACGACGCTGAAGATCGCGGTAGTAGCGCCGATTCCCAGGGCAAGTGTTACCAGGGCGATAATTGTGAAGCCACGATGCTTGAACAGCATCCGAACGCCATATCGCAAGTCCTGCCATAGTCCATCAATCATTTTTAGCTCCTGACTCATCCTTAGATTTTGGATTTTGGATTTTGGAGCGGCAGAGCGAGGCCTCCGTCAATCCAAATCAAAACCCGAAAATCTTCCTCAATACAAAATCCAAAATCTAAGATCCAAAATCGAATCATTCGTATCTCAACGCGATCATCGGATCTACCTTCGCGGCGCGACGCGCGGGCAGGTAGCTCGCGAGCAACGCCACCACGACGAGCACAAACGGGATCGCCGCGAACGTCGCGACATCCAACGCGTGGACTCCGAAAAGAAAGCTCGCAAGCAAGCGAGTGACTGCCGCGGCGACGATCAAACCCGCGCCTACCCCGCCGGCTGCCAGCATCAATCCCTCCTTCAACACCAATCGAAGGACGTTGCCTTTTGCGGCGCCAAGCGCCATTCGTATTCCGATCTCGTGTGTTCGCCTCGACACCGTATACGACATCACTCCGTACAGCCCGATGCCTGCAAGCACCAGCGCTAACGATCCGAAGACCGCCAGCAGCACCGCTCCTATCCGAGCTGCAAACAACGAAGCAGCAACGACGCTCGACAAGGTTTGAACATCTGTAACCGCAAGGTTCGAGTCGAGCGTTTGTATTTCTCGACGCACCGGCGAGGCGATGTCCAGCGGGTTACCTGAGGTGCGAACATGGAGCGTCATGCCCGTCTCGTGATTCTGCGAGAGCGGAACATAAACCGACGGACGCGGGTTCTCGCCAAGAGTGCGGTACTTACTATCGCGAACGACGCCGACTACTTCGGTCCACGGACCATTGGCGCCTCGAAAGCTCATCCGTTTGCCGAGCGGACTCTCGTCTGCGAAGTAGCGACTCGCAAACGTCGAATTGATGATCACTGCCGGCGGGGCCTTGTCGCTATCATGAGCGCTGAAGTCGCGGCCCTGAAGCATCGGAATTCCCATCGTCGCGAAGTAGTTCAATCCGACTACGTTCTGGTTCACAATAAATGCGTTATCCGGAAGCCCGGTGCCCTCGCTGCGGTCGACGGTATCGGGTCCTTCCTGACCTTGAATGATGAAGCTGGCGGTGCGCCCTCCGCCGCTCATCGGAACGATGCGCGCAAGGCTGGCGGATTCGACGCCAGGAAGCGCTTCGATTCGCTCGATGACCTGGGCGTAGAACTGTTGCCCCTGGGTCTTTGTATAACGCAACAGATTGATGTTGAGCTGCGCATCGAGGATTTTGTCCGCGGCAAACCCGGGATCGATCGATTGCGCATTGTTCAAGCTCCGCAGGAACAGACCCGCGCCGATCAGCAGCACCAGCGACAATGCGACCTGCGCGACCACCAGGGTGTTGCGAAGGTTGAAACGTCTGCGTCCTTGCGCGGCCGCCGACGCCTCATCCTTCAGCGCCGGCACCAGATCGGGCCTCGAAGCTTGCAATGCCGGGGCGAGACCAAAAATCGCACCCGTCACGATCGACAAAACGAATGTGAACGCGAGCACCCGGCCATCGAGGCGATAGTCCAGGGTGAAAGCGAATATGCCTTCGGGCGGTGTCGCCGTTTTCAACACATCGATAGTCCACAAAGCGAGCAGTAGGCCGGCTACTCCTCCGGCTAGCGATATCAGCAGGCTCTCGGTCAGCAATTGGCGAATTAGCCTCGAGCGGCTTGCGCCCATCGCGAGCCTGACGGCGATTTCTCGTCTTCGACCCGACGCGCGCGCCAGCAATAGGTTTGCGACGTTTGCGCACGCGATTAGCAGAACGATACCGACGACAGCCAGCAGCAATCCCGCGACCGAGAGGAGCTGAGGATAACCAATCGGGTCGATCTTGCTTACAGGAAAGAGCGTCGCTACGGAATTGCGATTGGTGTCCGGATAGGCTTGTTGGAGCGCGGCGGAGATCGTTGACATTGCAGCCTGTGCCTGCTCGATTGAAACACCCGGCTTGAGACGTCCGATCATCTTCATCCAGCGACCCGCGCGGCGCGACAGCAAATCGGGATTCATTTCACCCGAGAACCCCCCGCGCGGCGGACGCACCAGAGCCTGCATCATAACCGGAATGTAGATGTCGTTGTTCTCTAAGACGTCGGGACCGTTAAAGCCCGCGGGCGTGACTCCGATGATCGTGAATGAGTGCCCGTTTAAGGACAGATGCCCGCCGATGATATTGGGGTCGCCGCCGAAACGCTGTTGCCACAGGTCGTGACTGATCACCGCGACAGGATGGGTGTTCGGGGTTTTGTCTTCCTCCGGCGCGAACGTTCGCCCAACAATCGCTCGTAGCCCCAGAACATCAAAAAAATTGCCAGAAACGATCGATCCCGAGATCAAATCCGTTTGATCTTCGACCCGGGCGCTCAGGGTGATGTCGGAATAAGTTAGAAGATCGCTGAAAACTTCGTTTTTGTCCCGGTAATCGAGATAGTCGGGGTACGAGGAAACGCTCCAAGGATTGGTAGTGCTCCCATTGAACACGAACATCAGCCGGTCCGGTTCGGTCACCGGCAGCGGTCTGAGCAACGCTGCGTTGACCACGCTGAAGATCGATGTGTTCGCGCCGATTCCCAGGGCGAGCGAGAGAACCGCGACGGCCGCGAACCCGGGACTCCCGCGAAGAACCCTTAACCCATAACGAATGTCGCTTAGCAGGTTGTCCATGGTGCCATCCGATCGATTTTTGGATTTTGGATTTTAGATTTTGGATTTTGGATTGCGGAGCGGCCGAACAAGTGCCTCCGTCAATCCAAAATCCAAAATCTAAAATCCAAAATCGAATCATCCAAAATCAATCATCCTTACTCCTTTGTCTTTTCCTTGTGCTTGTGCTCGTCTTCCACCATTCTGCTGAACCGCTTGAAACGAGGATCAGAGCGAAGGTTATTCAGGTCTTCGTCGGCGAGTATGTAACTCTCGAGGTTGAATCCGGCATCGGCTGCCTTCTCGAGCCATTCAAATGCCGCATCTCGATTACCCATCATCGCATGCGCGCATGCGACGTTATACAGCGAGGCCGGCTTGCGATATCCGAATTGACCCGCGCGTTCGAAAGCTTGGACGGCCCTTCCGTGCTCGCTCGAGAAGTGAAGAGCGTAGCCGAGATTGAACCAGGCTCGGCCGTTGTTGGGATTGTCGCGAAGGAATGACTCGTATACCTTAATTGCCGGCGCCCAGCGTTCCTTTGAGTATTGCGATCCCTGGAAGCCCTCGGCGTTGAACTGGGAAAGCGAGAGCACGCGGCTCAACTGCTGAATGTCCTTGAATCGCGGTTCGCCCCGCAGGTTGGCAATGTCGGGATCATCTCTCAGTTTGTCGCTGCTGTCGAAGCCTGCGTTGATCGACTTTTCGAGCCAATCGAGCCCCAGGGCTCGATCGCCTTTGAGCGCGTAGGTGCAGGCGAGGTTGTACATTGCCGACGCACCGTTAGGACTCAGATGCTCCACAGCCTGGGTCAGTGCGGCGGCGGCTCGTTCGAAATCGCGAAGACGAAGTAGCCGCGAGCCTACTGCGTACCATTCATCACCTTTTGTGGAAGCATCTCGGCGAAGCTGTTCGAAAGTGTTGACGGCATCCTCGAGCCGCGAGATTGTCGTGTCCTTGACCGGCTTGTCGTCCTTCTTTGTGAACGTCGTCTTCTGAGCGATCTCCTTGAATCGCGGGTCGGAGCGCAGCGAATCCAGATCCGAGTCATCCCTCAATAGATCGCCACGGTCGAACCCGGCCGCAATCGATCGATTCAGCCAGAAAAGCGCATTGTCTTTGTCGTTCAACAGCGCGTACCCGCATGCTACGTTGTACATCGAGGTCGCCTGGCGGTATCCAAGCCTGATTGACTGGCTGAAGGCCTCGATTGCCTCAATGTGCCGGTCGGATTGATGGAGCGAATATCCGCGGCTGAACCAGTATTCGCCGTCGCGCGTCTCGTCTTTAGCGTCCTTGTCTTTGGATCGCGGTCTCGCGTCCGTGTTGGCGGCGTGCCTGGACTTGTCCATCTCGCGCGATTCGTTTGATCCGCGCGGCGATTGTGAATACGCGGGTAACGAGATGATCGATACCAGTCCGATCAGGGCCAATCGAGTTAGAGTAGTTTTCATTTTACCTCCTTACTTCTTGTGGTTTCTAGTTTTTGGTTTCTAGTTTCTGGTTCTGGCTATTTCGTGGCCTGCGAACCAGAAACGAGAAACGAGAAACCAGAAACCCTTGCTTATTCGTACCGCAGCGCCACCATCGGATCGACCTTTGTTGCTCGGCGAGCCGGTATCACGCACGCCGCCAGCGCAACGGCCAACAGCACCCCCGCCACAACAGCGAAGGTCGGGGCGTCGATTGGATTCACGCCAAACAACAGCGTCGACATCAGCCGGGTCAGCCCGGCAGCAGCTGCCAACCCGAGCGCAACTCCAACAAGCGCGAGCGTCATACCCTGACGCACCACCAGCCCGAGCACGTCTGAACCCCGCGCCCCTAGCGCAACTCGAACGCCGATTTCGTGGGTACGCTGCGAAACGGTGTAAGAAATCACACCATAAATCCCGACCGCCGCAAGAGCGAGCGCCAGCGCCGCAAAGATGCCGAGCAGTAGCATGTTGAATCGCCGCTGCGCGAGCGAGGCCGACAGCACCTGCTCCATTGTTTCAACGCCGGCAATCGGCTGCGAAGGATCGACCGACCATATCTGACCCTTGATTGACCCAACAACGCTAAGGGGGTCGCCTTCGATGCGCGCAACGATCGTGTCGAAGATTACTGGAAACTGCGGATAAGCCCAGTAGATCATCGGCCGGACTTCGGAGTCGAGACCTCCCGCTTTGACGTCACCCACGACGCCAACGATCTCAGCGGTGACCGGCGGTCCCCAATCTTTCATCGTGATTCGTTTGCCGATCGGGTCGTCCTCCGGCCAGTAGCTTCGAGCCAGATTCTCGTTAATGATCATCACCTTCGGCGCATTGCTCGAGTCGGTATCCGCGAACGCGCGTCCGGCGCGAAGCGGAATGCCCATCGTCCGAAAGTAATTGGGATCGACGATCCTGATATCGGCGGAAGGTTCGTCGCCGAATGGGACTGGCGGGCGGTCTTCCACCACAAAGGTTGTGGCCGGGCCGCCACGGAGCGGCAGAGTCGATGTGAGACCGACTGAACGCACTCCAGGC
>Ga0134127_10002863_pt1 | contig 12370 bp, 12 predicted proteins | sample KB31753_FD_96459 | JGI IMG/M metagenome (GOLD analysis project Ga0134127, IMG submission 96459) | Terrestrial soil microbial communities with excess Nitrogen fertilizer from Kellogg Biological Station, Michigan, USA - KB3-175-3 | ecosystem: Environmental > Terrestrial > Soil > Unclassified ...
GTACGCGGGGCGGATCTCCGCGAGGCTGCCGGGCATGCGCGCGCGGCCGGCGTTGTTGCGAGTGCCGGGATCGCCGTCGCTCACCACGTCGGCCTTGCCCCAGAAGCCCTTCATCTGCGACTCGAGGTAGCCGAGGTAGCCGCCACCGCTCGAGCCCTCGCCATCGGTGATGCTGTCGCCGAAGGCAAGGTAGACGTTCGGCCGGTTGCGCGAGCCGATCAAAAGCCGCGCCGGCACCGGCACGTCGCCGGTCGCCGGGACGGTGACGTTGACCGACGTCGCCGTGTAGTAGGCGGGCAGCGTGTCGGGACGGGCCTGACCGGTCTGGGCGCCGTTCGGGACGCTCGCGATCGAGAAGCGGCCGCCCGTCGCCGTCGTGGCGTTCTGGCCGCCAATCGCGACCCCTACGCTTGGCAGCCGGACGATCTCGCCGGAGTCGGCGATCCCGTTGCCGTTCTCGTCGTAGAAGAGGTAGCCGGCGACCGGCGAGCCCGGCGGAGGCGAGGGCGTGCCGCCGCCGTCGGGAGAGCTGGGGGAGCTTCCACCACAGGCTGTGGTGAGTGCGGCCAGGAGCAGAAGAAGGGTCGTTCGAGTGCGCATCCAGCGGGTCAGATTAGCACAGGATTTGATTCCTTCCGGGCGGGTGCTATACTCCACCATCCCTCCGGACCCCGGTGCCGTTTTCGGAGCTCTTCAAAAAAGAGAAGCATGGGTGAAACTGCAGTCGTCAGCCGAAGCAACCGCCGCATCACGGCGCGCAAGGCCTGCCTGCTGACCGTCCGCTACCGCGGGGACGGCGACTGGCGGCCCGCGACGGCGATGGACCTCTCGCCTTACGGCTGCCGTCTCAGGGTCGGCGAGGACATCCCGCGCGGCGCGACCGTCGCCGTGATCTTCGAGGCGCCGATCCAGGACGGAGCGCGCACGCCGTCCGTCGAGGTGCCCGGCACCGCGATGTGGGCACGGCTCGAAGGGCTCTCGTACCAGGTCGGCGTCCATTTCGAGGACTCGCCGATGGGCCTGCTCGAGATCCTGTCGGTCCTGTCGTAGGTCGCAGGACTCTCCACCACAAGACGCGTCGCGCCATTCAGGGGAGTGGTGTGGCTGTTCGCGCCTCATAGGAGCCCTCGTTCGTCGAGTCCTCCGCCACGACCAGCGGTCACAGCTCGTAGGCTCCTCAAGAGCCATCTTCGAAGACGGAAGGACGGCTAGGCTGGTCGCTTCCTTCTTCGAGACGAGGGGGCTCCGCCCCCTCGAGCACCCCCGCTGCCTCGAGCAGCCTTGGCTCCTCGAGCACCGCTGCCGCCCCCTCGAGTTCTCTCGCCCTTCCCTCGAGCCCTTGTGCTGTCCACTCGAGCCCTCTCGTGTTCCGCGAGTCTCGCGGGTGGCCTTGGTCGTTGCGCCAGGCGCCCCTTGCGGAGGGCGGCAAGCGTGGCTTCGAAATCCGCAGGCAGCGAGCTCCTGGCGTGGACACGCTCGCCCGTGATCGGGTGGGCGAAGGCGAGCTCGGCGGCGTGGAGCATCGGCCGCTGCGCGAGCGGGCGGCCGTACCAGGGACGGCCGTAGACGGGATCGCCGAGGATCGGCAGGCCCGCGTGAGCGAGATGCGCGCGGACCTGGTGCTGGCGTCCGGTCTCGAGCTCGACCTCGAGCAGCGCCGCGCCGGGAAGGCGCTCGCGGAGCACCCAGTGCGTGCGCGCCGGCTGCGCCGCCTCTCCGGGGCGCGCCACGCCGCGACGGCCGGACACCCACGCGTCTCGCACCGGCGCGTCGATCGTGCCGCGCTCGCCCACCGGCTCGCCTTCCACGATCGCCAGGTAGCGCCGCTCGATGCGGTGAGCTCGGAACGTCTCGATCAGGCCCGAGCGCGCCTCGCGCGAGAGCGCGAAGGCGAGCGCGCCCGTCGTGTCGCGGTCGAGCCGGTGCACGCGCTCGGCGTAGCCCTCGTGCGGCTTCAGACGGCGCGCGTAGTCCTGGACGCGCGCCAGCACGGTGTCCTCGTCGAGCCCGGGCGCCGATGGCACGCTCAGCAGCCCCGCCGGCTTGTCGACCACGATCACGTGCTCGTCCTCGTGGAGCACGGGCAGCGTCGAGCGGGCCTTCGGCAGCGCCTTCCGGTTCGGATCGAACGCGACCGCGGCCGTCTCCGGCACGTCGCGGCCGGGCTCGCGCACGCGCTCGCCGTCGACGCTCACCTGGCCCTTCTCGATCACGTCCTGCGCCTTGCGGCGGGACATCCCCGGGTTGCGGCGGATCAACAGCAGGTCGAGGCGCATGCGCGAGACGCTAGTGTAGACTCCCGCTCCGTCCCCCATCCATCGGAGGCCGACTGATGATCGCTCCCCTCACCCTGACGCTGCTGCTGCTCGCCCCCCAGGAGCCGAGGCCGACCGCCGAGGAGGGCGCTCCGCGCGCGGCGCAGCGCGAGCGGACCGCGCCGGCCGACAAGCCGGCGGAGAAGGCCGCCGAGAAGGCGGGCGAGAAGGCCGGGGACAAGGCCGCGGACAAGGAGAAGGAGGAGGCGCCGGTCGTCACGAAGCACGAGGTCCGCCTCGCGGGCGGCCGCGTGCTGCGCTACAGCGTCACCACCGGGTTCATGCCGCTCAAGAGCGACGCCGGCGACGTCGAGGCGCGCGTCTTCTTCATGGCCTACACGCTCGAGCGCGGCTCCGGCCCCGAGACGCGGCCGCTCATGTTCTCGTTCAACGGCGGGCCGGGCTCGTCGTCGGTCTGGCTGCACCTCGGCGCACTCGGGCCGAAGCGCGTGAAGATGCGCGCCGACGGCCAGATGCCCGCGCCGCCCTACCGGCTGGTCGACAACGAGCAGACCTGGCTCGACGACACCGATCTCGTGTTCATCGACCCGGTCGGCACCGGCTACAGCCGGCCCGCGAAGCCGGAGCTCGGCCGGAAGTACTGGGGCGTGCAGGGCGACATCGAGTCGGTGGGGGAGTTCATCCGGCTCTACTTGACGCGCTACGAGCGCTGGGCTTCGCCGCTCTTCCTGGTCGGGGAGAGCTACGGCACGACGCGCGCCGCGGGCCTCTCGGGCTACCTCGTGGAGAAGGGCATCGCGTTCAACGGCATCCTGCTGGTCTCGTCGATCCTCAACTTCCAGACCGCGCGCTTCACGACCGGGAACGACCTGCCGTACCCGCTCTTCCTGCCGACGTACGCGGCGACCGCGTGGTACCACAAGAAGCTGCCGGCCGACCTGCAGGCGAAGCCGCTCGCCGAGTTCCAGCGCGAGGTCGAGGCGTTCGCGGCCGCCGACTACCCGAACGCGCTGCAGAAGGGCGACCGGATGAGCGCCGCCGAGCGGCAGGAGATGGTGAAGCGCGTCTCGCGCTACACCGGCCTCTCGGAGACCTACGTCGACGAGTCCGACCTGCGCATCGAGATCCAGCGCTTCTGCAAGGAGCTGCTGCGAAGCGAGGGGCGCACCGTCGGCCGGCTCGACTCGCGCTTCCGCGGCACCGACTCGAGCGGCGTCGCCGAGCGTCCCGAGTTCGACCCGTCGATGACGGCGATCCGCCCGCCGTACACCGCGACCTTCAACGACTACGTGCGCCGCGAGCTCGGCTACAAGACCGACACCGTCTACCACATCCTCGGCGGCGGGATCGGCACGCCCTGGGACTTCGGCTCGGGCGGCTACGCCGACACTTCCCAGGCGCTCGGCGACGCCTTCGCCAAGAACCCCGACATGCGGCTCTTCGTCGCGAGCGGCTACTACGACCTCGCGACGCCGTACTTCGCGACGCAGTACACGCTGTCGCACATGGGCCTCACCGCGGAACAGCGAGCGCGGATCAGCACCGGCCAGTACGAGGCGGGCCACATGATGTACATCCACGAGGGCGAGCTCGCGCGGCTGAAGCAGGACGTCGCGAAGTTCCTCGCGGGGGCGCTCGTCAAGCCATAGGCCGAGGTCGACTGTTTAGGCATCAGGCCGAGGTCGACGTCTCCGCGGCGCCGGGATCCCCTGACGCGTCCTCTACTCCCGCAATCCGCGCGCGTCGTCCCAGGCCGCCGGGTCCTGGCCGAAGTACGCGGCCAGCAGCCGATAGACGTCCGCGTGCTGGCGCCTGACGCGCTGCGGGATCTCGAAGAAGGCCTCGACCGCCACCGCCAGGAACTCGACGGGATCCTGCTCGCCGTACGGGTCGAAGGCGGAGTGGTGGTCGGGACCGCGCCTGCGCCTCCGCATCGGGGCGTCCCCCTCCTTGCGCAACCGCTCCATCTCGCGCTCGGCGACGGCCATCCACTCGCGCGCCGAGGCGTCCCCCAGGCCCGCCGGGATGCCGCCGAAGTGCGATTGGTCGAGGTCGAGCAGGTGCGCGAACTCGTGGATGCCGACGTGGAAGGCGTCGTCCGGGTACTCGAAGCTCTCGGCGAGCGAGGGCGTCGACAGGATCACCGTGCCCTCCGGGTGCGTCTGGCCGCTGAGCTCGTCGCCGCCGAAAGAGTAGTCGCGGTCGAAGTCGTCGGGATAGAGCAGCACCTCGGTGAGCCGCTCCCATTCGTAGTCCGGCCAGCCGACGCTCAGCGTCACCGCCGAGGCGGCCACCAGCAGCCGGAGCTCGTCCGTGACCTCGACCTCGATCCCGGTGATGCGCGTCTCGGCCACGAAGATCCGCACGTCGTCCTCGAAGCGGCGGCGCCACGCGGCGTCCATGCGCTCGTAGTGGTCGTAGCTCTCCAGCAGGAGCTGGCGCCACGGCGTCGGGAAGGGCTCGGCCAGCAGGGCCTGTCGCCGGCGCGCGCGCCGCAGCAGCGAGTGCCGGACGGCGACCCCGGCGCCGCCGCCGAGCGCGAGCCCGCCGAGCGCACCCGGCCAGCCAGCCGCGAGCGCTCCGGCTCCGGCGCCGAGCGCAGGCGCCACGACCGCTCCAGCCAGCGCGAACCACTGGTCCGCCGGCCGATCGGCCCTCACGAAGGCGTCGCGTCCCCGTGGTGTCGGGCGAGCAGGCGCGAGAGCACGCGGGCGTCGATGTTGCCTCCCGTGACGACGGCGACCACGGGCCCCGCGCCGTCCACGGCCACGAGCCCGGCGCGCACCGCGGCGACGCCGACGGCGCCCGACGCCTCGGCCACGACCTGGTCGTTTGCGACCAGCGCCGCGACCGCCGCCTCGATCTCCGGCTCGGGCACGTCGACGACGGCGTCGATCAGGTCCCGATGGAGATACGCGATCTCGCCGATCCCCCCGGCCAGGCCGTCGGCGAGCGTGGGGCCCGCGGGGTAGCTGAGCTGGGCACGGCCGAGGCGCAGCGACTCCGAGAGGGCGGGAGACAAGGCCGGCTGGACCGCGACGATCCGCGTGCTTGGCGATCGCGCCTTCATGACGGTGGCGATGCCGGCCACGAGGCCGCCGCCTCCCACCGGGACGAGGACCGCGGCGGGAGCGGGGCACTGGGCCAGGAGCTCGAGCGCGACCGTGCCCTGGCCGGCGGCCGTGCGCGCGTCCTCGAAGGCGTGCACGAACACGGCCCCCGTCTCCTGCTCGAACTCGCGCGCGGCGAGCACCGCGTCGTCGTAGGTCTCGCCCGTCTCGCGCACCTCGACGGGGAACCGCCGCAGCTTGTCGACCTTGGCGCGCGGCGCGGTCACGGGTACGAAGAGCGTGGCCCGCACGTCGCCGACTTGCGACGCCGCCAACGCGACGCCGAGCGCGTGGTTGCCCGCCGAGGCGGCGACCACGCCGCGCGACCGCTCGGCCGCGGACAGCGACGAGAGCACGTTGATGGCCCCGCGCACCTTGAAGGAGCCCGTCGGCTGCCAGCACTCGAGCTTCAGCAGGAGCTCGTGGCCCGGCGCCGCCAGGCTCGGACGCAGCGGCGTGGCGGCGAGGTGGCGCGCGACGACCTCGCCCGCGCGGACGACGTCGTCGAGCTGGACGCGCAGGCTCACGCGGCTACGCTCCCGCCGGGCGAGCGGGACCCGCCGCCACGAGGTCGAGCCGCGCCTCGCCGCACTCGGCGGCGATCGCGTCCGCGACGCGCGCGCGGAGCGCGACGAGCTCGGTCATCTCCGATCCCCGGGGCTCGACCGGCTCGCCCACCCAGAGCGAGATCGGCCCCGGCCGCGGCAGCCGCAGCTCGCCGCGCAGGACGCGGCGTGTCCCGCGCAGCGCCAGCGGCACGATCGGTGCGCCGGCGCGCGCGGCGGCATTGAAGGCGCCGAGCCGGAACGGCCTGAGGCCGGTCGCCGCCACGAAGGTGCCCTCCGGGAAGAACAGCACGTTGCTCCCGCTGCCGAGCGCGCGCGCGACCTGGTCGGCGTCGGCGACGCTCTGCAGCACGTCCCAGCGGTCGACGGTCGGGTGTCCGCAGCGCCGCACGAAGCTTCCGATCACGGGATACGACAGGATCTCGCGCTTGGCGACGAAAAGCACGTCGATCGGCAGCAGCGCGAGCAGCGCCGCGACGTCCACGTACGAGGCGTGATTGCAGGCCAGCACGAGCGGCCCGCGCCGCGGCAGCCGCTCGAGCCCGGTCGCGTCCAGCCGGCAGCCCGCGAGGCGCAGCACGGCGCGGGCGGTGAAGCGCGCGAGCGCGAAGGCGAAGCGCCGGCTCGGCACGAGCGCGGCGAGCGCCCACGACGGAAGCAGCACGAGCGGCAGCAGCAGCGCGAGCCACGCGGCGTAGAGCGCGCGACCCACTCGACCCGCGAGCGGCCGCACCCACTCCACCGCCGCCGCGCACGCGAGCGTCCCCTTCTGCGCCAGGGTCGTGCGCTGCGAGCCGCCGAGCGCCCCCGCGAGGAACTGCTCGCGCGTGGCGGCGCGCCGCACCTTGCCGCTCGAGGTCTTGAGCACCGCGCCCGGAGCGACGAGCACGACGCGGTCGGGCGGCACCTCGACCGCCGCGGCCACGCGCTCGGTGACGAGGTCGGCGAGCTCCGCGCGCGCGGCAGCATCGGCGACGCGCGTCTCCGCCACCACCACGAGCGTCTCGGTGCCGAGCGCCTCGTTCGGCACGCCGAAGGCCACGACGCAGCCCCGGCGCACGCCTTCGACCGAGGCGGCCACCTCCTCGATCTCCTGCGGCACCAGGTTGCGCCCGCCCTTGATGATCAGGTCCTTGCGGCGGCCGCAGATGTAGAGCTCGCCGTCCGCGCGGTAGGCGAGATCGCCGCTGTCGAGCCACCCGCCGGCCAGCGTGATCGCAGCCGTCGCCTCGGGCTGGCGGTAGTAGCCGGAGGTCATCGACGGCCCCCGGAACACGAGCCGCCCCACGGCGCGCTCCGCGACGTCGCGCGCCTCGTCGTCCACGATGCGGACCTCGTGCTCCGGCAGCGCCCGTCCTGCCGAGACGAACTCGAGCGCGCCCGCGTCGCCGGCCCCGGCCGCGTCGGCGCGCCCGTCGCGCTGGAAGCCGTCCCGGCGCACGCGGTCGACGAGCGGCCCGCGGCCCATCGGCGGAAACGCGAGCCCGACGGAGCACTCCGCGAGGCCGTAGACCGGCGTCATCGCCTCGCGCGCGAAGCCGAAGCGGCCGAAGCGCCTCGCGAAGCGCTCGAGCGTCGCGGGGCTCACGGGCTCGGCGCCGTTCAGCGCGACGCGCCACGACGACAGGTCGAGGCCCTCGAGCGCCTCGTCCGTGATGCGGCGCGCGCACAGCTCGTAGGCGAAGTTCGGGCCGACCGACAACGTGGCGCGCCGCTCGTGGATCGCCCACAGCCAGCGCTCGGGCCGCGCGAGGAAAGCCGTCGGCGGCATCAGCGTGAGCGGGACGCCGTTGTGCAGGCACATCAGCCACGAGCCGATCAGGCCCATGTCGTGGTAGAGCGGCAGCCAGCTCACGCCGACGTCCGTCGGCCGCAGCTCGAGCCCGGCCGCGATCGCGCGGATGTTGGCGAGCAGGTTCGCGTGGGTGAGCAGCACGCCTTTCGGCTGGCCGGTGCTGCCGGACGTGTACTGGATGAAGGCGGGATCCGCGGCCTGGGCGTCCGGGAGGCTCGCGGGCGTCCCCGGGCGGGCGAGCTCGTCGGGCGTGACCACGTCGCGCAGCGTCTTCACCGCGGGCTTCAGCAGCGCCGCCACCGGCCGCGCGCGCGCGATCGTGACGAGCAGCACGACGCCGGCGTCGGCGAGGATCGCGGACTGGCGCGCCGCGTACTCTTCGAGCCGGTCGAGCCGCAGCGGGGGATAGATCGGCACGGGCACCGCTCGCACCAGCAGGATCGCGAAGAACGCGCGCAGGAAGTCGAGCCCGGTCGGCAGCATCAGGGCGACGGTGTCGCCTGGCCCGACGCCGCGTTCGCGCAGGCCGGCGGCGACGGCCGCCGCCTCGTCGCGCAGCCGGCCGTACGTGACGGCGTCCTCGCTCCCGGCGGCGTCGGCCCGCAGGTAGACGTGGACGCGCTCCGGCTCGAGCTCCGCGCGCCGAAAGAGCGAGGCGCCGAGCGTCGGGACCTCGCCGGAGGTCGCGCGGGCGGCGCCCGCCGGCTCCTGCCGCGCCGGCAGCTGCAGCGGTTCGCTCGCCGCGGCCTCGAGGATCGCGCGCGCCAGGCCCGCGGGCGTGTCGGCCGCGAGCGCGCCGTCGTCGAGCGCCCGCCCGAACGCGCGTTCGAGGCGCGCGACGAGCTCGACCCGCTCGATGCTGCCGAGCCCGACCTCGCGCTCGAGCGAGGCCGAAGCCGCGACGGCGCGCTCCGCGCGCGCGCCGCCGGTCTCGCGCGCCAGCTGGCGCACCACGTCGAGCACCCGGGCGACGACGTCGTCGGGCACGGGCGGCGCGGCCGCGCCGGGAGTGGCGGACATCGAACGATCACTCTATCCGCGAGTGCCCGCCCAGAAAAGACGAAGGGCGCGGGACGAGCCCGCGCCCTTCACTCCGCTCGTAAAAGCGGCTTCGGCCTGGCGCCTAGAGGACGGAGTCCTTGGCAGCCTTGGCCACGACGAACTTCAGCCGCTTGCGCGCCGGGATCTTGATGGCCTCGCCGGTCTGCGGATTGCGGCCCATGCGGGCCTTGTAGGAGCGGACGACGAGCTTCCCGACGCCCGGGAACGTGAAGCCGTTCTTGGCCTCCTTGTACGACATCTGCGCCAGGGTCTCGAGAACGAGAGCGGTCTGCTTCTTCGAGATGCCCGCCTTCTCAGCAACCGCCGCGATGATCTTCGACTTGGTCATGGCCTTTGCCATCGAGTTCAATCCTCCTAGGGTCGAGCCTCAGCTCGTACGGCTTGCGTTCAATTTTGGGGGATCCAAAACGCGCCCCATCTAATCGCGTTTTTCGCACTGCTGTCAAGGGCGAAGCGCATTCCAGGCGCTCCCCTCAAGGGTTTTCAGCGAGGCGAGCTCAGGGGCGCTCGTCGCTCGCGGCGTCGCGGATCAGGAAGACGGTCTCGTCGGGGCGCGCGAGGCCGAGCTCCTCGCGCGCGAGGCGCTCGATCGCGCGCGGGTTCTGCCGCAGGTCCTTGATCTCCGCGGCGAGCCGCGCGTTCTCGGCGCGCAGCCCGTCGAGCTCGCCGCGCAGCGCCTCGATCTTCTCGCGCTCGCCGACCATGCTGAGGATGCCGCGGTCTCCGAAGACAGAGCCCACCGCGAGAGCGACGAGGGCGATGACGGTGCCGAGCACCCACGCCCGCATCCTGGTCCGCGGCTCGCTCCTCGGTGTGTCCTCGCGCATCGCAACCTGAGTTCTGGCTTTAACAACAAGCGCTAACCCGCGACTATAGCTCATTTTTCAGGCCCCGACCGGTAGGTTCACTCCGACGCGGCGGCTGCCGCGCCGGGTGACGGCCTCCTGGTAGCGGCGCAGCAGCGCGACGAGCTGGTCGTTGACCCGCCGCAGCCGGCGCATGCCGGCGCGGTAGTCGCGGTAGGCCTTGACGAGCTCGCGCGCCTCGGCGAGCCGCTCGGCCTCGAGGTACGCGAAGCCGCCCTTGCCGCCGCTGCGCGTGGACAGGACGTAGTAGGGGCCGTGCTTCTGCCCGGTGCGGCAGACGCAGCCCTCCTTGCCGCAGACGCCGAAGCGCACGAACAGCGAGCCCGCCAGCTGCTCGCGCTGGCGCAGCAGCTCGGCGACGAGCTCGCGCTGCTCCTGGAGGCTCGTCCTCACGCGCTGCCGAATTTCGTCGGGAGTGAGCGCCATTTCCTACAGTGCAAAAATTGAAAAGCACTGTAAGACTACGCGCAGGCTCCGGCGCCGTCAAGCGTTTTCTGCGCGCGCCGCCGGCTTTTCCGCGCGCGGTAAGATGCGCGCAGGGCGCGGAGGCGAGTTGCGATGTGGCTGCTGAAGACGGAGCCGGGCGACTATTCGTGGGCGGAGCTGGAGAAGGCGGGCCGCGCGCGCTGGGACGGCGTGCGCAACCCGGCGGCGATCCGCAACCTCGCGGCGATGAAGGCGGGCGACCGCGTGTTCGTCTACCACACCGGCGACGAGAAGGCCGTCGTCGGCGTCGCGGAGGTGGTGAAGCCGGCCTATCCCGACCCGAAGTTTCCCGAGGGCAAGCTGCTGGTCGTGGACATCGAGGCGCGCGGGAAGCTGGGCCGGCCGGTGACGCTCGCGGAGATCAAGGCGCTCGGCGAGTTCGAGGACAGCCCGCTCGTGCGGATGGGACGGCTGTCGGTCGTGCCGCTCACGGCGGCGCAGTGGAAGGCGATCGAGGCGCTATGCAAGGCTTGAGCGGGCGCGTGGTCGCGCTCTCGACCGTGGGCTCCGCCGAGGACGCGGACCGGCTCGCGCGGGCGCTCGTCGAGCGGCGGCTCGCGGCCTGCGTGAACGTGGTGCCCGGCGTCGTCTCGCACTACCGCTGGAAGAGCGAGCTGCAGCGCGACGAGGAGCGGCTGCTCGTGATCAAGACGCGCGCCGAGCGGATCGAGGCGCTGCGCGAGGCGCTACGCGAGCTGCATCCCTACGAGCTGCCCGAGCTCGTGGCCTTCGAGATCAGCGATGGCAGCCCGGAGTATCTGAAGTGGTTGGATGAAGGGGTGGGCTAGAGCACCGACAGAGCGTGCTCCAGGTCTTTCACCAGGTCCTCGGCGTCTTCGCAGCCCACGCTGATCCGGACGAGGCCGTTCGTGATGCCGAGGCCTTCGCGCTGCTCCTGCGTGTAGCCGGCGTGGGTCATCGTCGCCGGGTGGGAGATGAGCGTCTCCACGCCGCCGAGGCTCTCGCCGAGCGAGCACAGCCGCACGCGCGAGAGCACCTTCTTGGCGGCTTCCAGGCTGCCGAGGTCGAACGACACGAGCGCGCCGAAGCCGGTCGCCTGGTGCTTGTGCACCTGGTGGCCGGGGTGGTCGGGGAAGCCCGGCCACAGCACGCGGTCGACCTTCTTGTGGTTGTAGAGGAAGGGCGCCACCTGGCAGGTGTTCTCCTCGTGGCGCGGCATCCGCAGGTGCAGCGTCTTCGTGCCGCGCAGCGTGAGCCAGGAGTCGAACGGCGACAGGATCGCCCCGATCGCGTTCTGCACGTACTGCAGCCACTGCGCGTGCTTCTCGGTCTTGACGATCGCCGCGCCGCCCACGCTGTCGGAGTGCCCGTTCAGGAACTTCGTGGTCGAGTGCACGACGATGTCCGCTCCGAGCGCCAACGGCTTCTGGAAGAACGGGCTCATGAAGGTGTTGTCGACGACCAGGATCGCGCCCTGCTTGTGCGCGACCTCGGCGAGCGCCCGGATGTCGCAGATCTTCATCATCGGGTTGGTGGGCGTCTCGAGCCAGAGCATGTCGAACTTGCCAGCCTCGGCCGCGAAGGCCGCGGGGTCCGTAGCGTCGACGAACGCGAACTCGATCCCGTTGTTCGCCAGGATCTTCGTGAACATCCGGTGCGTGCCGCCGTACACGTTGTCGCTGACGACGACGCGGCTGCCCGACTTCATGAGCGTCAGCACGGCGTGGGTCGCGGCCATTCCCGAGGCGTAGCAGTACGCGTCCTCGCCGCCCTCGAGCGCCGCGAGGTTCTTCTCGAGCGAGCGCCGCGTGAGGTTCTGCGTCCTCGCGTACTCGTAGCCCTTGTGCTGGCCGATCCCCTGCTGGACGTAGGTGGAGGTCTGGTAGATCGGCACGCTCACCGCGCCCGTCGTGGGATCCGGCTGCTGGCCGGCGTGGATGCAGTCGGTCGCAAAGCCCATGCTCACCTCGTGAGGTCGCGCGCATTATCGCGCAACCGGCGCGGGCGTGGGGCGCGGGCTAGCGGAGGGCGACGACGAGCGAGATCGGCTGGCCGTTGCGGTTGACGACCGCGCGCAGCTCGCTGGCGGACTGCAGGCGCGGCCAGAGCCCGATCAGCGTCGCCATGCCGTCGATCTGGGTGCCGTTGATCTGCGTGATCACGTCGCCGGGGCGCAGCCCGGCGTCCGTGAGCAGGCTGCCCTCGGCGAGCCGGGCGAGCTGCACGCCGACCACGCGGCCGTCCTCCA
>Ga0134127_10002864_pt1 | contig 12368 bp, 9 predicted proteins | sample KB31753_FD_96459 | JGI IMG/M metagenome (GOLD analysis project Ga0134127, IMG submission 96459) | Terrestrial soil microbial communities with excess Nitrogen fertilizer from Kellogg Biological Station, Michigan, USA - KB3-175-3 | ecosystem: Environmental > Terrestrial > Soil > Unclassified ...
ATCTTGAGGATTTGACTGAGTTGAAGTGAGTCCTTTTGCGAGAGGTGTTCACGGAGAGTGTGGCCATCGATCAACTCAGTGGCGATGTAGTTTTTCCCGTCAACGTCACCAATCTCATAAACGGTCAAAATGTTCGGGTGATTCAATGCTGAAGCTGCCTTAGCTTCCTGGATAAAACGGCCCAACTTGTCCGCGTCCCTACTGAACTCTTCGTGCAGGAACTTGATAGCTACCTTGCGATCGAGTTTAGTGTCCAGCGCCAAATACACTGCGCCCATCCCGCCTTCGCCGAGTCTGGATCGGATTTCGTAACGGCCGAGTCTTGTCCCTGGCTCAACACTCATTTTGTTTGAATTTAGACGGCGCAGTTTTTGGAACTCGAGCTATGTCTAATCGCCCACCAACCATTTGGATCAAACCGCAAGCTAAAGCGTACCGGCCATTGTTATTCAGGTAGATTCAATCGCTTTAGCAACGCTTTGAATCGCGCATCGGAGCGCAGCTCGTCCAGGGCTAATTCGATCCCGATCGTCGCCACATAGGAAGATCTTTCTTCAACGTCCTTTTCGAGCAGCGCCATCGCGGCTTCCTTATCTCCTAGAGCGGTGTGGGCAATGGCGAAACAAAAGTTTGGAACATATTTCTTGGAGCCGAGTGTTCTCAGTGCTTCCATTTGACGTTCGGCTTCGCTTCGCCTTCCCATTCGCACTAGTGTGCGAATGAGCACTGCTCTGGTGTAACCGTCATCGCTCAATGATATCGCCTTTTCATATTCTGATATCGCCTCGGCAAACTGACCCTTGCCGTCAAGAGCATAGCCAAGGAATGTATGAGCATATGAAAAGCCCGGCTCGAGTTCGAGCGTTCTCTTTGCCTGATCGATGGCTTCATCGAAACGGCGTGCATAAACCAAAGCACTTGCAGTGTCGGAACCGATCACGGGCGACAAGGGGTCGATCTCCCCCGCGCGCCTAAGTTCGCGAATGCCTTCATCAAATCGCCTTGTTAGGACCAGAAAATCAAGCCCTAGCCATTGATGGGCGGTCGCGTAGTTCGGATTTAATTCGATCGCCCGGCGAAATTCGCGTTCGCTTCCACTTCTGTCAAATTCGAAAAAAGCGAGGTACTTGCCGTGAGCCGCGTGCGCTTCTGCAAGCGAATCGTCAATGGCTAAAGCTCGATCGAGCGCCACTTTCGCTTTTGGCATGCTCTCTCTGGCCGGAGTTACGCCGTAAAACGAAAACAGCACATAGGTCTCAGCCAGCCCGGAAAAGGCGAGAGCATAGTTTGGGTCTTTCCTGACGGACTGTTCATAAAATCCGATCGCTTGTTTGAGTGATTCGGCAGTGCGCTTATTCCAAGAAAATCGCCCTTTGAGATAAAGCTGATAGGCTTCAGGGTTAGCGGTGTACTTCTTTTCAACTTTCGCAACATCTTCGCCTGAGAGTTTCGATTTGAGCTTGCTCGAAACGTCCCGAGCAATCTCGCTTTGGAGTGTGACAAGATCAGACTGCCTGCGGTTGTATTGTTGACTCCAAATAACGTTCTCCGTCTGCGCATCAATCAATTCCAAACCTAACGTTAACTGGTCACCACGCTGTACGACACGCCCGTTCAGGAGTGCCTGGACGTTCAACTCTTTGCCGATCGTCTGCGGACTTGTTCCTTTGCCTTTGTAACGGAACACTGAAGAGCGTGCTTTGACATTTAGATTAGGCAACTGAGACAAACTGCCGATCAGCGTCTCCGTCATTCCGTCCGAAAGATACTCAACATCAGCGTTTCCGCTTTCATTTACAAACGGCATCACCGCGATTGATTCGATCTGAGTATCCGACCGTCCATATTTCAAGTAACTGCCAACACCAAGAGCGGTTACTACTACGATCCCGATCGCTCCAGCTATTAATGAGTTTCGGGTTGAGGCAAAGGGAGCGCGCGGAGACGGCGCAACGTTCAACTGCCGCGTTGATGATTGAGCGTCTGAGGTTGGAAAGACGGTAGTCGGTCCGGTCGAACGAACGTTAGCGGGATTCGTTACCGCATTGGGGAGAAGACTCGTCTCGACTTCACCTGAAGCCTCCGCAAGCGGTGAACCATCGACACGACAGAACGCGAGCGTATCGTCAGCTTCAACGCGATTGCATTGGGGGCAGCGTTTCATAGAGGCTCGCTCATACGCAGGGAGACAATACGGTCACCCCGTCACTTCCAGTCCTGCCTTCCGTAAACCTTCTAACAGCTGCTCAACATCGTCCTCTTTCCACCACTTCATGAAGTCTTTCCGCACAGTGTCGCCGACGTCTGGACGTAACTTGAGCAACTCACCCAGGGCTTTCGCGGCTGACTCAGTTTCACCCAATTGCCCGCTCGCAACCGCGACAAACATGGGCTGAGCCCAATGGCCTGGAAGATTTACCTTGAGTGCAAAATTAAGTGCGGCCCGATAGTCGCCCTGCTTGAAGGCCTGATAGAAGTTGGCATACCAATACCATCCGGGATGATTAGGGTTGAGTTGTTTGGCTCGCTCCACTAACTCCAGACCTCGATCGGCGTCGCCGCTGAAGGTCAACATTTCGCCAAGCGAAGCATGAGAATCACCATCCATAGAGTTGAGCGCAACCGCTCTTTCTACGGCGTTACGAAAGCTCTGTTGTTCCCTTTGAAAGAAATGCACTCGGGCAAGGCTGGCCCAGGCTAAGTGGTTGGATGAGGCGAGTTCGACAGCCTTGCGCGCAGCTTCTTCAGCTTGTCTTAGCGAGTCTGCTCGCACGTTGTAGCCCTGGGCATAATCCTGAACAAGCAGTAAACCCAGCATGGCCCAGGCATCAGCATAAGCTGGCGCTTTTTGCACGGCCAACTCCAAACAAAACACCGAATCAGAGAGTGCAGCGGGCGTGACATTCCGCGTGTAGTTGAAGCTTCGCAGTACTGCTTCGTATGGACTTAATTCTTCCGGGGTTCGGCTCTGGACAGCTTCACTCATACTGCGAGGAAGCACCCCATGTGAGTCGGCAATTGTTGAGACTATTCGCGGAACTAACTCGTCTTGTAGTTCAAAAATAGATTCTGAACTGAATGGGCGTTCATAATTCTCAGCCCAGAGATGTGCGCCTGTAGTTGTATCCACGAGTTGAACTGCGACACGCATCTTCGCTCCCGCTTGTCGAAGATTACCTTCCATCACGTAGCGCGCACCAAGCGCCTTGCCAACTGTGCGTACGTCGGAAGCCTGACTCGCATATCGGAAAGTCGAACTGCGTGCGATTACGCGAAGGTATGAAAAGCGATTAAGACCGGTGATGATCTCGTCGGACAGTCCTTCTGCAAGAATCGAAAGTTCGGTGTTCGTGCCGGTTGCTTTGAACGGAAGCACGGCGACCCAGAATCCTTCATCCGCTCGAGTCTCACTAGATCTGATCTCGGTTGAAGAAGGCCTTGAGAGTGATGGCGCCGGTTGCCCATCAATGTTCAGCCCTGCTTTTCGAAGTCCGTCTATGAGCTTCTCGACCAGTTCCGGTTGGTACCACTTATCAAGCTGCTTCCTTGTTACTGCCGTGTCAGGTGTCAGCGATAGAAGAGCTTGCACGGTTCTGTCTGCAGCTTCGTGTTCTCCCAGTTGACCGTAAACAGCAGCAAGCATGACCTGACATAAGTCGACCGTTGGTTGGTCAATCTTGAGCGCAAAGGCTCGCGCTGTGGGATAGTCGCCGTTGCGATACGCGTTGTAGAAGGGCACGGCCCAATACCAACCTGGATGATTAGGATTAAGTTGCCGGGCTCGTTCAGCAACTTCACAGCCGTAATCCCAGTCACCAGAAAAAGCAATCAGGTGGCTCACGTATTCCATCGTTGAGCCGTCCATCGGGTTGAGTGCGATAGCCCGTTCCGCAGCGTGGCGAAACGCGTCGAATTCTTTTTTGAAGAAGAGGGCCTGGGCCAGCGCGAGGTAGGCGAAATGATTGGATGGAGCAACATCTACCGCTCGTCGCGCTGCCCTGAGTGAACGTCCCATGGGATCAGGTAGTTCGTTGAATCCGAATCGGAATTCCTCACCATACATCATCGACAACATTGCCCAACCGTCAGCATTTCCTGGGGCTTGTTCGACAGCTCTTTCTAATGCTGCGCGAGATGCTGCGTGTTCTTCTGGGGTCACCCGTTCGTAGTATCCAAAGCTGCGGAGCACCGCTTCGTACGGTGTCAATTGGTCGAAAGGTTTGAGGCGGACTGCCTCACTCATGCTATGCGTTAGGACACCGTACCAATCGGCAACTGTGGAGACGATGCGAGGGACAAGTTCATCCTGGAGTGCGAAGATCTTGTCAGCATCGACGGTACGGTCATACGTCTCAGCCCAGAGATGCGCACCCGTACTTGCATCCACAAGTTGGACCACCAGACGCAACATAGTACCAACCTGGCGGAGACTACCTTCCATTACGTACCGTGCGCCGAGCTGCTGTCCGATCGAACGCACATCGGTACCCTCACTGGTGAAACGCAAAGTGGAGCTGCGACCGATGACCCGTAGACACGAGAACCGAGAGAGACCAGTAACAATGTCTTCTGAAAGGTCTTCGGTAAGTCCCTCGAGATCTGCGTTAGTGCCGCGATACTTAAATGGCAGCACCGCGATCCAGAAGCCTTCATCGGCTCGAGTCTGGCTCGAAGCAAGGGATGGAGTAGACGATGCTGGCGCCGGCTCTTCATCACTAATCTCCAAGCCAGCCTTGCGCAGTCCTTCGAGCAGAGGATCCATCAGGCCGCTCGCGAAGTGCCAAGTCGCGACATTTGAGCGCACGTGCGCCGCAAACTCGGGATCGAGCGCCAACAGATCCCGGACCGCTGCTTCGGCTTCAGTGCGCCGGCCCAGATGTCCACAGGCCGACGCCATTACGAGGAATGGCCAGAAGAGTCCAGGCACGTCAACTCGGTTCGCGCACTCGAGGGCCTGCTCGTACTCGCCCTTGTGGAAGTGATCCCAGAGAGGAGCAAAGTGCATCCAGCCCGCGTGGTTCGGATTGAGTTCCATCGCGCGGCGCACGATCGCAGTGCCGCGCTCGAACTCGGCCGTGTGCACAATCTGTAGCCCAAGGATCCCGAGCGCATCAGTGTTGAGCGGATTGAGGGCCATCGCGCGTTCGGCCGCTGGACCAAACGCTGCGAGGTCCTGACGGAAGAAGTGCACCTGGGCAAGAGCAACGAGCGCGAACTGGTTCGCTCGATCCAACTCCACCCCGCGGCGGCCCGCAGCCAATGCCCGATCGAGAGAGGTCGTGTCGTCTTCGAAGCCAAACGCGTATTCGTCGACGTAGATTTGTGCGAGACAGGCCCACAGGTCTGACTGCCCCTCGTTTCTCTCCGAAACGCGCTGCAACCGGCTCTTGAGCGCCGCGTGGGACGAGGGGGTTATCTGCTCGCGGTACGCGAAATACTGAAACTGCCACTCAACGGGCGTGAGATCGGCGTCGTCCTTCTTCCGGATCGCCGCCCTCATCGAATGCACGAGCACCCCGTAACTGTCGGCTACAGTTGCGACGATACGACCGGCGACGTCGTCCTGCACGGCAAAAATCGTCGAAGTCTGGATGTCTCGATTGTAGGTCTCTGACCATAGCTGCGCTCCAGTCTCGGTGTCGACGAGTTGGGCGCTAACTCGAATAACGGTACCTCCTTTGCGGATACTTCCTGCCAGCACATAGCGCGTACCTAATTTGGCGGCCACGGACAGCTCGTCTTGAGTCTCTCCCTTCAGGCGAACCGCCGAGGTGCTCGTGACGACAGATAGATACCGAAATCGCGAAAGCCCAGTAACGATTTCCTCAGTTAGCCCGTCGGCAAGTACCGCGACTTCTGGATCGGCGTCGCGAACCTTGAAGGGCAAAACGGCAATCCAAAACCCTTCATCGGCGCGCGCTGATGCCGAATCAATTGCCGGTCCGGAAATTGGGTTTGTTGTAGACGGAATCATTACCGTCGGTTCTTCAGTCCGTTTGTTTAGCGGAGACTTCCGATCAAGTTCCGTTTCAAATTCGATCCGCCTTTGCAAATATTTCAGCTCGACAACGACGTCATTGATGGTCGCATAACGCGCTTCCAGCTTCTTGCCGAGCATCTTCGTGACGATCTGTGCGAGGTCTGGCGGTTCGATGTTTAACGATTCGGGATCCTCATGCAAAATGTTCGCGAGCGTGTCGGTCATTGTCTCGCCACGGAATGGCTGTCGGCCTGTCAACATCTCGTAGATCACAACGCCAAGACTCCACACATCAGTTCGCGCATCGACAGCCTTGCCACGGGCTTGCTGCGGCGACATGTAGGCCACCGTGCCAACAATCATTCCGGGTTGTGTTTCTGACTGAATGCGCGTCTCGCTATCGGGATCACTTGCACCACCTGTAAGTTTGGCCAAGCCGAAATCAAGAACCTTAACCAACCCATCAGCACGAACCATGACGTTTTCAGGTTTGATGTCGCGATGAACGATGCCAGCCTGGTGCGCAGCATTGAGGGCGGCGCCAATCTGACAGGCGGTTTCTAAACTCTGGAGAATAGGTAAAGGCCCATCCTGGAGTAACTCTCGCAATGTCTTGCCGGCGATGAACTCGGTGGCGATGTAGTGTTGACTGCGGTCCTCGCCGATTTCGTGGATAGTGAGGATGTTCGGATGATTTAGAGCGGAGACGGATTTTGCTTCACGAACGAACCGGCTCATGCGGGTTTCGTCCTCTCCAAATTCCGCGGGCAGAATTTTCAGCGCGACCTTGCGACCGAGCCTCGAGTCTTCCGCCAACCACACTTCGCCCATACCGCCCGCCCCGATTTTGGAGACGATGCGATAGTGGGAGATGAGTGAATTAGTGGATAAGGGTTGGCTCACTGAAACTCTTTAACCTTGAGCACAAGGGCATCAGGAGAGTCCGTGTTCGCGTGGGATTGGAGACATCGGCCCTACAGGCATCGTCAGGAGTTGTTGCTCCGGCACACCGTTGCGGTACTGTGCCAGCAGACTCTCCGGATCAATTTCAACTCCGGCTGGATTCGCAGCGAAGGCATCAGACTGCATATAGGCGTTCGCCTCTTCGACCGTGCCGCAGTCCACTTGAAACTCCATTCGATTGCCATCGGGATCACGGTAGTACATGGAAAGAGTAATGCCGTGATGAATGCGCCAATATGGGGTGATACCCATCTGCTTAAGACGGTCGTAGGTATCAAGTAAGTCTCCCAGGTTGGCGTAGGTGTACGCTACGTGATTTACGCCGGCGTTGTCTCGCTTCTCGCTCGCAACGCTGTCAGGCATAAACACTGACAAATTGACGAATGCGAAGCGATGGTGTTCGTCGTCGTAAGTTAGAAACGCCAACGCCGGGTTTTGATAGACCACTTTCGCTTCGAAGACTCTTTGATACCAATCAACCATTTCATCAAAGTGTCGCGTGCTGTAGACGACGTGCGCAAATTTCGAGGGTCGGGCCATTTTTGGTTCCTTTCGGGTTAGGGGGTTTACCTGCGTTGCAGTCTCCTGCTCAAATTCTCTCGCAACGATTTTGGGTGCGTGGACTTGTCTACGGTCTACTGACCACTGAGGATTTGGGAAAAGCTTTGGATCACTTGAAACTGCTCGGCGTTGGATTGTGGCTGATTTCCCGGTCTGAGACAAAGCAAAGTGCGCATGCCTGCGTCGCGCGCGGCCGCGAGCTCAGCTGTTACATCTGATGCAAAGATTGTTTCAACAGGCAAGAGGTCTAGCCGCCGAGCAATTTCGCTATAACTCGACGAGGTAACTTTGCTTCCCACATCAGTATCGAAGTATTGGTCGATTAGATCGCTGTGATCACCTGTGTCGGTGTGCGCAAACAAAAGTTTCTGCGCGAGCACACTGCCGGATGAGAAGATAGCTATCGACGTTCCCAGCCTGCGCAGACGCGCGAGATTCGGGACGACGTCATCGAATAAGGGCGCCTTCAGAGTTCCATCACGATACCCTTGCTCCCAAATTTTCCCTTGAAGCGATTTGAGTGCTGGAGACTTACGGTCGCGATTGATTAGCCAGCCGACGTAAACGACGATCGCATCAATTGACGTTGCCTTGTCGATTTGCGGCGGCTGTTCACCTCGCTCCTGGTCGAGAGAGTGCTCCCGCAGGAGCGCGGCGATATCTTCCTGCACTTCAGACGCTTTGGAATGTTGGATTAGATAATCCGTGACGTGATCGCGTGCAAAAGGGAAAAGGACGTCGTGAACGAAAGAGATTGGAGTGGTAGTGCCTTCTATGTCGAGCAACACCGCACGCGTTTTCGTGGCAACATCCCTCATGCGTAATCTTTTTCCGGCGCGGGCGGTCCGCCAAAACAGATCGGGATGTAATTTCGGTGGACCTGACCGTCACTGTAATGCGGTGTCCAGCCAGATTTGTCCTGAAACAAGCGAATGGCGCGAATGCGACGATCAACGCACAGGTTGAACCAATGCAATGTGCCGCGAGGAACACGGATTAAGTCGCCCGCTTTGACTTCTATCGCTACTACTTCGCCACCCTGTCCATGAATATGGAAGAGTCCGCTGCCGGAAATTATGAATCTAACTTCGTCCTCATCGTGCCAATGTTCGCGATCGAATTTCGCCAGCATTTCTTCGAGCCCGGGAGTCTCCGGAGTTACGTCAATAATGTCTGCTGTTACGTAACCGCCGGTGGCTTTCAGCTTCTCAATTTCACCGGCATAAGCTTTCAGGATATTTTCCGCAGTGTCGTCAGGCATCAGCCGTTCAGTGACCGGCCAGCGCTCGTAGTCGATGCCCAACGTCAACAAATAATCGCGAATCTCCTGCTCGTCACTTAATGTTCTATTCTGATCGCAAATCGTTAATAGCGCCATGATCAGTTTCCTCGACGTATAAGATGCAGAGTTCGACCACGCACCTCAAGGAGAAACTCCAGGATTTCAATATGTCGTCCGGCCTCACCCAAGTCTTGTCCCCAGGAATACAACCCGTGTTTGTGTATGAGCACACCGTGCGCATTCGGATGTTCGGTGAGGGTCGCGCGAATGGCAGCAGCAAGTTCGCTCATGTTCTGTGAGTTGCCAATAATTGGGAGCCACTCGCGATGTTCGTGCGTGCGAACGCCCTCAAGTCCCTTCAACATCTCATACCCTTCAATGGCGACTCCCTGTTCACCAGCAAACAGGTCCGACAAGATCGTATTCCAAATTGAATGAGTATGCAGCACCGCACCGGCTCGTCGCTGCTTTACGATCTCGAGATGTAGCAGTGTTTCATCAGATGGTTTACGACTACCATTAATAACGCGAGCATCTTCGTCAACCAGGAGAACCTGCTCCGCAGTGAGTTCACCTTTGTCCACACCACTGGGACTCATAGCGAGCCGCAACGGTTCTGATTGCACGACAGCACTCAGGTTTCCACTCGTGCCAGACAGCCACCCGCGCGCGTGCAGCGCTTTCGCTGTCGCGGCCAAGCGTGACGCGAGCTCGGTGAACCTTGAGTTCGGAAAATGCGCTGGTGCTTGCGTCATTGCTCGTTGCGTCTAATCAATCATAAAAGCGGTTTTTAGAATCTTTGCTGCCGGTCCTGCAAGTCGAAGCCGGCATTTCAGTCGATCGCGTGGTAAACAGTCAGTACCGAAACGCGGTAGCGTCGGGTAGTTGTTAACTGTTTGAATGGGGCTGTCGTAGCGCGTTAATCTTAGCCGTAATCGGATAGGTAAGCCAGAAGTGGGTTTGGTGATAGCTGCGAATCGGTTCCAGAAGCTGACGTCTAGCATCTGGCCCGTCTTTCCGCCCGTATGCGGCAAAAGTCTCAGAGATACTCTCTCACGGCCCTTGAGCAAATTGAGATCACTCTCGCACTACTTCTCGCCCAAGCTTGTCGTGACGAACACCGAGAAGTCTGGGGTGGCGAAGTTTGTTGTGGCGGGTCCATTGGATGAAACCGACTTGTACGACAATCTGCGGACTGACCCAGTGAGCACGCAGGCTGTCACCGACTCTGGTTCGGGGTAAGCCAACTGCTTTGGTAAACGGCGGCTTATCTACCTCAAGCTGATCTAATTGCGCACGCAGATCGAGGAGCAGTTTCGTATTGAAGCCGGTGCCGATCTTTCCGGCAAACACAAAGTCGTCCCCTTCGTAATAGCCCACCAGCAGAGCGCCCAGGCCCGCGCGTTTGCCCTGCGGTTCGGTGAAGCCGCCAACCACGAACTCCTGCGCCAACTCGCACTTCATCTTCAGCCAGTGCGGAGAGCGGCGCTGCTCGTATACTGAATCGCGACGTTTCGCGATTACACCCTCCCAGCCTTGTCTTTGCGCGCGTTCCCAGGGCGCTTCGTCTCGCAGCGTTGTGACCCGGTGAAGTGGTTGGTCGAGCGGTAGCTTGTGCAACAGCGCCCGGCGCTCTTCGAGCGGCAGTTTCGTCAAGTCCCGGCCGTCGAGCCACATGATGTCGAATACGTGATAAGCGCAGGGGCCGTGCCAATCGATTTCGCCGTCGAGGATCAACTCCTTGTGCGGGAGTTTGCCAATCGCACGGGCTAGTGCGGGAATTGTTTGCGGCAGACGATTGCGCGAAAACAATTGGACTCGGGAACCTTTCTTGTAGGCGATTAGCCTGATGCCGTCGAACTTACGTTCAAAGATCCATTCCGGTCCGTTGAAACGCTCCTGCGTGAGCGTGGCGGCCATTGGCTGAATCCATTCCGGAAAGAATTTAGGCATAGGGAAACTATAGCAGTGACGTGCAATTAGCCTCACACTCAAACTTTGTTAACATTGAGGCATGCTGATCCGATTAACGTTCATTCTCGCATTTGTCTTTGTGTTCGAGGCTGTTGCGTTCGCGCAACTCAAGGTCCAACGTCCATCGTTCAATCTTCCACTTCAACAGGTTTCGTTCGTTAATTCGAAGGACGGAACGCGCATCGCTCTCGAGTGCGCGGGCATAGGGCCCGACCTTCTGATTGTTCATGGGGGCACCGGGGACCGCAGGCGCTGGAGGCCTTTAATTCCACTCTTCGCGAAGCGGTTCACAGTATGTGCCATGGACCGCCGTGGTCATGGTGAAAGTGAGCAGGGCCCAAATTATAACCTGCAAAAGGAAATTGAGGATGTGGCGGCCGCAGTTAACTCTCGACCCGGCCCCGTCTTTGTTCTTGGCCATTCAATCGGAGGCGTGTTTGCCCTCGAAGCGGCCCTCCTAACGAAAAAGATTTCGAAGTTAGTGCTGTACGAACCTCCTTTGCAGGATCTCGACCACACGGCCATGGCTGATCGAATGGAGAAGTTGATTCAGGCCGGTAATCGCGAACAGGCGCTGCTAACGTTTCTGCGCGAGATCGTAATGATGTCTCCTGAGGAAGTTCAGACGATGAAAGCACGGCCCGTTTGGCCGGATCGCGTCGCCGGTGTAGACATACAGATTCGCGAAATTCGCGCGCTGGCCAAATATCGATTTGAGGCCAAGCGAATGAGGAAGCTAACAATTCCGACGTTGCTGCTAACCGGTAGTGAAACTCCTTCACCTCAACTCAAGCAGGCAATCAAATCCTTGATGGACGCTTTACCGACCCGAACAGTGATCGTGTTCGAACGCGAGGGTCATAACGCGATGGACACAATCCCTGAGAAGTTTGCTGAAGCGGTGACGGGTTTTTTGAATGGGAAAACTTAGCGGGGTCGACAAATAAACATAACGATAACTATTTCAACCCGAGTCGAGTTATTTACTGATCCCGACGCGGCGTTCCAAATCGTTCCAGCGCGGGTCGCTCTGCAATGATTCGAGCAGCGGCTCAAGCTTCAGGAATACAAGAAAGACACTGCGATCTTTGAAAGATTTTTCCAGCCAATCGAAGGCCTTATTCTTATCCTCCATACCTGCATACACCACTGCCACATCCCGCCCGTCGGCTTGCTTGTCGTCGAATCGTTTTTCTAGTTCAATGATTACTGCCTCAGCCTCACTTTGTCGTCCCATCCTGGCATAAACATGTCCTAACAACGCCAAAGGTGCGTTCGATCTGTTGGCGTACTCGACGCTCTTTTTCGCCTCGCTCAGGGCGTCAGCATAACGGCCTTGCTTGACCAGCACTATTGCCAAGGTCTGGTGGCCGGGCCAAAAACTGGGATCGAGATCGATCAGTCGCTGTGATTCCCTGGCAGCCGCGTTTAGATCCCCACGATCGATGTAGTTTTCGGCGACGTTGTTGATAATCACGAGCGACAAAGGGTCGAGTTCTTCCGCCCGTTTAATCTCTCGAAACGCTTCGTCGGGTCGCCCGACGCCTCGCAAGTAGCGTGAATACCAACTGCCAGGGAATCACAGCGACTGATCGATCTCGATCCCAG
>Ga0134127_10002865_pt1 | contig 12366 bp, 11 predicted proteins | sample KB31753_FD_96459 | JGI IMG/M metagenome (GOLD analysis project Ga0134127, IMG submission 96459) | Terrestrial soil microbial communities with excess Nitrogen fertilizer from Kellogg Biological Station, Michigan, USA - KB3-175-3 | ecosystem: Environmental > Terrestrial > Soil > Unclassified ...
CAGCCCGATGATGGTGTCCATTTCCGTGCTGCGGGCGGTCAGCATCACCACATAGGCGTCGGAGAATGTTCGTAGTTCGCGGCACACCTCGATGCCGTCCATGCCCGGCAGCCCGAGGTCGAGGACCACGGCGTCGAAGTCGCCGTGCTCCAGCCCGGCGAGGGCGAGCGGGCCGCTGCGCACCCATTCGACCGCGTAGCGCGCGCGGGTGAGCGCGTCCTCGATGCCGCCGCCGAGGAGCTCGTCGTCCTCTACCAGAAGAATGCGCATGCCGCCATGCTCCGACAACGGCAGGATAGCCGCTTTCAGCGCATCGCCGCGAGCAGCGACTCGATCTCCTTGCGGCGCCCCTGGTCGGCGAGCGGCCGGTCGGCGCGCGGCGGCGCGTTGAGCGCCTTCTGCAGCGCGCGGCGGGCCGCCGCGTGGTCGCCCTTGCGGTAGAGAAAGTCGCCGTAGAAGTAGTTCGGATCGATGCCGTCGGGGTTGAGCGCGAGCGCCTTCTGCAGAAACGCGCGCGCCTTGTCGTCGTCGCCGAAGCCGATCGGCCAGCCGGGCACCTGGTAATAGAGCGAGCCGAGGCTGGTATACGCGGAGCCGTCGAGCGCGCCGGCGTCGAGCTCGAGCGCCTGCTCGAGCGCCTTCTTCGCCTCCTTCGCGAGCGACAGCGCGCCCAGCCCGCCGCGCGCGCCGGCATAGCTCGCGGCGATGATGCCGTACCAGATCTGCGGCTCCGCACGGCCGGCATATTTGCCTCGCACGGCGTCGGCGCTCTTGGTGAGCGATGCCAAGGCCTTCTCCTGCTCGGCCGCGGGACGCTGGTACTTGATCGCGTCCCATTCGTGCTGCAGCGCGCGCACGTCTTCCTCGACGCCGGCGAGCGCCGCGGCGCAAACCATCATCAGGGTGAACCCAAGCCATTTCATTGCGAATTTCCCTCCACGGAAGCCGGCGCATGCCGGCGGATGATCGGAAGCTGGCGCCGCAGCGCGCGGTCCACCACCCCGGGCAGCAGCTGGTTCAGGCGCGCAAAGAGGGCTTCGGGCATGCCGAGCAGGCGCTCGCGCACCGGCCGGCGCAGCAGCTCGAGCAGCTCGCGTGCGACGAGCGCGGGTTCGTCCATCGCCACGCCGAGCTCGGCGTTGAGCGCGCGGGCGCGCGCGCCGTTCATCGCGGTGCGCGTGGCGCGCGGGGCAAGATGGAGCACGCGCACCGGGCCGTCGGCGAGCTCGCGGCGCAGCGCCTCGCTGAAGCCGCGCAGCGCGAACTTGCTCGCGCAGTACGCGGCGTAACCGGGGTAGCCCAGATAACCCATGATCGAGCCGACGTTGACGATCCAGGCTTCGGGCTGGGACGCGAGCTCGCCCAGCAGGCGCCGCGTGAGCTGCATGGGCGCGGTCACGTTGGTTTCGACGATGCGCGCAAGCTGCGCGTCGTTCTGCTCGGCGAGCCAGGCGAAGTCGCCCGCGCCGGCATTGTTGATGAGCAGGTTGACGCCGGGGAGGAACACCGCCGCGCGGCCCTGCGCGGTGGCGAGATCGGCGATCAGCGTTTGCGCGACCGGCCCCGCCGCCGCGGCGCTCTCGGCCAGCCGCGTGGCATCGCGTCCCACCAGCAGCAGCTCGTCGCAATGCGGCGCGAGCGCCGCCGCGATCGCGCGGCCGAGGCCTCCGCTTGCCCCGGTGAGGACGGCGCGATAGCGCTTCATGCCGGCAGTTCCCGGAAGATGTCGCCGTAAAGGCGGTACACCCGGCTCGCGACGTGGACCACGTGCTCCTGATCGGCGGGCGGCAGCGCGTTCACGGTGTCCGCGAAAAAGCGCACGTGCTCGCGATCGAGGCTGCCGTGCGAGGCGAGATAGGTGAATGCGCCGCTCGGCAGCTCGAGCGCACGCGCGATGGACTGCGCGGCGCGTGTCGCGAGCGCAGTACTGGTGCCTTCGAGCACGTGCACCATGCCGAGGAGCCCGGCGGGATGCACCCGCGCGATGTAGTCGTAGACGAAGGCGACCAGCAGCTCGGTCGCAGGCGCGGGCGGCGCGCGCCGCGCGCTCTCGGCGTCATCGCCGCACGCGCGCAGGTCTTCCAGGATCCACTGTTCGTGCCCGGTCTCCTCGGCGATGTAGTGGGCGATGGCGGCGCGCAGCGCGGCCCGGTCCGCGCCGAGCCGGCTGGCGCAGGCTACGAGGAGCGGCACGGTGTGCTTGACGTGGTGGTACGCCTGCCGCAGAAACGCGACGTAGCGCGCGCGCGTGATACGGCCGGCGAGCGCATCGACGATCGCCGGCACCGCGAGCAGCTCGGCGCGCTCGCCCACGGTGCGTCGCTGCAGCTCGTCAAAGAAGGCCATCGAGGCGGCTGCCGTAGGCTTGCCAGAGCGCCTCGCGCCGCGCGCGGCCGTTGGCGGTGGCGAATCCGTTTTGCAGCGTGAACGGGGCGTCGGCCGACAGCCAGGCGCCGATCTGCGCGTAATCCGGCAGCCGCGCGTTCGCGGCGCGCACCTGGGCGTCGACCGCCGCCGCCCGCGCGCCGGGTGCCGGCACCACGAGCGCACAGAGCTGCGGCCGCGCCTCGCCGAACACCGCGGCCTGCGCGATCGCGCGCCCGGCGAGGAGCTCGGCTTCGGGCCATTCCGGCGACACGTTGCGGCCGAACGAAGTGATCAACACATGCTTGCGCCGCCCCTCGATGTGCAGGAAGCCGTCGGCGTCGAGGCGGCCGAGGTCGCCGGTCGCGCGCCAGCGCCGGCCCGTGCGCACGAGGATTTCGTTGCGCTCGATACGCACGCGGGCGTGGGGCAAGGGACGTCCCACGCTGCCCGGTCGGTCGGCGCCCGGCACGTTGAGCGCAACCACCGAGGCGCACTCGGACAGCCCGTAGCCTTCGTACACCGGCAGGCCGAGGGAGCGTGCGCGCTCGATCAGCGCCGTGGAGACCTTGGCGCCGCCGACCGCGGCAAATCGCAGCGAGCGCGGCGCGCGCGCGCCCTGCTCGAGCGCTGCGGTCAGCGCCGCGAGCATCTGCGGCAGCAGGATCACGCTGTCGGGCTGCCAGCGCTCGATCGCCGCGAGGCAGGCGATCGGATCAAAGCCCGACGAGCCGCGCATCCCGACCTCGGCGAGCGGCGGCACGCAGAATTGCATGCCGGCGCTGAGCGGCGCGTACACGCCGCCCACATTCTCGAGGAGCACGGACAAGGGCAGAAGGCAGAGATGGCGCCGCAAGCGCAGCTCGCGCGTAGCCTCGGCCACCGCGCGCGCCACCGCCCACTGCTGGGCGGCGCGCAGCGCGACGCCTTTGGGGGCGCCGGTGGTGCCGGAAGTGAAAGTGATTTTCGACGTGCCGCGCGACCGCCGCCCCGGCGCGGCTCTGCGGCGCCAGCACGAGAACCCTTCGATGCGCGGTGCCGCTTCGAACCCCGGCAGCGCGGCGCCCAGCAGCGTATCCATACCGCTCGCGGCCGCCGCATGCACCAATTGCTCGCTCGTGAAGAACGCCGGCAGCGGCACCAGCACCAGGCCGGCCTTCTGCGCGGCGAGATCGGCGACGACCCAGTCGGGGCCGTTATCGGCGATCAGCCCGACGACTCTATGCCGCGGCCGCGCGGCGGCGAGCGCATCGGCCATGCGCGCGACGCGTGCGTCGAGCGCGCCGGGACGCACCAGGCTCATGCGATGCAGCCCGCCATCACGGCGGGATCGTGGTCGTAGTAGGTTCCCCAGCCGGCGCCGGCGTCGGGCAGGCAGCGCGCGAGGGCCGGCGCGAGCGCGCAGGCATCGAAGGCCAGGTGCGACAGGATCGCGCGCACCTCGCGCGTCGCCGTAAACACCGCCCAGCGGTAACCGCCCTCGACCAAGTGCTCGCGCAGCGCGGGAAGGAATCGGCCGCCGAAGCCCTTGGCCGCCGAGGCGAGATTGCCGACTTCGACGATGCGGCTGCGCGGCACGCACGTTCCGGCCGCGTCCGCCAGCAGGGTTTCCACCGGCCGATCCAGATAGTGCTCGAGATAGAGCGCGTCGCGCGCCGCGGGCGTGAAGCCCGCCGCCGCCCGCCAGGCGCCTTCGGCGCCGCGCATGCCGATCAGATGCGTGCAGAAATGCTTGACGCGCGCGCCGTAGGCGGCATGGAAGCGCTCGGCGACGAAGCGCTCGAGCTCGGCACGTGCATCGGCGACGAGGATTGTCATGAGCGGCGCGATCGTAGAGAGCGCGCATTAAGCGTCCATTAACGAACGCGCCTCCGGGTCCGCTCGGATCAGGCGCGCGTGATCTTTGTCTCAATCCCGGTTGATCTGCATCAAGGGCTCGCGCCGTGCGCGGCCTAGACTCGGCGCATGGACGCGCCGAGCGTGGACGTCCTCCTCGATGTCGACCGCGAGTACCGCGACAAGGCACGCGCTGGAGTGCTGCAGCGGATCGCGCCGCGGCGCCTCAATCCCGAAGGCGAGGCCTGGCTCCCGCTGTTGCATACCCGCTTCGGCCCCTGGCATTTCACCGCGTTCTTCTCCAACACCGAGCGCGCGCATCAGTTGCGCCAGACGCATGACTGGGTGGTGATTTTCTATGCGGATCCGGACGGCGGCGAAGGCCAGGCGACCGTGGTCACCGAATGGCGCGGAACGCTCAAGGGCCGGCGCGTGGTGCGGGGGCGCGAGCCCGAGTGCGCACGCCACTACCGCGGCGCGCGCGCCTCGATCCTGGAGCCGTCGGTCAGAGCGTCGGACGGGTAGACCACCACCCGCTCGCCGGGCTTGACGCCTTCGGCGACCCAAGCTTCGAGGGGGTTGCGGCGCACGACCTTTACGGCGCGCTTGCGGGCACGCTCGCCTTCGAGCACGAAGAGCGCCGACCCCGTCGCGTCGCGGAACACCGCCCCCACCGGGACTTTCACGGCATTTTTTTCCGCATGGACCACGATGTGCGCCTCGACGCGAAAGCCGTCGCCGACGGTCTGCACGCGCTCGAGCGGCTCGGCGAAGTCGAGGATCACGTTGACTCGCTGCTCCTCGACGCCGAGCGCCGAGACTTTGGTAAACGCCGCCGGCTCGACCAGGCGCACCCGTGCCGCGAGCGGCGGCACGCCCGGGCCGAGCTCCAGGCGCGCGGGCATTCCCGGGCGGATGCCGACCGCCTCCTGGGACAGCACGTCGACCACCGCCTCGAGGCTGCGCGGGTCGGCGATCTCCAGGAGGGGCGCGCCGAGCGCCACCGCGCCCTCGCTCTGCTGCATCACCCTGAGCACCACGCCGGCCACCGGCGAAGCGACCGGCCACTTCGCGAGCGGCGCGCCGCTCGTGTAGCGCGAGAGCGCGGCGCGCGCCTGGGCGAGGTCGTGGCGCGCCGCTTCCTCGGCGAAGCGCGCCGCGTCGACCGCGCGCTCGGCGGTGCGCAGCGCGAGCTCCGACTGCTCGCGCGCGGTCTGCGAGATGAAGCCGCCCCGGGAGAGCTCGGCCTGGCGGTCACGATCGGCGCGCGCCTGGTCGAGCTGCGCCTGCGCTTTCAGGTTTTCCGCGCGGGCGCGCGCGAGCTGGGCTTCCGCGGCGCCGATGCGCTCGCGCAGCTCGCGCTGCGTGCGCGCGTCCTGCAGCGCGGGCGCGGTGGGCGTGAGCTCGGCGACGATCTGTCCATGCTTCACCGGGTCGCCGACCTCGAGCTCGACGCGCTCGAGCTGCCCGGCGAGCGGCGCGGCGATGACGAAGCGCTCGCGCACCCGCGTCTTGCCGTCGTCGCTCACCGACTGCTCGAACACGCCCTGCGTCACGACGGCGGTTTCGACCGCGACCGGCCGCGCGCGCAGCGCCCAGGCCGTGACGCCGGCCAACGCCGCCAGGCCGATGCCGAGGAGGATCTTGTTGCGGCGGATCATTCGCGCGTCTTCAGCACGGCGACGAGGTCGAGATTGTCGACGCGATTGCGCACGATGAGCGCGCTCGCTACGCCCGCGGCGAGGACCACCGCGCCGGCATAGACGTAGGTGCCGGCGAAGATGACGAGCGGGAACTCGATCATCTCCTGGCGCATCAGCGCGAGGAGCAGCGCGGCGAGGCCCCATCCGGCCAGGAAGCCGAGCGGGATCGCAACCCCGATCTCGACCGCGAGCTCGCCGAGGAGGAGCACCGAGACTTCGCGCCGGGTGAAGCCCAGCACGCGCAGGCTGGCGAGCTCCCAGGAGCGCTCGGCGAGCTGGATGCGCGCGCTGTTGTAGACCACCCCCACCGCGATGGTGGCGGCGAAGAGACTGAGCACCGTGGTGAAGAACATGACGTTGCGGGCGGTGGTCGCGCGGAATGTCTCGAGCAGGCCGCGATTGACGATGACCACCGCGGCCGCCGGCATCCCTTTCAGCCGCTCGAGCAGCGCGCTCTCCTTGGCCGGCTCCTCGGCCAGGCCGGCGCCCGAGACCACCGCTCCCTCGCGCGCGAGGCGGTTGAGATCCTCCAGGCGCATCCAGACGTTCATGCCGGCGATCTCGCGCACCGTGCCGCTGACGCGAAGCGCGCGCACGGCGCGCTTGCCCTCGAGGAGCTCGGCGATGAGCTCGTCGCCCGGCGCCACGCGGAGCCGCTCGGCGAGGCGCGCCGTGAGCAGCACTGCGCCCGGCGCGAGCCGCGCCTCGCGCAGGTCCGCGTCCAGGATGCGCTGCAGGGGCCCTGCGTCCTCGACGCCGGTGATGGCGGTGCGGTAGGTCCGGTGCCCGGCGCGCAGGCGCACCGGGATCGCGCGGCTGACCTCGGCCTGCGTCACGCCCGGCAGTCGCTCGAGCTCCAGGCGCACGCTGCGCGCGAGCGGCTCGGCGAAGCCGACGTGAACGTCGGCGTGGCTCGCCTGGTTGAACTGCACATCGATGAACCACTCGAGCGAATCGCCCCAGAAGATGCCGGCGATCAGGATCGCGACCGAGCCGGCGATGCCGGCGATGGTGCTCGCCGCCCGCAGCGGCTTGCGCTCGAGGTTGCGCATGATCATGCGCTGCGCCGAGGTCAGCAGCTCCGGATGCCCGAGCCGCTCGACCAGGAGCGGGCGAAACGCCGCCGGCGCCGGCGGGCGCAGCGCCTCCGCGGCACGCAGGCGCAGGATGCCGCGCGTCGCGGCGAACGCGCCGCCGAAGGCGGCGAGGAGCGCCGCCGCGGCGCCGGCGAGCGCCAGCCACGCCGGCATCCGGTAATGAAAGCTCGGGAAGTGGAAGAGATTGGTGTAGAGCTCGGTCATGGACTTGCCGAACCACCAGCCGAGCGCGATGCCGAGCGCCGTTCCGAGGAGCACGATCGCCGCGGCGAATTCGAGGTAATGCCAGGCGATCCAGCGGTCCTCGTAGCCGAGCGCCTTCAGCGCCGCGATCTCGCCGCGCTGGGCGTGCACCTGGCGGTGCAGCACGACATTCAGGATGAAGGCCGCCACCACGAGGAAGATCGCCGGCAGCACGGTGCCGAAGATGCGCTGCTGGCTGATTTCCTGCGTAATGATCTTGTGCGAGATCTGCTCGTCGCGCCCGAGCGCGCCGAAGCCGCCGTACGGCGCGAGGAGCCGGTCGACGGCGTCGAGCGTCGCCGGGGTCGAGGCGTCTTTCTCGATGCGCAGCAGGACCGAGTTGAACGCGCCTTCCATGTCGAACGCGGCGGCGAGCGCGCGCGCGTCCATCCACAGCACCGCGAACCACTCGTCGTCCGGCATGCCGCCGCCGCGCGTGGCGAAGATGTACTCCGGGCTGAGCGCGGCGCCGACCAGCGTCACCCCCTCGAGCTTGCCGTTGAGCAGCACCGTCACCCGCGCGCCGAGCGCGAGACGCCGCGCCTCGAGGAAGCGCTGGTTGACCACCGCCTCGTGCGCCGCGCCCGGCGCGGGCCAGCGGCCGCTTTTCAGCGTGAGGCGGTTCATTCCTCCCGGATGCTCGAAGTCCTGTCCGATGAGGCGCGCGATCATCGGCGGTACCACCCCCGCAATCGACAGCTGCGCGTCGCGCACCACCCGCGGCTCGGCTTCCGCCACCCCCGGCAGCGCGCGGATCCTTTCCGCCACCCCCACCGGCGCCCGCTTGGCGCTGGCGAAGATGTGCGGAAAGCGCGCGCTGGCGTAGTAGTCGTCGCGCGACCAAAGGAGCGACCAGTACGTCGAGAAGCTGCCGATGAAGCCGCCGATGCCGCAGGCGATCACCAGCGCGATCGACAGCACCTGGGTCTTGAGCGACCACAGGTCGCGCGCGAGCTTGCGATCGAGCGCCTTCACCAGGAGATTTCCGCCGGCGTGAGTTTTCTTTCCGGCCGGGATTCGCCCACGATCCTGCCGTCGCCGAGCTTGAGCACGCGGTCGGCGATGCCGGCGATGGCGGCGTTGTGCGTGATCACCATCGCGGTGGTGCCGAGCTCGGCGTTGATCTTCGCGATCACCTCGAGCACCAGCTTGCCGGTCTCGTAGTCGAGCGCGCCGGTCGGCTCGTCGCACAGCAGCACCTGCGGGCGCTTGGCGATCGCCCGCGCGATCGCCACGCGCTGCTGCTCGCCGCCGGAGAGCTGCGACGGAAAGTGATCGAGGCGCCCGCCCAGGCCGACCCAGGACAGCGCCTCGGCGGCCGGCATCGGCGCGGCGGAAATGTCGGTGACCAGCGCGACGTTCTCGCGCGCGGTGAGGCTCGGGATCAGGTTGTAGAACTGGAACACGAAGCCGACGTGCTCGCGCCGGTAGCGGGTGAGCTCGCCTTCGTCGGCGCGCGACAGGTCGTGCTCGAGGAAGCGCACTTCGCCGGAGCTGGGGACGTCCAGGCCGCCGAGAATGTTGAGCAGCGTCGACTTGCCGCTGCCGGAAGCGCCGAGCAGCACGATGAGCTCGCCCGCGGCGATCTGCAGGTCGACGCCGCGCAGGGCGTGGATGGCGGTCTCTCCCATGTGGTACGTTTTGGTGAGCTCGCGGGCAGTAAAGACGGTGCTCGGCATGCGTCGAACATTCTCGGCGCGCGCTGCTCTTGCAGATTGATTCAGATCAACTCCACGACCCCCGGTCTCACCCGCTCGCAGGCGGCAGCGCGCCTCGCCGCCGAGGGCCCCAACCGCCTGCCGTCGGCCGAGGCGCGCGGCCTGGCCGCGATCGCGGCGGCGGTGGCGCGCGAGCCGATGGTGCTGCTGCTCGCGGCCGCGACCGCGATCTACGTCCTGGTGGGCGAGCCGCACGAGGCGCTGATCCTCGCCGCATCGATCCTGTCGATCGTCGCCATCACCGTCGTGCAGGAGCGCAAGGCCGAGCGCGCCCTCGAAGCCCTGCGCGATCTTTCGAGCCCGCGGGCGCTGGTCGTGCGCGACGGCCAGCCGACGCGCATTGCCGGCGCCGAAGTGGTGCGCGGCGACGTCCTCATCCTGGGCGAGGGCGACCGCGTGCCCGCCGATGCCACCCTGTTGACCGGGGCGCAGCTGACGCTCGACGAGTCGCTGCTGACCGGCGAGTCCCTGCCGGTGGCGAAGCGCGCGGGCGACAGCGCGTTCTCCGGCACCCTGGTGATCGGGGGCCACGGGCGCGCCGTGGTCACGGCGACCGGGACCCGCAGCGAGCTCGGCCGCATCGGCGTTTCGCTCGCCGTGCTCGACGCCGGCAAGAGCCCCCTCGAGCACGAGACCGCGCGCATCGTCAAGCTGGTCGCCCTCGCGGCGCTCGCGCTGTGCGCGGCGATGATTTTCGCCCATTACACGCTGCGCGGCGACTGGGTGGCGAGCCTGCTTGCCGGGCTCACGCTCGCGATGGCGATCCTTCCGGAGGAGTTTCCGGTCGTGCTGACGGTTTTCCTCGCCCTCGGCGCATGGCGCATCTCGCGCCATGGCGTGCTGACGCGCCGCATGGCGGCCATCGAGACCCTCGGCGCCGCGACCGTGCTATGCGTCGACAAGACCGGCACGCTCACCGAGAACCGCATGAGCGTGCTCGACACGCCCGCGGCGGTGCTCGACGCCGCGGCGCTCGCGTGCGCGCTCGATCCTCTCGACCCGATGGATCGCGCCATTGTGGCCGCCGCCGGCGAAGCGGCTCTGCGGCTGCGGCGCGAGTGGCGTCTGGAGCGCGCCTATCCGCTGACCGATCGATTCCTCGGGGTGTGTCAGGTCTGGCGCTCGCCCCGCGGCGAGCGGCGCATCGCGATCAAGGGAGCGCCCGAAACGGTGCTCGCGCTCTGCGGCGCCATGGACCGCATGGCGGAGCTCGAGCGCGCCTCGAGCGCGGGCCGCAGGCTGCTCGCCGTCGCCGACGCCGACTGGGACGCGGCGCCGCTCGACGACCCCGCGCGCTATCCGTTCCGCTGGCTGGGTTTCGTGGCGTTCGCCGACCCGCTGCGCGCTTCGGTGCCGGCCGCGGTGGCGCAATGCGCCGCCGCCGGGATCCGGGTGGTGATGATCACGGGCGATTTTCCGGGCACCGCGCTCAGGATCGCCGCCGAAGCCGGGCTCGAGGTCTCGAGCGGTGCGCTGAGCGGCGCCGAGCTCGCGCGCATGGACGACGCGGCGCTGGTCGCCGCCGTACGGCGCGTCAACGTCTTCGCGCGCGTGCGTCCGGAGCAGAAGCTGCGCTTGGTCCAGGCCTATCGCGCCGCGGGCGAGGTGGTCGCCATGACGGGCGACGGCGTGAACGACGCGCCGGCGCTCAAGGCCGCGCACATCGGCGTCGCCATGGGCCGCCGCGGCACCGACGTGGCGCGCGAGGCCGCGGCGCTGGTGCTGCTCGACGACGACTTCGACTCGATCGTGCGCGCGGTCGAGCTCGGGCGGCGCATCTACGACAACATCCGCAACGCCATGCGCTACGTCATTTCCGTGCACGTGCCGACCGCCGGCATGTCCTTCCTGCCGCTCGCGCTCGGCGGTCCGCTGTTCCTGTTCCCGGTCCACGTCGTGTTCCTCGAATTCGTGATCGACCCGGGCTGCACCCTCGTCTACGAGGCGGAGAAGGGCGACGCGCTCGCCATGCGCCGGCCGCCGCGCGCGCCGCGCGAGCCGCTGTTCAGCCTGCACATGCTCGGCGTCAGCCTCCTGCTCGGCGCGGGCATGCTGGCGGCCGTGCTGGGCGTGTACGGCTGGGCGCTTGCAAGCGGGCGCTCGGACGGCGAGACGCGTGCCGCGGCCTTCGCCGCGATCGTTTTCGCCAACATCGCGCTGCTTTTCGTGACGCGCTCGCGCAGCCGCACCGCGCTCGAGACCCTGCGTGAGCCCAATGCCGCGTTGTGGTGGATCGTCGGCGGCGCGCTGGTCGCGCTCGCCGCTTCCCTCTATGTTCCGGGCGCGGCGGCGATCTTCAGGTTCGCGCCGCTCGGCGCGCTGGAGCTCGCGGTCGCGGCGGCGGCGGGGATCGCGGGCGTCGCCGGGTACGAGCTGCGCAAGCTGCTGCGCCGGAACTAGCGCGCCTTCGCGATGCGCACCGTGGCCGGGTCCTCGGCCCTGAGGCTCGCGTCGAACCCCAGCTCGCGCGCGAAATCCAGCATGTCGCGGTTGTCGGCGAGCACGATGCCCTGGATGCTTTCGAAGCCATGTGGCGGTCGTAGTCGATGCGGGTGAGATAGCGCAACAGCTCGCCGTTCATGCGCCGCGCGAGCCCGACGGGAGGGGTTGCCACCGCTTTAGCGGTAGACCAGCACCGGCACCTTCGACAGCGTCATCACCTTGTCGGCGACGCTGCCGAGCGCGAGCCGCACCAGGCCGCGGTGGCCGTGCGACGACATGAAGATCAGGTCGCACTTGCGCTTTTCCGCGGCCTCGACGATTCCGTGGTACGGGGTGCGCGCGCTCTGCACCAGGGGCTCGAACGGCACGCCGGCCTTGAGCGCATCGCGCGCGATGGCGCGCACGTACTTCTTCGCCGCGGCGCGCTTGCGGCGCTCGAATTCGGCGACCATTTTCTTGTCCGCGACGTAGCCCTCGCCGTAGAGGTGCGTGGGCACCGGCTCGACCGCGTGAAAGCCGATCACGCGCGCGCCGGATTCCTTCGCGAAGGCGATGCCTGCCTTGACCGCCTTGGCGGAGACCGCGGAACCGTCGGTGGGGATCAGGATGCTCTTGAACATGATGCTCTCCTTGGAGTCGTCAGCTTTTCGCCGCGAGCACGCGCTCGAGGCCGGTGGTGTCGAGGATGCGCACGTGCTTCTGCTGCACGTCGATCAGGCCGTCGCTCTGGAACTGCGAGAACAGCCGACTCACCGTCTCGAGCTTGAGGCCGAGGTAGCTGCCGATCTCCTCGCGCGTCATGCGCAGGTGGAAATCCGACGACGAATAGCCGCGGCGCAGGAAGCGCTTCGACAGGCCGAGCAGGAAGGTGGCGAGGCGCTCCTCGGCGCGCATCGAGCCGAGCAGCATCATGACGCCGTGGTCGCGCACGATCTCGCGCGCGAGCACGCTGTGCAGATGGCG
>Ga0134127_10002868_pt1 | contig 12363 bp, 10 predicted proteins | sample KB31753_FD_96459 | JGI IMG/M metagenome (GOLD analysis project Ga0134127, IMG submission 96459) | Terrestrial soil microbial communities with excess Nitrogen fertilizer from Kellogg Biological Station, Michigan, USA - KB3-175-3 | ecosystem: Environmental > Terrestrial > Soil > Unclassified ...
AAGTGCTTGATGAAGCTGGTCGCAGATAAACCTGACGCGAAGGTCTCGAGGCGTTGAGAGCCGGGAACTGGTTAGCAGATTTATTTTGGAGCGCTAGAAGGAGTAAGTCATGTCAGAAAGAAAGAATCACGGGATTAACTATGGGGAAGATGCCATGGAAAGAGGGCAGGGCCCCAAAACGAGAGATGGGAAGGTCATGATGCTAATAAAGGTCCTGGTCTTTGCGATGACTCTTACCGTCATGTTTGGCTATCTTGCTAATCGCAGTATCGCGCAACGCACAGATCAGAAAACCCAGGGATTTGATCAGCGTATTATTGAAAACTCTGTACGGATGATGGAGGAAGGGAAGCAAATCTTCCGCTTCGACACGTTCGGTGATGAAATTTATTGGACCGACAAACTCAAACTTCATGACGCGATTCAGGGTAGCAAGTTCGGTGGCGTCGGTCCGGGCGTGAGCCCGAAAACCGCACTGGCAGTCGGGCTGAAAGTAGACATGGAGGCACTGCCGCAATCGCTCATCAATCAACTCAAGCAAGGCAAGGTAAACCTCGACGATCCGGCGACCACGCTGGCACTTATTAAGCTGGACGCTGTTCTGGGTGTGAAAGGAACCTTCAACCCGAATGGTAGCTTAAAGGCAGTGGGACTCAGTTGCGCGGTTTGCCATTCGACCGTTGACGACGCTTTCGCACCTGGTATTGGACGTCGTCTCGACGGCTGGTCCAACCAGGATTTGAACGTCGGCGCTATCGTATCGCTGGCGCCGGATCTGAGTGCGCTCACCAGTCTTCTCGGGATTGATGAGGCGACGGTCAAGACCGTGCTGGCGAGTTGGGGGCCGGGAAAATTTGACGCGGAACTGAATCTCGATGGTAAAGCGTTTCGCCCGGACGGCAAGACGGCCGCGGTGCTGATCCCGCCTGCGTTTGGACAAGCCGGGGTGAACCTGCACACCTGGGGCGGGGGTTGGGGTGGCGTCACTTACTGGAACGCTTTCGTCGCCAACCTGGAACTGCAGGGCCAGGGCACATTTTACGACGCGCGCCTGAATGACCCGCTGAAGTACCCGGTTGCTGCCCGCGCGGGTTTCGGGAACAAGCGGAGCGACGTTGATATGGTGACGGCAAAGTTGGGAGCGCTGCAGTTTTATCAACTAGCAATTCCGCCACCGATACCACCGGAAGGCAGTTTTGATCGAGCAGCAGCAACTCGAGGAGAAACGATCTTTAACGGCAAAGCAACTTGCTCGCAGTGTCACGTACCACCGCTCTTTACCGAGCCGGGTTGGAATACGCACAAAGCTTCGGAGATCGGCATTGACGATTTTCACGCGAACCGAGCGCCCGACAATTCTTATCGTACGACGCCGCTGCGCGGACTGTTCTCGCACATGAAACGAGGCTTCTACCACGATGGGCGTTTTGCGACTCTGCTCGATGTAGTCAACCACTACGACAACTTCAAGAAGTTGAGTTTGACGGAGCAGGAGAAGAAAGACTTGGTTGAGTACTTGAAATCGCTTTGAGTGGCGCGTTTAGTTTGCAAAGAGTTGCCAGGCTTGGCGCATTGGTCCCCGTGCGTCAAGCCAGTGACTTTTTTACGAACCTGCAAATTCAGATTGAATCGAGCTTGCTCGGTCTGTAGCATAATCTGAAAGTGTTTACTCAAACGTAGTTTGTAATAAGCCGGCACGACGCATTTTGTTTGAGCCTACCCAAACACGAATTCAGGAACGGAAAATTTAGGAATTGACATTTACTGTAAGTGGGAATAGGCTCACTCAACCCCTCAAAACCAGGTCGGAGATGGGCGATTGAGCGATGTTTTGTAGCTCACTACATCCAACCGATAGACCATCTGGCAGCAGTCATCTGCGCAGAGGTATTCATTTGCGTCTGCCCTCTTTGCAAGCAACCAACAAACAGTGTCCGTAGCACGGTATCGGAGGCCTATATTATGGACGTCTCCAGGAGAACGTTTCTTAAAACAACAGTCATCGGAGGAGCCGGGTTATCGGCCTTCGGTTTCAGTCTTGCTCCAGTTTATGCGCAGACACAGGGCCTGAAGATCGCACGCACAACGGAAACCCGCAGCACCTGCCCGTACTGCTCAGTAAGTTGTGGCGTAATCATTCATACGCTTGGTGACAAAGCGAAGAATGTGACGCCGCAGGTCGTGCACGTCGAGGGTGATCCAGATCATCCGATTAATCGCGGTACGCTTTGTCCGAAGGGTGCTTCACTCGAGCAGGAAATTGTCAACGATCGCCGATTGCTTAAACCACAGGTGCGGCGTTCGGGGTCGGATCACTGGGAAGACATCTCCTGGGACCAGGCCACCACCGAGATTGCCCGTTGGGTGAAGAAGACTCGCGACGAAACGTTTATCGAGAAGGACAAGAATGGTTACACCGTTAATCGCCTGGAGACCATGGGATGGATTGGCGGGTGCACCGATACAAATGAGCTGAATTACCTTGCCATAAAGACGATGCGCAGCATGGGGGTCTGCTACCTCGAAACGCAGGCCCGGGTTTGACACGGTCCAACGGTCTCCAGTTTGGGGCCCACCTTCGGACGCGGCGCAATGACCAACGGCTGGGTCGACATCAAGAACACCGACATGATGTTGATCATGGGCGGCAATCCAGCCGAGAACCATCCCTGTGGCTTCAAGTGGCCAGTCGAAGCCAAGAAGACACGGAACGCAAAAATGATCGTGGTCGATCCGCGTTTCACGCGCACGGCTGCGGTTGCCGATCTCTTTCTCCAGATTCGAGCCGGAACTGATATCGCGTTTCTCGGCGGTGTGATTAATTACGCGATTCAAAACAATCGGCTCGCCAAAGACTATCTCATCAACTACACAAACGCAGCCTTCGTTATCAAAGAGGGTTTCAAGCTTCCGGATGACGGTTTGTTTTCGGGCTTTGATGCTGCTCAACACACGTACGACAAGTCGTCCTGGAACTATGAAGAAGGTGGAAACCTCGGCCCAAAAACCGCGGATAGCTCTGCTGTTGCCGCAGGCGCCGCGGGGGGCTCCAATGAGAGCACGGGTAGCCAGGGTAAGACAGGATCGGAACCTGCGAAGAGTTTCGAAAAGCAGTCGCCGCAAGTTAGTTCAAGGCCATCCACGTCTCCGCAAGCCGGTGAGTCTCAAGGTGGTGGACATCAGGCGGCTGGGCCAGTTGGAGCTGCTGCCCAGGGAGGTTCTAAGCCTCCGCCAATGCTTCCCCAAAATGTTGCCTATGATCTGTCGTTGCAGCATCCGCGATCGGTCTTTCAATTACTGAAGCAGCAATACTCGCGCTACACGCCGGAGATGGTTGAGCGCATTACGGGTATCCCGAAAGATCAATTCCTCAAGGCAGCCGATCTCTTTACCTCCATTCGTAAAGATGGTGACATGAAGAAGGCGGCGACGATTATCTACGCAGTCGGGTGGACGCAACATACTAGCGGTACACAGATCATTCGCACAGCCGCTATTCTGCAATTGTTGTTGGGCGATGTCGGTCGTGCAGGGGGAGGCGTAAATGCGCTGCGTGGTCATTCGAATATTCAAGGCGCCACCGATATGGGTGGCGTGTTCGATATTTTTCCCGGCTACCTCAAGATACCCGCTCCGACAGACACCGACCTGGCAACTTATCTGAAGCGGACAACCCCTACAGCGTCTAAACCGACAGAATGGGACTCATTTAACTACTGGTCGAACACTCCAAAGTTTGCAGTCTCATTTCTGAAGGCTCTCTACGGTGATTCGGCAAAAAAGGAAAATGACTTTAACTACCACTATCTTCCCAAGATCGATCGCAAGTTTTCCTGGACGGAGATGTGGGATGAGATGTACCAGGGTAAGGTCAAAGGCCTCTTCGCCTTCGGCATGAACGGTGTCTCGATTGGCCCTAACTCGCGCAAAAACATCGAGGCTTTGAAGAAAGCGGATTGGCTGGTGGTCTGCGACCTCTTCCCGGAAGAGACAGCCGAGTTTTGGAATTCTCCAGGCATAACGAAAGACGATATGAAAAAGATCAATACGACGGTCTATCGTCTTCCGGGCGCCGGTTTCGCTGAAAAGGATGGCACCTTCGTTAACTCGGCCCGCTGGCTCCAGTGGAAATATGTGGCCGTGCCACCCCCAGGCGATGCAAAAGTCGATCAGGAGATTGTGGCGCGGATCTTTTTGAAAGTGCGTGAGCTCTATCAAAAAGAAGGCGGAAAGTTTCCGGATCCGATTCTGAATCTCACCTGGCCTTACATTAATACGCACAATCCTGCGCTTGCTGACCTGGCAAAGGAAATTAGTGGCAGAGCACTTGCCGACCTGACGGATCCCACGCAGCCCGGTGTAACAATCAAAGCAGGACAACAAGTGCCCGGCTTTGCCTGGCTGCGCGATGACGGAACCACTGCCTGTGGCAACTGGCTTTATTCGGGTTCATGGACGGAGGCAGGCCCTCAGATGCAGCGCCGCGGCACGGAAGATCCCTCAGGTCTGGGAATCTACCCAAACTGGGCCTGGTCGTGGCCGGCCAATCGTCGAGTGATGTACAACCGCGCTTCGTGCGACCCGTCCGGCAAGCCCTGGGATCCGGAACGGAGACAGGTTTGGTGGAATGAAGCACAACAAAGGTGGGTCGGGAACGATGTGCCTGACTTCAAAGCTGATTCAAAACCGGCCGATCATATGGGACCATTCATTATGAACCCGGAAGGTGTAGGACGGATCTTTGGTCCTCTGGCGGCCTTCGCCGATGGTCCATTCCCCGAGCATTACGAACCGGTCGAAAGTCCGATCGCGAATCCATTGCATCCGCAGCAGTCGAATAACCCTGTCGCGAGGATCTTCAAATCAGACATGGATAAGCTGGGCACACCCGCGGAAGGCTTCAATATCGTCTGCACGACCTATCGCTTGACCGAGCATTATCACTACTGGACCAAGAACAATCCGATGAACGTCCAACTCGTGCCTGAGCCCTTCGTCGAAGTGCCGGCGCAACTCGCGGATGAGATGGGAATCACGGGAGGCGAAAAGGTCAAAGTCACCAGCGCCCGTGGTGTTTACGTCGCGAAAGCGATGGTGACCAAACGCATTAAGCCAATGATGATTGACGGCAAGAAGACTTATCAGATTGGCGTACCCATTCACTGGGGCTATCGCGGTATAGCGGAAGATGAAGGGAAGACATCGCTGACTCCGGCAAATTCGCTTTCGCCCGCCGCGATTGATCCAAATGCTTACACACCAGAGTTCAAAGGTTTTCTTGTAAAACTCGAGAAAGCCTAGAGAGGAGGGCGGAGATGAGTAATCCACGAACATTTCAGATTCAGGAGATCTCGGCCCATCCTGGACCGATTCCCGGTCAAGGCACGCGACGAGAGGAAGCTGTTTGCAAGTATATCGATGTAACAACTTGTATTGGGTGCAAGGCGTGTGAAGTAGCATGCGTCGAGTGGAACGATCATCCATTCAGGGAGACGACATTTGATGATACTTACCAAACGATGCCATCAACGGAATGGAACTACTGGAACCTGATCAAATTTGCCGAGGACGAGCATGATGGTAATTTGATGTGGCTGATGCGCAAGGATCAGTGCATGCACTGCGAGGATCCAGGTTGCCTGCGGGCGTGTCCGGCCGACGGCGCCATCATCAAATACGAAAACGGCATCGTCGACTTCCAGCAGGACAATTGCATTGGTTGTGGTTACTGCATTTCTGGATGCCCGTTCGATATTCCTAAGTTCAACCTGAAAACCAAGAAGGTTTACAAGTGCACGCTTTGTTCAGATCGAGTAGGCCAGGGACTTGAGCCGGCCTGTATCAAGGCCTGTCCAACCGGTTGTCTTCACTTTGGTACAAAGAGCGACATGGTTCAAATCGCGGGGTTGCGCGCGAAGCAACTACGCGAAGTATCGGGCTTCGCGAATGCAGGCGTTTATGATCCGGCTTCGATCAAGGGAACTCACGTCATTTATGTCTTACACGACATCAACAATCCCGAGCGTTATGGACTGCCTAAAGATCCGGTGATACCGCCGAGTTATACGATCTGGAAATGGTTAGCGAAACCGACTGGATTAGTAATGGCCGTGCTGGGTATCGGAGCAGTCTTCTTCCATCGAATTGTTTATGGTCCGAAGTTACCTCAACCAGCCGGACCGGAAATTCGAACTGGTCCGCGTGAGGAAATCGAGGCTGGCAGAAAGGAGCAGCCATGAGCGTAACCGCCAAAGGTTTTGACGAAAAGGCAAGAGGAGAATTTGCTCGGATCGGCACGACCAGAATCAGGCGCGGTGAACTCTTGCGCCATCCTGTCTATACGCGTTTCCTCCACTGGTCAGTAGCGATCTTTTTTATTCTCTCGTTACTGACGGGGTTCGCAGTCTACTCACCATGGCTGTATCGATGGCTTACTCCTTTGTTCGGCGGCGGGGCGTTAACACGGTTCCTGCATCCGTGGTTTGGTCTCGGATTCGAGGTGTTCTTTCTTTTGCAGTTCGTGAACTGGTTTGTTCCGATGGCCTGGACCAGCGCCGACAGCAAATTCGTTCGCCGGTTGAAGGAGTACGCGACCAATATGGACGTCGTCGAACCAGAAGATACCGGATTCTTCAATGGCGGCCAGAAACTGTATTTCTGGGTCATTGCGATCAGTGCGGTGCTATTTCTGATTACAGGAATCTTGATGTGGTTCGATCATGTCTTTCCACGTATCTCGGTGGCGATCAGTTATGTGGTGCATGACGTCGCCGGACTGGTAATGCTGGGTGGCTTCATCATTCATATCTACGAGGGCACGGCACACCAACCCGGAACGTTCCGATCAATGATCGATGGTACGGTAACTGACAAGTGGGCCTGGACTCATCATCCTGCGTGGTATCGGGCTGTAACAGGTCGCGACCCTCGTGAAAGTTATGAGCGTGAGAAACGCCGGCAGGCTGAGCGGCAAGACGTAATTGAATCTTTTGAGCGCGAAGAAGATGCGGGCGAACGACCTCCGCAAATACGTACACCCCCAAAGCCTTGAAACACTGTTTCAGGAGACAAATCGAGGACCAATTCCATGTGTTACAACTGCGGATGTGGGATGCCAAATAATGACATGGGCAACCCCGAGAATATTACCAACAAAACATTTGAGGCTGCGGCCGAAGCGATGGATCAGCCGGTAAAGGATGCGAAGAAAAACGCTCGTGAGCTTCTGGACAAGGTTCTTGCAGCCAAGGAAGAGAGTCAGGACAAGAATTGGAAGCCTTGAGAAAGATTGTTTTCCAGAAGTCGTTCAAAGTGATTCCCCTGTTCATATTCTCTGACCAGAAGGGCGAATAACACCTCCTTGCGTTTCAGGAACAATGAACTACGATAAAACTGCCATTGCCGATTCGGAAATACCACGAGCTTCAGCTCTCATCTTTCAGCATTTGCTGAACACTTATGCCAGCGAAGCCAACAAGCTAAATTCTGTGTGGCTTGAATTCACGGCCGACGAACTTTCGTTTCGACCGCATCCGCGTTCAAGTACCGTACGCGAGATCATGGAGCACGAGTTGCTGTCAGCTCGTCGCTTCTTTGGCGAGTTTCTGGGACTGCCCGAGCCGCCCGCGGCCGCAGTTTTGCCTGAGAGTCGCACCCCTGAGGATCTTGCTGCGCGCATGGTTGAGCTGGTCCACCCACGTTTGATGTTTCTTGCCAGCCAGAGCGAGCAGTGGTGGCTGGAGGTGATGCCTTTCTTCGATGTGGAGCGCGAGCGGATCTGGATTTTCTGGCGTCGTGTCTTGCACACTTGTCATCATCGCACCCAGCTTACCGTTTATCTCAAGTTGCTTGATAAGAAAGTGCCTTCAACCTATGGTCCAACCGCGGACGTTACCTGGGACGGAGCCGACCCTACTCTGAGCGTTGCGGCAGCAAGCAGAAAATAGACTGGGCAAAGAATGACTTCGTGATGCACCTAAAAGCTCAAAAACCAGGAATTGTCGCCGTAAGCGGCCTTTCATCCAACGTATGTTATGCGAGCTCATATTAAGCTGGGACGCATCTTCGGTATTGCGATTGGGCTCCATTACAGTTGGATCATAATCGCCTTGCTGGTGACACTATCGCTTCGTAGTCAGTTTGCAGCAGTGCATCCTGACTGGAGTAATACGACGACATGGACCACAGCAATCATTACCGGACTTCTTTTCTTTGTGTCCATTCTGCTGCATGAGCTTTCGCATGCTGCCGTTGCAAAACTGCGAGGACTTCCAGTGCGCGCTATTACTCTATTTGCGTTGGGAGGAGTAGCGCAGATCGAGAAAGACGCGGCTGACGCCAAGACTGAGTTTTGGATGGGAATTATGGGTCCCGTCGCGAGCGTCTTGATCGGAGTGATCTGCCTTGTGCTGGCTTATATCTTAGGCTGGAATCTTGCAGACGAACCCAACGGGCCCATCGCAGCGATGTTCATGTGGCTCGGTGTCATTAATATCGCCCTCGCGATCTTTAATATGATTCCAGGGTTCCCTCTTGACGGTGGGCGCGTGCTTCGCGCGATCGTTTGGTGGATAACCGGAGACGCTAACCGTTCGACTCGGATTGCTTCAGTGGTAGGCCAGTTCGTAGCCTTTGGTTTTATCATGATCGGAATTTTGCGTTTCTTCGGCGGCGCCGGGTTCGGCGGTTTGTGGCTGGCATTTATAGGCTGGTTTCTGCTCGATGCGGCGCGCGCGAGTGGCGCGCAGGTTGAGATTGCCGAACGGCTTAACGGTGTGAGCGTAGGTGACGTAATGACGCGACAGTTCCCGGTCGTAGACGGGAACTCAAATCTTGAGACGTTTGTGCATGACCACCTTCTCCCCAGTGGTCATCGCTGTTTTGTCGTTCTGGAACAGGGCCGCCCCGCCGGTATCATTACGCCGCACGAGGTTAAGACGATTGCGCGGGCCCGCTGGCCATATACAACCGTGAGCGATGTAATGCGTTCGCTGGAGAGTTTGAGCACAGTTGGACCAGAGCGGCCGGTAACGGAAGCGCTTGAGCTAATGGGCCGTGAGGACGTGAATCAGGTTCCCGTAGTCCAGGGCGGAGCCCTTGCCGGAATCATTTCCCGAGGGCACATCACGCGACTGCTACAAACGCGTGCCGAACTCGACGTCTAAATCTCTTATGCAATTAATCCAGTGAATTCGTTGGCGGCACTGTAACCACCGGCGACATGAGAACCAGAGGTCTGCCCGAAGGACGACCCCAAATCTTCATGCCGATGCGCTCTTATTTTCGGCTTGGTGAAGCGGATGGGCTATTAACACCGGGCACCGTGCTTGACGCAGGACCCTATCTACATTTGATCCGAACAAAGTACGTATGCCAAAGCCGGTACCATGTGCACCCATTGAGATCAGATCGATTTCATTCGTTTCAGCGTACGCCAATATTTCCCCGTAAGGCTGACCATACTGCACCGCATGTTTGACCTTGGACCACAAATGGACTTCTCCGGAAACCGCTTCCTGAAGACGGCGCGCAGCCTGATGATAGGGAGTGTTTGTTTCGTCACCTACCCAGGCAATCTCCGGTTCATCGACGATCGGGGGCGGCAGCACGTGTAACAAGTGCAACTCTGCCTGATATAGCTGCACCAGGTTCAACGCGTACTGAAGGGCCACTTGCGAGTAACGCGAAAAATCATGCGCTACAAGAACCCGGCGAACTGAAATAGCACCGGTCGCACTGTCGATCCACTCGCGTTCATCTGCGTGCATTACCAGCACAGGGCATGGTGCAACGCGTGCAACCGCTTCAGCAGTCGAGCCAAGCAACGCGGCTGCAAGTGGGCGACGTCGTGAGCGCATTAAGATCAGGTCTGCTTGCCGCAACTCTGCGGCGCGGGTGATGATCGTTCCAAGATCCGAACCATCGAGCAACAAGCTTTCCCAGGCAACCGGAGCAGCATTGTCAACGTTCGCGCCTGGAGCTGTTTCACCCGCCGCTACGAGTTCCTTTATTTGCTGTAGCACTTCCTCCTCATCTGCCTGCGCTTTTGGACGGTGGCAAATAAAAAGCTTCGCACCCGAAGCGCGTGCCAGGGCTACTGCATACCGTAGAGTACGTTCGGCATCTTCAGACAGATCGGTTGGACAAAGGATTCGCTCGAGTGTGATCATGAATTATTCCTTCAAAGTAAAATACTCCAGCGAGAGATTCAATGTCACGCCGTACGGCTACGCTCAAGGCCGGATGCTATTGTTAACACTAAAGTTTGACAGGTGTTAACACTTATCCTGCGCCGTGATGGTTAAAGCACGGTGAAAATACCTGCCATGCACGCGTGATAACACGGTTTCGTGCTCTTTGAATTCACCTTATGCTGGTAATTGAGAAATGGGAAAACGAAGGCGGCAGATGAGTTGGTCCATTCTGAACGCGGAAGCACCGCATAGGAGTGCACCATCAAACAAAACGCAAAGGGGATTGATTCAATGAGACACCAGGAAAAAATTAAAATACAGAGACGTCGTCGTCGAAAGCTCTTTCGGCTATTTGCGGCGGCTGCGGTTCTTGCCTTGTTGTTGGAGGAACAAGCCGCTGTCCTCTACGTGCTTTCGACCCTGGCAGTAGGCGTACTGTTCGTGGTGCTAGCGTTTTCGAATTTGGTAGCTGGAGATGCGAAGACGCAGACCGTCGCCATCAGAGAAGCCGCTGACGGAATGAATATAAATCCCAGGGCGTTGGCGAGTGCTACCTAACGATCAGAATCCTACGACATGGTCAGTCATAATGGCTCCTCCGCCGTGCTCCTGGAAGGAACAGCTTCAGCAACAGCATTGCTGACGATTGTCTGTGCTTCATCCAAAAGGCGCTGAAGGTGCTCCGTTCCCCGAAAGCTTTCTGCATAAATCTTGTAGATGTCCTCAGTACCGGATGGACGCGCCGCGAACCATCCGCTCTCTGCCATCACCTTCAGACCGCCGAGGGCTGCGCCATTACCCGGAGCATGCGTGAGGATGTTTTGGATTTGTTCGCCGGCAAGGTCTTTCAAGCGAACTTGCTGCGGAGAAAGTCTCCTTAAAATCTCTTTTTCTTCGGCCGTGGCAGGAGCCTCCGTGCGAATGTATACCGACTCTCCGAACTCGCCTGTCAGTTCCTGATAGATCTGTCCGGGATCGCGGTCCATACGTGCGGTGATCTCCGCCGCCAGCAAGGCCGGAACAATTCCATCCTTATCGGTGGTCCAAACAGTGCCGTCGAGACGCAGGAAAGACGCACCCGCGCTCTCTTCTCCACCAAAACCCAGCGTGCCGTCGAGCAAGCCATCTACGAACCACTTGAAGCCGACCGGAACCTCGTAGAGCTTACGGCCGAGTTTTGCTGTAACGCGATCGATCATCTGACTGCTCACCACGGTCTTACCCACGGCCGCTGCGTTACTCCATTTGGGTCGGTGTTGGAAAAGGTAGTAGATGGCGACCGCCAGATAGTGATTGGGCTGAAGCAAACCAGTTCGAGTGACAATTCCATGCCGATCATGGTCCGTGTCACAAGCGAAGGCAATGTCGAAGCGATCCTTCAGTCCGATCAGATTTGTCATGGCGTAAGCAGAGGATGGATCCATGCGGATCTGACCGTCCCAATCCACGGCCATGAAACGGAAAGTCGGATCCACGATTTCGTTTACGACAGTAAGGTCTAGCTTGTACTGATCAGCAATTCGCGCCCAATAGTGGACGCCTGCCCCGCCAAGCGGATCCACTCCCATGTTCACCTTCGCACGACGAATTGAATCCATGTCAATAACAATTGCCAGATCGTTTACGTACGCGTTGAGAAAGTCGTGCCGGTGTGTAGTGGAGACGCGCAGAGCCTGCTCGAAGGGGATCCTTTTAATACCTTGCAGCGCGGTCTCGAGAAACTTGTTCGCCTTTGCCTCGATCCAGTTGGTGACGTCAGTTTCCGCAGGCCCACCGTTTGGGGGGTTGTACTTGAAGCCGCCGTCGTCAGGAGGATTGTGCGATGGTGTGATCACGATTCCGTCGGCGAGCCCGGTCTTTCTCCCGCGGTTGTAAGTGAGAATCGCATGCGATACAGCGGGTGTCGGAGTGTATTCGTCTCCTTCGGCGATCATTACTTCCACGCCGTTTGCTGCCAGCACCTCGAGCGAACTCGTAAACGCCGGTACAGAAAGGGCGTGAGTGTCCATTCCAAGAAACAGTGGACCATCCGTGTGCTGCAGTTTTCGATAGAGACAAATTGCCTGCGTGATGGCGAGGATATGCCACTCATTAAAAGCCTTTTGTAGAGCCGAACCACGATGACCTGAAGTGCCGAATGCAACTCGTTGTGCGGGGATCGAGGGGTCAG
>Ga0134127_10002869_pt1 | contig 12361 bp, 9 predicted proteins | sample KB31753_FD_96459 | JGI IMG/M metagenome (GOLD analysis project Ga0134127, IMG submission 96459) | Terrestrial soil microbial communities with excess Nitrogen fertilizer from Kellogg Biological Station, Michigan, USA - KB3-175-3 | ecosystem: Environmental > Terrestrial > Soil > Unclassified ...
AAGGCGACGCGCCGTCTCCGCCTCGATACCCTTCGCTTCATAGATGAGCGCGAGCTCGTCCCGCTCGATCTCCGGCATCATTGCGATCTCGTCGCGCTCCATCGCGATCTCGTGCGCGTATACCTCGGCTTCGCTCTTCGCGGCGAGGTAGCCACTGCTGCCCATCGACAGCGCGTCCGCGATCAGTCCCGCCACGCCCGCGACGATGACCGTGTGATGCTGCGCGGCCGCGGTGGCGCCGATGACCCCCGCCACGAGACCGAAATTGGCGGTGAGACCGTCGTTGAATCCGTAGACCACGTTGCGCAGAAAGCCGCCCGACGCCGTGCGGTGCCACGGCTCTCCCGTTTTTCCGGAAATCTCATTCAGCGTCTCGGCGTGGTGCGCGGACTCGCGGGCGAGCGTGAGCGCTTCGCCCTTGCCCGCCACGCCGGTCGCCGTGGTGCGATGCATGTCGAGGTAACCCTTCACCTCTCGGCCCTCTTCGGCGAGGAGCATCGGCAACAGGAAGCCCGGCCCGAGCCGCCGACCGAGCGCCGCGAGAAGCCGTGTCCGTGCACTCGGACGATGCGGCGTCACCGAGCGGCCATGCTGCCGCAGCAGGTCCTCCCAGATGACGGTATGGCGATCCTCGACCTCGGCGAGCTTGAGATACAGCGTTCGCTTCCGGTCGTCGGATTCCGCGCCAGCGAGCACGCGATAGAGAAACGCGGCGTCGGCTTCGTCCTGCCGATGGTGCTCGAAGGTATCGAGATCGGGGGTGTCGGGTTCTGATCGGGCAATGGTCGTCACGCCTGAAACCTAGGCAGTCGGGCCGCCCGGCGGCCGCAGTAAACCCCCGGCGAGACCATCCGTGTCTGATTCGGCAGACGCCCAACGAACCCCAACCGGATTACGAGGTCTTCATGTACAGGAAGTTGCTGGTCGCGCTCACCGTTGCCGCCATCGTGCGGCCGGAGTCGGCGCGTGCACAGGTGGAATCGCGGAGCTACCGAGTGTCACCGGGACGCGCGTTCGCGTTCGCTTTCGGCGATGGCGACGAGAACCGCGCCGTCATCGGCATCACGACGTCCACTGGGAGCGCACGGGACACCCTCGGCGTGCTCGTCAGCTCGGTGACAGCCGGCGGACCCGCGGAGAAGGCAGGGATCGAGGAAGGCAGCCGCATCGCCACGATCAACGGTGTGAACCTCAAGCTCAGTGCCGCCGACGTCGGCGACTGGGACATGGCGAGCATCATGTCGCGCCGGCTCACGCGCGAGCTGGGCAAGGTGAAGCCCGGCGACGACGTCGAGCTCCGCGTGTACACGGCGGGACAGACGCGCACGCTGCGCGTGAAGACAGCGTCCTCGGACAGCCTCTATCGCCGGATGCGCGATTACTGGGACGACGACGAGGATCGCGCGGCGCTCGGCGTGAGCCTGGGCTCGAGCGGGAGCAGGCGCGACACGCTCGGCATCCTCATCTCCTGGCTCGACGACAACGGGCCGGCGGCGAAAGCGGGCCTCGAGGAAGGGAATCGCGTCGCGGCCATCAACAACGTCGACCTGCGTGTGAGTCGCGACGACGCCGGCGACGAGATGATCTCGAGCGTCAAGGTCCAGCGCCTGCAGCGGGAGCTGGAGAAGTTGAAGCCCGGCGACGAGGTCACCCTGCGCGTCTACGCCGACGGTCGCACCCGCGACGTGAAGGTGAAGACCGTCGCCGCGTCGAGCCTGCGCAGCCGCGATCGCGGCATGTTCATGGGACGCGCGCCACGCGTACGTGTGGCGCCCACGCCATTCCCGCCGATGCAGCCCATGCCGCCCATGTTCGACGGCGCCCGCTTCCGGATTACTCGCGTTACGATCTGACGAAACCCGGAAAAACAGCGGTTTTGAGCGGAGGGAGCCGGGAACGGCTCCCTCTCTTTTTTTCTTGGCCCGTGCTAGCGGCGTCGCGGTCGAAGTAAAGGAAACAGGCTCGGCGGTCGATACTGGGTGACCATGGGCGGAGTGGTAGCTTCCGAGCTTGTGAAACCGACGCCGACCGTAGACACGCTCGTTCTGGCCGATGTGTTTCGCATCGCGTTCGAGCATTCGGCGGCGGGCATCTCGGTTGCGGCGCCGAGCGGCGAGTATCTGCACGCCAACCGTGCCTTCTGCGAGTTCGTCGGCTACTCGCTGGACGAGCTGCGGGGCATGAGCCTCCTGGATCTCGTCCATCCGGATGACCGGCGTCGTACCGCGGAGCTGACGGGCAGGATGGCGAGCGGCCATCTCTCCGAGGCTCGGTGGGAGCGCCGGTATGTCCACAAGTCCGGCCTGCCGCTCTGGGCGTTGCTGACCACGACGCTGGTTCGCGACGACCAGGGAAAGCCGGCGTATCTGGTGTCGCAGGTGATCGACATCAGCGATCGGAAGCTGGCGGACGAGGCGTTGCAGCGCGCGGAGGCGCGGTCACGCGCGCTGATCGGGGCGATGCAGGACGTGATTCTCGTGGTCGACCGCGAGGGCCGTTATCTGGATATCGCTCCGACGGCTCAGGACCGCCTCATTCGACCCGCCGCCGAGCTGCTGGGACGCCGCTTGCACGAGGTGTTTCCGCGAGAGCGTGCCGACTTCTTCATGGCCGCGGTCAGCCGCGCACTGGAGACGAGACAGCCGGTGGAGCTGGCGTACGATCTCGAGATTCGCGGAGAACGCTACTTCTTCGAGGCGACGTACTCGCCGCTGCCGGAAGACCGCGTCGTGATCGTGGCGCGGGACATCAGCGCGCGCCGGCGCGCGGAGCAGGCGCTGCGCGAGAGCGAGGACCAGCTCCGGCAGGCGCAGAAGATGGAAGCGGTCGGCCAGCTCGCCGGCGGGATCGCGCACGACTTCAACAATCTCCTCATGGCCATCATGAGCAACGCGGAGCTGGCGGCGCTCGAGCTGGCGGCGGACGCGCCGCAGTCGTCCGCGTCGCAGCACATCGAGGAGATCAAGCACGCGTCGCGGCGTGCGCGGTCGCTCACGCAGCAGCTGCTGGCGTTCAGCCGCAAGCAGATGCTGCAGCCGCGCGTCATCGACCTGAACACCGTGGTGCGCGACAGCGAGCAGATTCTCCGGCGCCTGATCGGCGAGAACATCACGATGACCGCGGCGCTCGAGCCGGACCTGGGCGCCGTGCGCGCCGATCCGGGTCAGATCACGCAGGTGCTGATGAACCTCGCCGTGAACGCGCGCGACGCCATGCCGTCCGGCGGCCAGCTGTTCGTGGAAACCGCCAACCGCGAGATCACGGCCCGCGACACACGCGATCACCGGGGCCTGAAAGAGGGACGCTACGTGGGCATCGAAGTGCGCGACACCGGCGTGGGTATGGACGAACAAACGATGAGCCGGATCTTCGAGCCGTTCTTCACCACGAAGCCGCCGGGGCAGGGCACGGGGCTCGGGCTCTCGACCGTGTACGGCATCGTGAAGCAGTCGGGCGGCTATACCGCCGTCGACAGCACGTCGGGGACCGGAACCACCTTCACGATCCTGCTCCCGCGCGTCTACGAATCCTCCGAGCCGGGACATGCGCCGACTGCAGACGTCCAGCCGACGCTGTCGAGGGGAACGATCCTCCTCGTCGAGGACGAGAGCGCGGTCCGTGAAGCGACGAAACGCATGCTCCGCAAGTACGGCTTCGACGTGCTCGAGGCCAAACACGGGGAGGACGCGCTGATCCTGTGGGAGCGCGAAGCACTGCGCGTCGACGTGGTCCTGACGGATGTGGTCATGCCGCTCATGGGCGGCGTGGACCTCGTGCGGGCGCTGCGGCACAAGTCGCCCCATCTCCGCGTCGTCTTCATGAGCGGTTACACCCAGGGCACGCTCGAGTTGTCGTCCATGGATGAGAACGCGACGCGCTTCCTGCCCAAGCCGTTCACCGCGGATCAGCTCGTGGGCACGCTGCGCGAGCTGCTGAACGGCGACGAGCCGTCGGCGCCCTGAGAGGGCGCTAGAACTCGACCTGCGCGCCCAGCTCGACGACGCGGTTCGGCGGGATCCCGAAGAACTCCGTGGCGGACTTCGCGTTCCGCTGCAGGAACACGTAGAGCTTCTTCCGCCAGCGTGACATGCTGGGCACGTCCATCTCCGCGGTCGCGCGCCGCGTCCCCGCCCGCGCGCCGCGATGCTTGTCCGAGACGATCACGCGCTCGCGTCCGAGATAGAACGTCGTGTCGTTCTGCTTCGCCTTGAGCCCGGTCTGCCGCAGGCGGTACAGGATCTCGGGCACGTCCGGTGTCTCCATGAAGCCGTAGCGTGCCTGCACCCGATAAAAACCCTGGTCCAGCTTCTCGACCGAGATGCGTTCCTCCGCGGGCGTCTCCGGGATCTCCTCGGTCTTGATCGACATGAGCACCACCTGTTCGTGCAGCACCTTGTTGTGCTTGAGATGGTGCAGCAGGACCAGCGGCACTCCTTCCGCCGCCGAGGTCATGAACACGGCAGTGCCAGGGACGCGCGGCGGTTTCTTTCGCGCGACGTCCGAGAGGAACAGGTCCATTGGCAGCGAACCCGCGTGCAGGATCTGCGTGAGCATCGTGCGGCCGGTTTTCCAGGTGCTCATCACGCCGAAGATCAACACCGCGATCAACAACGTGACCCAGCCGCCGCTCGCGATCTTGATGGCGTTCGCCGAGAAGAACGCGAGGTCCGTGAACAGGAAGATGAAGAGGAACCCGAAGATCATCGTCATCGACCAGTGCCACCGCGACCGCGCCACGACGCTGTACAGCACGGAGGTGATCGCGAAGGCGCCCGTCACGGCGATTCCGTACGCTGCCGTGAGGTTGTCCACCGTCCGGAACGCCAGCACCAGCAGCATGCAGCCGACCGCGATGGCCTTGTTGATCTCGGGGACGTAGATCTGCCCCGCCTGCTTGTACGACGTGTGGATGATGCTGAGGCGTGGCGAATACCCCAGCTGCATGCACTGCTGCGCCAGCGAGAAGCCACCCGAGATCATGGCCTGCGACGCGACGATCGCGGCCAGCGTCGCGATGCCCACGAGCGGATAGAGAAATCCCGAAGGGGCGAGCAGGAAAAACGGATTGGTGGCGGTGGTCGGGTCGCGCAGAACGAGCGCTCCCTGGCCGTAGTAGTTCAGCAGCAGAGCAGGAAAGGCGACGACGAACCATGCGACCCGAATGGGCCGCTTGCCGAAGTGCCCCATGTCCGCGTACAGCGCTTCCGCGCCGGTCACGGCCAGCACGACGGCGCCGAGCACGAAGAAGCCGGTCGCGCCGTTGTGATAGAAGAACATGATCGAGTGGTGCGGACTCAGGGCGAACAGGATCTCCGGCTCCTTCGCGATCTCGATTGCGCCGAGGACGGCGATCGTCGAGAACCACAAGAGCATGACCGGACCGAACAGACCGCCGACGCGCGCCGTGCCGAATCGCTGGACCGAGAACAGGCCGACCAGGATGGCGATCGTCAGCGGAATGACGAACGGCTCGAGCGCCGGCGTCGCGATCTTCAGTCCCTCGATGGCGCCCAGCACCGACACAGCAGGGGTGATCATGCCGTCGCTCAACAGCAGCGCGGTGCCGAAGATCGCGAGCAGAACGAGCAGCGACCGCCGCCGACGGTCCTCCACGCGCCGCTCCTGCTGCAGCACCAGCGCGAGCAGCGACATCATGCCGCCCTCACCCTTGTTGTCCGCGCGCATGATCAGGGTCAGGTATTTCACGCTCACGACGATGACCAGCGCCCAGGTGATCAGCGACAGCAGGCCATAGACGTTCTCGTGCGTCGGCGCGAATGGGTGGTGGCCCGCGAATCCCTCACGAAACGCGTACAGCGGGCTCGTGCCGATGTCCCCGTACACGATGCCGAGCGCCGTGAGGGACAGGACCACCAGGCGGCGGCCGGTGGGCCGCGCCTCGATATGGGGACGTTGCGGCGGCAGCTGCGGCATGGCGACGCTGCTGCGCCGCTCGACTGCAGACGGCGGTTCCGGAATCGGTTGTGGAAGTGGCGCCTGGTCGGACAAACGTCCTCGCTACCAAGAAAAACGTGGTCGCGCCAAAAAAACGGGTCGCGGCGACCGCCGCGACCCGTCCATACAATCTATGGTCGTGACGAGTGTCGTCTAGCCGCTGGCGCTTTTGTCCAGCTGATCGAGCTCGGCGGCCGCCCTGTCGAGGATCTCGCGGATCTTCGCGAGCCGCTCCGCATCGTTCACGTGCCGCGAGGCATTGCCGTACGCTGACCGGGCGACTCGGCGGAAGGCGCTGTTCACTTCCATCATCGGCGAGTCCAGAAAACCGTCCATGAACCGCGCGATGCGGTCGAAGATCGAATCAACGGTGGTGCTGTGCTCCTTCAGGTACGCAGCACCCTCCGGCGTGATCTCATAGATCTTGCGCCCGGCGTCTTCCTCGCGCGCCTTGGCGTAGCCGAGGTCCTCCAGCATCGTCAGCGTCGGGTAGACGGTGCCGGGACTCGGCGAGTAGGCGCCGCCGAACCGGTCCTCGAGCTCCTTGATGATCTCGTAGCCGTGGCGCGGCTTCTCCTCGAGCAGGCGAAGAATCACGTACTTGAGGTCGCCCTGCTCGAACATGCGCCCCATGCGACCACGTTGCTGTCGACGGGGTCCCCAGTCGGAGCCGAATCCGTCGAAACCGCTCCAGCCCCATCCCCAACCGCCACGGCCTCGGCCGGTAGCGCACCAGTCCGACCAGCCACCGGGCATCTCGAACGCGAACGTCTTGAACATGTTAACCTCGCGATATATCGAAGATATGTTGGCAGTACGATATATCGGCGCGTTTTGTGTCGCAAGCCGAGCACGAGTGGAGCGATGGGCCCGACGCTTGCCCCTCTGCCATCCCGGTCGCACTCAAACGAAGGGGGCAGCATGGCAGACGATCTCAATCGTGAAGGGCTCAAGAACCAGATCAAGGGCACGGTCAAGGAAGGCGAAGGACACGTGCGCGATGCCGTGGGCGGGCTGACCGGCGATACCAGTGAGCAGCTGAAGGGGAAGGCCCAGCAGGTGAAGGGCAAAGTTCAGCGCAAGGTCGGCGAGGCCGAATCGGACGCGGACCGGGACATCTAGTCGAATCCGCGTGAACGTGGGCGGTGGTCGCACACACCGCCCGCGTTTTTTTTTTGCCTAAGCGCCGTGAGCGGTCGCAGCCTGCTCGCCGAGGAGCGGCGCGAGTCGGAGAAACCGCGCGAGAATCTCGGGATCGAACGCGCGGCCGACGTCTGCGTTCATGAGGCGCAGCGCTTCCTCGGTGGAATACGCGCGCCGATACGGTCGGTCCGTCGTGAGCGCATCGAACACGTCCGCGACGCACAGGATGCGCGCCGACAGCGGAATCGCGTCGCCCGCCAGCGCGTCGGGGTAGCCGTGGCCGTCCCAGCGCTCGTGGTGGCCGCGGATCATCGGCAGCACGTCCCACGGGAATTCGACGTCGCGCAGCAGCTCCACGCCCGCCTCCGGATGCCGCTCCATGATCGCGCGCTCGTCGGGAGTCAGGGGCCCGTTCTTGTTCAGGATCTCGACAGGCACCACGATCTTGCCGACGTCGTGCAACAGGGCGCCGACCCGGAACCAGAACAGCGTCGTATCCTCGAAGCCCATGTCCGTCGCGATGGCGCACGCGTAGTCCGCCACGCGCTCACAGTGGCCGAGCGTGTAGACGTCCTTGGACTCGATCGACTGCGCCCACTGCCGGACGAGAACCTCGAACCGCTGCTCGAGCTTGCGAAGTCGCAATGACACGTCCGCGAGCTCGCGTCGGGCCTTGAGCCGGGTGAACAGCGCGTGCGCCTGGCTCAGCGCGCGGAGTGTCTCGCGGTTCCTCCCGAGCAGCAGATAGAGCTCGGCCTGCTCGCGACTGGTCTCCGCGGCGAGGAGGAGGTCCTCGCGTGCCATCGCCTGGTCGTAAGCGCGGCGCAGGAGCGATTCCGACTCGTCGAGTCGCTGCGTCTCGCGAGCGATCACGCCCGAAAGCTTGAACGCTTCGGCGAGGAGTCGCGTTTCCTGCAGCGCCCCTGCTTCCTCCAGAATGGCTTCGCACGCGCTGTCGGCGCTGCCGAGATCGCGACGTGCGATGAGCAGCGCCACACGGTTGATACTGACCATCAGCCGTGCCCAGACATCACCGCCGGCGCGGGCGATATCGACTGCTTCGCGATACGCCGCCTCGGCCTCGTCCCAGCGTTCGAGGCCGGCATACGCCAGTCCCACGTTGCTCAACTGGCGGCCCAGCTCCTGACGCATGCCGAGCGAGCGGTATTTCGCGACGCTCGCGTTGTGATGTCGCAGCGCGCGGGGCACGTCGCCGCGCATGCTCGCGATGACACCCAGATTCTGATCGATCATGGCGCCGAGCCGCTCATCGTCTGCCGCAAGCGCCATACGTCCGGCGTCACCGTAGAGACGCTCGGCGTCCTCCAGCTGTCCGCGCTGCCAGTAGCTGATGGCCATGACATTCGTGGTGTGTGCCACGGCGCCGACATCTCCGATCGACTCGGCGATCGCCAGCGCTGCCTCGAGACAATCGAGTCCGGCGGCGAAATCCCCGTCGTCGAGATAGCTCCGGCCGATGCGGCGCAGGATCGTCGACGCGAGCCCCGCCTGCGACGAGTCCCGCAACAGGTACAGCGCGCTCTCGTAGCGCTGCCTCGCCATGGCCCGACGGCCGGAGGCGGTGGCCGACTCCGCCTCTTCCAGCAACGCCTCGACAAGCGTCGCGGATCGCGACGCCCTCTCCGCGGCATCGCGGCGAGGCTCGAGAACGGCGGTGGTCACGGCGTGGGGACGGGCAGCCGTTCGTCCACGTCGCGCAACTTGCGCGCGAGCCGCGGACGCGAGATGCCGAGCATGCGAGCAGCGGCGGAGCGGTTGCCGTTCGTCAGACGAAGCGCGATCTCGATGGCTTCCCGTTCGACCGCGGCGAGCGTCTTTCCGGTCTTCGGAATGCGGATCTCCCCAACCGAATCGGACGCATTCGATGCGGTGCGACTCTGGATGAGCAGGTGCTCGGGGCGAATGACGCGGTCATCACCGCTGAGGATGGCCGCGCGCTCGATGACATTCTTCAGCTCGCGCACGTTCCCGGGCCACCGGTGCTCCAGCAGCGCCTCGATCGACGACTGCGCGAGCACCTTCACCCGACCGTGCTCGGACACGGATTCCGCGAGGCATTGGCGTGCGATCAGCGCGATGTCGTCGCGGCGATCGCGCAACGGCGGCAGGTTGATCGTGAAGACGTTGAGTCGGTAAAAGAGATCTTCGCGAAAGGCGCCGGTCGCCACCGCCTGCTCCAGCAGCGGATTCGCGGCGGCGATCACGCGGCAACGAACGTCGATCTCGTCGGTAGCGCCGAGCAGACGCACGCGACGCGACTCGAGCACTCGCAGCAGCTTGGGCTGGAGGCCGATGGGAAGATGGTGAACCTCGTCGAGGAACAGCGTCCCGGTGCCGGCAAGCTCGAACAGGCCGCTTTTTCGTTTCTGCGCGTCCGTGAACGCGCCGCGCTCGTGGCCGAACAGCTCCGATTCCAGCAAGTTTTCCGGGATGGCCGCGCAGTTGACGGCGACGAATGGCTGCTCCGCGTTGGGCCCCGCGTAGTGAATGCCGCGCGCGAACAGCTCCTTGCCGGCGCCGGTCTCACCCAGCAACAGCACGGCCGTGCGCGGCGACCTGGCCACGCGTCGGGCCAGCTCCAGCGCCTCGGTGATCGCGACACTCCGGCCGACGATGTTCTGGAACCCGAGCTCCGGAGAGACCGATCTCGGTTTCGACGGCATGGTTGCTTCCTTCATGACGCGGCCGCCTCTCGCGCCGGGCCGCGACGGTCGCCGCCGCCGCTCCGCACCTTGAGCTGCAGGCTGCCCGTCAGGCTCACGAAGCCGGCGATGCGCGCGATATCGAGCGCGCGGCGCCACGTCTCCCTCGCGCGGGAATGCTCACCGGCCTCGCGCCGCGCATCGCCGAGATCGGACAGGATCTCCACGCGCAACTGCACGTCCTCACCGAGCTGGCACAGGGCGAGCGCGCGCTCGAGCGTGGGAACCACCTGGGGTGCGGCACTGTCACGCACGCGAAGGATGCGGGCCATGACACGAAGCGCCGCGGCGCGGCGCGTGTTGTCATGGCGCTGTTCCGCGATGCCGTGCGCACGCGCGATCGCGGCATCGGCCTTGTCGAGCTTCCCGAGCGCGAGAAACAGCGCCGCACGGTTCTCGTCGACGATCGCTTGCGACGCCAGGTCGCGACGGCGTACGGCAAGCGCCAGCGCGCGCTCGAGTGCCTCCTCGGCACGACCGTACGCCGCTTCACGCGTATACAACAAGCCGAGGTTGTTCAGCACCCAAACGACTCCGTCCTGATCTTCCTCGTCCTCGAAGGCTGCGAGTGCCAGGCGAAAGTGCGCGATCGCTTCGTCAGTCCGGTCCTGCGTCTCAGCCACGATCCCGAGATTCTGCTGGACCATCCCCGACAACCGTCGGTCGTGGAGGCGGTGCGCCAGCAGCGCCGCTTCCCCGTACCAGCGTTCGGCGGCGAGGAGGTCACCCCGAAACTGCGCCACCGTGCCGAGACAGTTGAGCGCATGGGCGCGGCCGCCCTTGTAGGCGATCGAATCGGCCACGGCGAGGCTCTGCGTGTACAGATCCGACGCCGCGGCGTGGTGGCCGCGATCACGCAACACGGACCCCTTCCAGCGCAGCACATCCGCGAGGGCGTCGCTGGGGCCGACGGGCAGCAGGAGCGCGATGGCGTGATCGCAGGCGTCGATAGCCTGCTCTGGATTCGCACCGCGCCAGGAGGCGAGCGCCTGCTCTGCCAGCCCCCTGGCTTGTTCGAGTGGGTCGCGGAGAGCGACCATGGCTGCTTCACTCCCGATCCGATGTCCGCCGCCGGCGCTGGGCGTGGGATCATCCCCACGCCCCGGGCGCCGTTACTGGCAGCGGCCCGATGCGACGATCCATCCCGAGAAATGATCGACCTTGAAGCTGACGGTCCGCGTCAGCAGGCTGCCGAGCGCCGGTACGAGCTCGTCGACGATCGCGAGACCGCCGCTCGTGAACGTCGGCCGATCTCCGTCGAAGTGCGCGCCGCTATAGAGCGTGAGGAGTCCGGCGTTCGTTCCACTCAGACTCTGGCTCAGCGTGACACCGCGTGCGAATTCGAGATGCGGCTCGAACGCGTATGCAACAGCGGAGCCCGCGACGGCCGTGACGCGAATAGTCGTCGTCGTTTCGAGTGCGCCCGCAGGAACCGTGACCGTCAACCCGACGGCAGAATTCCTCGAAACGGCGCCACCGGGACCAGCGACAAACGTCCAGACGACGTCGTCGGCAAGTGGCGTCGTGCGCTTGAGCGGCGGCACGAGCAGTCCGGTAACCGTTCCAAGCAGTTCGCCAAGGAGCTGCTGATCCTTGACGCTGCTCGCCTGCAGTTGCGCGGTGGGGGAGGTGGGACCTTCAGCGCAGCCGACAAGAGCCGTCAGCATCGTCGCCGCGAGCATCGCGAGGGCTTTTGTTGCCTTACTCATGAGTTTCTCCAGGGAGGGACTAACGTTGCTGCACAGCTCGTAAAGCAACGTCTGGTCCACCGAGTCAAATGTCGTATTACCAACGAGTTACGACGAGATTCGCTGTGTGATTCCGCGCACACATGCAACATTTCGATCCAGATGCTTCGTGAGTACTGCAACGAAACGATGCAAACTAGACGATTGAATTGGGGTGCGGACACACAAACGGCCCAGAGGAAGGCTCTGGGCCGGGAATGGTGGCGAAACGCGCGCGAGGGCGCGGTGACCTGGGCTACTCGTATCGTAGCGCCACGATCGGATCCAGCGTCGCCGCGCGACGCGCTGGCCAGACGCCGAAGATCAGGCCAACCGCGGCTGAAAACGCGAACGCGAGCAGGACGGCACCTGGGGAGATCTTCACGTTCCAGGCGAACGCCCGGCTCATCGCCGTGGCGCCGCCGCTCCCAACGAGAATGCCGATGACGCCGCCGACGCAACACAGCACGATCGCCTCGACCATGAACTGAAGCAGGATGTTCGACCGCGTCGCGCCGAGCGCCTTCCGGATGCCGATCTCGCGCGTACGCTCGGTGACCGAGACGAGCATGATGTTCATGATGCCGATGCCGCCGACGAGGAGACTCACCGCCGCGATCCCGGACAACAGATACGTGAAGACCTTCGTCGTCTCGCCGGGCGTGCTGAGGAAGTCCGCCTGGCTGCGCATCTGGAAGTCGTCCGGCTGATTCTGCCGCAGGCGATGCTCGCGTCGCAGGACCTTCTGAATATCCGCCATCGCGTCGGGAATCTTGTCCTCGGTGGCGGCCAGCACGCTGATGGAGCGCAGGC
>Ga0134127_10002870_pt1 | contig 12356 bp, 9 predicted proteins | sample KB31753_FD_96459 | JGI IMG/M metagenome (GOLD analysis project Ga0134127, IMG submission 96459) | Terrestrial soil microbial communities with excess Nitrogen fertilizer from Kellogg Biological Station, Michigan, USA - KB3-175-3 | ecosystem: Environmental > Terrestrial > Soil > Unclassified ...
CCTCTAATCAGGCTGTCATTTATGCTATGGCCTCGAGCATTGAAGGCGGTCCGTTTGATCACGGTTTATATGCGGTGTTCAGATCTACAGACGGCGGCGCGAGTTGGACCGCGCGAGTGCGCAATACCGACCCGATCAAGCTAAACACGGTTCTGCTCTCAAACCCGGTCATCGCGTTCTTCATCACGTGCGCGGGAAGCGAGATTGAAGCATTTGTAAACCAGGGTTGGTACGACAACGTAATCGCGGTTGATCCGTTGGACTCGAATCGAGTGTGGGCCGGTGGAATCGATCTTTTTCGATCTGACGATGGCGGCGCAAACTGGGGCATCGCCTCGCACTGGTGGGCTGACCCATCCGCCAGCGTCTACTGCCACGCCGATCAGCACACGATCGTGTTCCATCCCGGCTACAACGGCACGACCAACAAGACCATGTATGTTGGAAATGACGGCGGTCTGTTTGTGACCACCGACGCGCGTGCTGCAACAGGTACGGACGAGAATGCCGTGTGTAACCAAATCAGCAGCGTGCCGTGGTCAAATCTCAACAACAACTACGGAGTAACGCAGTTTTATCATGGAGTTCCGTATCCAAGCGGCGCGACCTATGTGGGTGGCTCGCAGGACAACGGCGTAACGAGGGGATCCGACGGGGGACCGAACGCATGGACGACGCTGTTGGGTGGCGATGGAGGATACGTCGCCGTTGATCCGACCAACATCAATGTGATCTACGCTGAGAACATTCTTCTCTCGATACAGAAGTCAACCGACGGCGGCGCGACCTTCGCGGATGCGATGACGGGTATCGAAGAGAGCTTTTTGGATTTTGCATTCATCGCACCCATGTTGATGGACCCGGGGAATCCGCAACGGCTATGGACTGGCGGCCTATTTATGTGGCGAACGACCGACGGCGCTGCGACCTGGAGCCAGGCCAGCGATATCGTGGGAGGCTTTCAGAGCGTCAGCGCGATCGCTGTGGCACCGACAAACCCGAACAACGTGCTCGCCGGTACGCTGGATGGGCTTATCCATCGAACCAACGTCGGTTTGACTTCGGATCAGACCACGGTTTGGCCGTTTGCCCAACCGAGAGACGGGTTTGTTTCGTCGCTGACCTTCGATCCAGTTGACGCGAACAAAGCGTATGCGACTTATTCAACATTCAACACGATCCCCACGGATCGTCACGTCTACAAGAGCACTGACGCAGGCGCGACCTGGGTCGGAATCGATGGTTCGGGCGGGGCGGGGTTGCCTGATGTTCCGGTGCATTCGCTTATCGTCGATCCAACGAATTCATCGAGGCTCTATGTCGGAACCGATCTGGGAGTCTTTGTGACGTTGGATGGGGGAGCGAACTGGGCGCGAGAGAACACAGGCTTTGCTAACGTTGCGACGGAATGGCTCGCGACAAATGGGACCAGCCTCTTTGCGTTCACCCACGGGCGCGGAGCGTGGCGCGTTCCGCTATGCGCATTTTCAGTTTCGCAGCTCGAGGTGTTTGTTACGGCGAGCGGCGGGCCCGCCAGCATCAACATCGGCGCTCCGAGCGGCTGCGCCTGGTTTGCCAGCACCGCCGAATCCTGGATCACCATCGTTTCCGGCGATAGCGGCAGTGGGAACGGCAGCCTCGCTCTCGAGTTGAGAGAGAACTTCACTGGTGCTGCCCGTCAAGGAATCATTACTCTAGCGGGACACACAATTACAGTGGTGCAAGACGGCGGTCTTGGAGAAGACTGCGCTGTTGCAATAGCGCCTCTATTTCAATCGTTCTCGGCGGGCGGTGGCACTGGAAGCATAAACGTGTTCGCAGAGGAGCGTTGCGCGTGGCATGCGGTGAGCAACTCAAGTTGGATTACCGTTACATCCTCAGCCGTCGGGATTGGAAACGGTGTTGTGAGTTATTCGGTTGCGCCCAACTCGACTTCATCAGGGCGCAGTGGCGCGATAACAATCGGAGGCCGCACATTCTCCATCAAACAAAAAGGCGGCGGCTGATTGCACGACCGAATCGGGTGAATAGACCACGGATGGGACGGATTGAACGGATTCACACGGATCTGATCCGCGCGGATCCGTCTGATCCGCCCAACCCGTGGTCTATTCTCTTTCAAAAACTCCCTCATGTCTAAACCGAGTTCTTTTTGGTAGCAACACACGGATAGGACGCTACCGCCGGTGTAGCTCGCTGAGAACTTCGACGACTCGTTGCCTTGTCTGATCAAACGTTCCGGTTGTATCTATCTCGTAGTCGGCATATTTGAGCTTTTCCTCGGACGACATTTGCGCCGCGACTCGCCGCTCGGCGTCTTCTTTCGTAATGTGATTTCGCTGCATCAATCGCTCGATCTGAGTTTCGCGGTCGCAATGGACGACAATCAGCTTGTCGAAACGCTTGTAGCCTCCGGACTCAATCATCAAGGCGGCGTCGATTATGGCGATGCCTTCGGGATGTTTCGCTTCGGCATCCGCCAGCAGCCGGTTTTGTTCTTCGATTACTCGAGGATGAACGATCTCATTCAACCGTTTGCGGCGGGCCTCATCACTAAAGACGATCGCGCCCAACTTCTGCCGATCAATCGAGTTGTCCGCGGCAAGAACGCCTTTTCCGAACTCGCTGACGATATCATGGTAGGCCGGGCGCCCAGGCTCCATCACCGAGTGCGCGACCTTGTCGGCGTCGAACGTCACACACCCCAGCTCGGCGAGCACCGAAACCACATAGCTCTTGCCGACTGCGATGCTGCCTGTGAGTCCTACTTTGAGCATACCTCGATGGTGGCTAATCCATATAGGTCCTATAGGTCATATAGGTCCTATCATTTACTCCCAATACTCAATCGGTTCTTTCTTTCCTGACATCAACTTGTCGAGCGCGGTTCGCCCGCCGAAAGCGGTCACTATCGTTTCGTCGAGATCGTCGGCAACTCGCGCGATTGCCGATACGCTTCCGTACAGTTCTTCTCGGTCCATCGAATCGCCCAGGATCGTGTGAGTGAGAAGCACTGTGCCTTTGTCGCCTTCGCCGCGAGCCAGCCCGAACGCGCCCAGGATCAAACGAAGGTTGTAGGTGAGTAGATAGCGCATCAATTGATCGGTGACTTCCACATCCACGACCACGTATGCGAAGACTTCCACGCCTGCGTTCTTCTCACCTATAGGAAACACACGCACGTAGACGAATGTCGAGCCCTCCTGCAACACGAACGTATCGTCCATCACCTTGACGTTTACCTCGCCAAACAGCGTGTGCAGATAGCTCCGCGTCTTCTCGTACACTCTCTCTTGAGCTTCGGTTTTGAATTCGATTCCCATGGTGGTTAGGCACCCGGCCTCCGAAATCGACGCTGCAGTCCGGCTCTAAACTCTCACCCGTACGGTTTGATTCTCGATGCAGATCACGACTTCGGGCCTCACGCCCACAACGTGCCGGTCAAGGTGCAGCTGAGTAAAAGGGATGATGATAGTGTCCTGAAGAAGCCTCTCGAGCTGCGCGAGGCTCTTGCGCTCGCTCGTAAGCCGCTCGGCAAAAAAATTCGCGAGTCCTGGGTGCATGTTCACGAGCACCGGTTGCGAAGCCATCAGCCTCGCACTGAGCGCCTCAAGCCGTTCGGCGATTATTCGCTCCGTCGCGACGCGATCAAGCACTTGAAACTCAATCACTTCGTCAACCGTTGCGGCGAGGGATTCGTTGATGCCAAACGCTGCTCCGCGCTCCCTGAGATGAAGGCTTCCTGTCCTTCGCAGATCTCCAGTCAAACGACGGTCATCGCTGTCGCCGTTGTGAACGAAGCCCATCTGCGAGTGCTTGGTGGTCTCGCCGAGTTGAGAAAGCGACATCACCACCGTGGTGTTCGAAAGCGAGATCCTAGCGCCGGCTGCGTCGGTGAAACGGCCCTGTTCGAACGCCTCTCCTAGAAACTGTTGAACGACGGCGTGTGCAAGGTCGATGTTTCTGAAGTAGAGCACCGAGTGGGGGTTGTCCTCGGCCGCCTTCGAGAGCAGCCCGCTCCGGTCGCCGTAGCCGACATATCCCGGCTCGGCCCCGATCAGCCGCGAGATCGACCATACTTCGGTGAACTGACTCATATCAAACTCGATCATCTTCTGCGAAGAGCCGTACAGGAATTTCGCGAGAGCCGTGGCCATCTCGTGCTTGCCCACTCCTTCCGGCCCCACAAACAGAAAGACGCCGTCGGGCTGCTCCGGTCTGATTTCGAGTCCAAGCTTTGCAATGCGCACGACCCGCGCAACATCGCGAGACGCGCGTTGTTGACCCGGCACTGCTGAGTTGAGCACCACCTCCAGACGCTCGAGCCGATCGCCCGGGTCTTCATCCATCATCTCCAGCGGCAGGCCGGTGGTCTCGGAGAGAGTCTCGGTTACGGATTCTCGCGTCAAGTTTGGGTGTCCGGCGATAGTGGCCTTCGCGGCTGCCTTGTCGAGCAGGTCAAACGCTTTATCAGGAAAGCTGCGCGATTGAAGGTAACGATCCGCCATTTCGACGATCTGGGCGATGATATCGTCGTCGATCTTCAGGCCGTGATAGCTCTCAAATGTGCTTCGCGACTCGAGCAGGATTCTACGAGTCTCATCAGGCGAGGGCTCTTCGATGGTTATTGTGCTGAACCGGCGCGCCAACGCTTCGTCACGCGCGATGTATTTGTAGTACTCGGCAAGCGTCGTTGCGCCTATGCAAGTTATTTCACCTTTCGACAGCGATGACTTGATCAGGTTCGCGATATCGCCGGTGCCCCCGGCACCGCCCGCGCTCAAGAGAGTGTGTATTTCGTCGAAGAACAGGATTACGTCACCCGCGCTGCGAACCTCATCCAGAAGTCTCTTCAGCCTCTCTTCTGTATCGCCGGAGAATTTCGCGTCGGCCAGCAAGCGCAAACGGGAGACTTCGAGTATGCGCTTGCCCCGAAGACGCTGAGGCACGTTGCCGCCCCACAATCGCGAAGCTACTGCGATCACCAGCGCGGTCTTCCCGACCCCCGGCTTGCCGATTAGCAGGGGATTGCTCTTGAGCTTGCGGCAGAGCGTTTCGAGCACGGCGGTTATCTCGCGCTCGCGCCCAACGAATGGGTGGGATGATGATGCCCGCGAGTCTTCCGCCACGTCGCAACAATACTCGCTGAGCGCCCCGGATAGAGCGCGCGCCGGTCGCGACGATGCGCTCGCGGGGTGCGTTGTTGGAGCCGCGGCTCCCTGTCTTGGCTCCGCGCCGGGTTGGTTGCTGACTGAAGACTCCGGAGTTGTTTTGCTTGATACGGACTCGGCTATCTGCGCGAGTTGCGCTGTATCACCCAGTGCTTCTTTCACCGTCTGGCTGCGGACAGCCGCGTGCAACAGGTGCGCGGGCGCCGCGCGCACGCATCCAAAACGATGGGCGAGTTGACCTGCTTCGGAAATGATTGCTTGAGTTTCCCGGGAGACTGTTATTGACTCTGAAGGCTCAGGGTAAAGAGTGTTGATCGCCTGGCGCGCAGCCTGGAGCAACGGGGCCAGCTCGGCTTCGTCATTCTCGAGACTCGAAGACTCCAGCAAGCTTACAAGTATATGAAGGGGCGTTACCAGACCGCCCTTTTCGAGGGCGATTCGCTTGGCGACATCGAAGGCATCTCGCGCCTGTGGATCTAACAGGTTGAGCAGTTGTTCTCTTTGCATGGAGCCGGGCTCAGTTCCGATCAAAGCCTATACGCGGCTCGTTGGAGGGTCAATGCCGAATAGGATTACTGGATCGTATCGCTGGTCTCAATTGTCGATTGCTGATTTGCCTCGCCTATGTGAAGCGTTTGTTCGGAGAAGACATTTGAGTTGATGAGTGATTGGACGACATAACCGCCAGAGGTAGGAAAGGTGACGTTGGCAAAGATAGTCACGTTGTCTGCATAGCCGTCCGGCGGAACTTGAAAAGGTGACGGCGCCGAGACTGCCACCGGCTGAACGCGATCAGGCGTCAGTATTCGAACTTCAGAAAGGTATTGCCCTTCACCGGACCAATGATTCAAGATGACCAGCTTCAACAGAGTGACTGGCAATTGAGGTACTTGCACGGCATAGAAGATTCCCATCAAGCTCAGTTTATGGTTTATCTCGACCCTGACGTCCTCGCACATAATCGTGTAATGCAGACGAAGGCCTGTTGGCGCCTCTTGGTTGGTCATCACTCCTCGCTTTCGAGGGTCAGCTTATCACCTGGTCCAAGCAAAACGCCATTTGCCACTCTGGGAGCGCAGGCATCTTGCCTGCTGCCTTCACAGTCACGACTAGCGAGAAGGCAGGCAAGATGCCTGCGCTCCCAGGGCCTCCCCGATTGCCTCTGTCGTGGGTGTTATGGTTAAGTAAGTCAAAGGAAATCATCATGGGAGAGTGCACTGTGAAGCGAGCAATATTGTTATTACCGATCGTGATCATGTTTGCGCTGGGAGCCGTGACGATTGCGCCGGCGCAATCAGCCAACAAATCAGCTGTGGTAGAGCGCGAGGTTCGAGCCGTCTTCGACAAGTGGTCGAACGCGCTCAGCAGCGGCGACAAGAAAACCTATCTGGACGCGTTTTGGAACTCGCCCCGCTTGATCATCCGGGTAGCAAACGGAGAATTTCGCGGCGCGGAGGCGTATCGCAAACGCATCGAAGCAGCGCAGCTTCCCCCGGGAAACCCTTCCGATTACCGGAACATTGAGGTAGTCGTGCTGGGCACGGATGCAGCGGTTGTGACCTACGAACGGCCGGCCCCAGGCCAGGCAAATGCCGCCGCCGGTGAGGCTTTGATCTTTCGCGGAACCCTGGTTTATACCCGGACCGCCGAAGGCTGGAAGATAGCGGCCTGGCACGCTCATTCAGTGCCCGCTCAGACCACCAAACATTCGGGTTAGAAGAGGCTACTCTATTACGGCCAGTATCTGGTTGGCGTCGACAGTGGCTCCAACGGACACCCGAATCTCCGAGACGCGGCCGCTCTTTGGCGACTTGATTTCGTTTTGCATTTTCATTGCTTCGACGACCACCACGCCTTGACCCTGTGTGACCTCGTCGCCCGCGTTGAGCAGGACCCGAACCACCTTTCCCGGCATCGGCGCGACGAGGTGCTGGCGGCCCTCAATCCCGTGCTCGAGCGTTGGGCGGCGGTGCTTGCGGTCGATAACTCTGGCCGAAAATAACTGACCGCCTATCGTGACGCGGAGTGATCCGGGTTCTCGGGCCCACACGCGCGCTTCGTAGAGGCGGTCTCCGGACAGGAACGTGAATACGCCCTCTTCGGGCGAGATAACCGAGAGGTCGTATCGGCGCGGACCTACGGTAGCCTCGACGCGTCCGTTGCGCTGGTCAAGCTCGACATTGACCGTGCGACCCTGGATTTCTACTTCGTATTTCATTCTTCGATGTACCGCAGACTGCTCAACTCAAGGAACATTAGAGGTAGGGAAGGGTGGCTTGCCCCCGCTACTTTCAAAGCGCGTGATTCGGAAGAGCGGGGGCAAGCCGCCCTTCCCTACCTCTACAATTCTACTTGCTCTGGTTTCCCATTAAGCTCTTGAGTTCGGCAGCTCTCATTCCCAGCTTCAAGTCGAGCTCATCTCGAAATCAGCTCAACTCAAGGAACATTAGAGGTAGGGAAGACATCTGAGACCATTTGTCAATGGTTCAGAGGTCTAAACCGAGAACTCGCCGTTTGCGTGTGTAGCCAGAGCAGAGGCAAGCGGCGATCTGCGTCGCAACAGTGATTCTATGTACCTGGTTTCGTTGTAGGGTTCTTGTTCCTGCCAGCATCGATACATGATCCGTATCCATTTGTAAGCGAGAGATCTCACCGCTGCATGATGCTTCACACCTCGTTGACGCAATCCAGTGTAGTAGACTCGGGCCCACCCGGCTTTCTTGATCGACTGCGCGGCGTATTCGTGAAAAGTCTGGCGTACGAACTTCGGGCACGCCAGACGTTTGCTAATTGTTTTGGAATTGCCGCTGCTCCTAGTCACCGGAGCAATCCCCGAAAAGCACTGCAAGTCCAAGGCCGACCCATAGCGGCTGCGGTCTCCCCCGAAGGCCGCCAACAAGCGCGGGCCTAGTACTCTCTTCGCACACGGAAAGCTACTGAAGATCAGATGATCGGGATGCTGTTCGAACAGCTCATCGATCTGTTGATTTATCTCAGCGATTGATTTCAATAACACCCGCAACTGCTGGACTGTAACCAGGGACTTGGTCCTGGACCCGATCAGCACTGCCCGATCGGTGGTCAACTCCCGTGAGTCCTTAATCGATTTCAATCGTTGCTCGATCTTATCTTCTTTGCGTATGCCGTGTTTACGATAGAAAGTTTTAACTGCAGTGGATCCCGCTCGGCGTATCGAACCAAGCGTCGGCCATCTGGTCAAAAAATCAAGTGCCATCACATTGTCCAGATCCCCTGCCCACTCTAAAGCCTGCGGAAAATACTCCTTCAACGTGCTCTTTAGTCGATTGGTCAACCCGGTTACATCGTCGACAATTCTCCGCCTCTCTTCGACTAATACCTGCAGCAACCGGGTGTCCTCATCTTCTGGTACCCACGCCCTTAGTTTGTCCCGGTGCAACCGAACAAGATCCGTTAGCAGCTCTGCGTCTCCCGGGTCGCTCTTGGCCCCGCTCAAGTTGAATGCTTCCCGATACCGCGACAGTGTTGCCGGATTCACCGGATACAGAATCAGGAACTCGTAAGTCATTAACGAATAGACAAGCGCTCCCCTTCGTTGTTCGACTGCGATCGCCACTCTCCTGCCGCCGAATCTCTCTCTCAACCCTTGGACCCAATCTGTTAGCGATTCGGCTTCTTGCTTCAACTTAAGCGTCTCCTCCTGGCCCGTCTCTACCACAAACATTCTTACTTCGTGCTGCTTATCCGCCCAGTCGATACCAACAAAAGCTGCTATTGTTCCAACTTCATTCTCTGACTTACCAGTTCTGCGCATGATCAACCTCCAGACCAATGTTGATTGAAAGCGCTGGCTATGGTCATGCGAATCCCTTATAGTTGAGTCCTCGAGGGACAACATCTGAGTGATTCGTTGTCGACCATAGCGATCGTCCCGCTCGAAAGTCTTCCCTTAACCGTTCCAGCGGTTGGGGGGCTAGTTCGTAGCGGGACGACGCGCTTACGCGGGTAATAATAGTTGACTGAGCTCGCTGAACGTCGAGCCGCCGGCCGAATTGTTGGGGTCAGGTCCAAAATAATTGACTTATCCCAATGCTCTCAAAGTCCGAGGTTTTACCTATAAGGGTGGCTTGCCCCCGCTACTTTCAAAGCGCGCGATTCGGAAGAGCGGGGGCAAGCCGCCCTTCCCTACCTCTACAATTCTATTTGCTCTGGTTTCCCATTAAGCTCTTGAGTTCGGCAGCTCTCATTCCCAGCTTCAAGTCGAGTGTCCAGCCTGCGGCCAGTGGATTCGAGGTTACACATCCTGCGCAGACTGGACAGTCTACGCTACTTTCTCCGGCCGAATTGCTTCCAGCGACTCTCCATCGCCGGAGCAGCCTCTTTTTGGGACGCGCTTGCTCTGGTGTGCATGATCGCAGCGATGGCTGCGATATCCGCGAGCGTCCCCTCTGGCGCCGGCTGTTGCGCTTCACCCGAGTTCCAAAACCGATCGATGAAACTGGTATCAAACTCGCCCCGCCGAAACTCTTCGCTGCGAACGACAGCCCGAAAGAAGGGCACCGTCGTGCGAATGCCTTCGACTGCATACTCGTTGAGCACTCGCGTCAGCCGATTTATCGCGCCTTCCCTGGTCTCGGCCCAGACGCAAAGCTTGGCGAGAAGCGGATCATAAAAGATTGGCACCTCCCAGCCCTGGTAACTGCCGCTGTCGTAGCGAACGCCCGGACCCTCGGGTGACACAAGTCTTGTGATTCTTCCGGGGCTTGGCAAAAAGTCATTCTCCCAATCTTCCGCATAGATGCGGCATTCAATCGCTGCGCCTCGCATCACGATCTCATCCTGCTTGAAGGACAGCTCTCTGCCGGCAGCGACCAGTATCTGCTCGTGAACGAGGTCGCGGCCGGTAACAAGTTCGGTAACCGGATGTTCGACCTGAAGCCGGGTGTTCATCTCGAGAAAGAAGAAGTTGCGTTCGCGGTCGACAAGAAACTCAATCGTGCCGGCATTCTGGTAGCCGGCCGCGCGCGCTATGCTGACGGCCGATTCGCCCATCCGCCGCCGCAGGTCCTGATCCATGATTGGTGAAGGGCACTCCTCGAGCACTTTCTGGTGGCGCCGTTGAAGCGAGCACTCCCGCTCCCCGAGATAGACAATATTTCCGAAACGGTCGCCGATGAGTTGAATCTCAATATGCCTGGGCGATTCGATGTATTTCTCTATGTAGACCGAAGGGTCATTGAAGCTGGAAGCGGCTTCTGAGCTCGCGAGCGAAAACGCGCTTGCGATCTCCTCGCTGTTGCGGACCAGCCGCATGCCCTTCCCGCCGCCGCCCGAAGCGGCTTTAAGCATCACCGGATATCCGACTTCACTCGCGACGCTCGCAGCATGTTCGATTGACTCGAGCGGTGATGTCGTCCCGGGCACGACCGGAGCGCCTGCGGCCTGGGCGATTTGTCTGGCGCTCGTTTTGGAGCCCATCAACTTCATTGCCGACGCCGGCGGACCTATCAGCGTGAGGCCGGACTGTTCAACGGCCTCCGCGAATTCAGCGTTTTCGGAGAGGAAACCGTATCCGGGGTGGATTGCTTCGACGCCAGATCTTTTTGCAGCGGCGATGATCTTGTCGATGACGAGGTAGCTTTCGGTGGAAGGCGAGGGACCGATGTGTATGGCCTCGTCGCAGACTCGTACGTGCAGAGACGCGCGATCGGCGTCCGAGTATACGGCAACCGGGGAGATGCCCATCTCACGACACGCCCGCGCAATGCGCACGGCGATTTCTCCTCGATTGGCGATCAGGATCTTTTTGAACATCTACAGTGACGAAAGTCTAAATGAAAAAGGCAAAAGTGAACCATCACCTTTGCCTTTATCGATATCGGTTCTCGCGTGAGTCGTCAGCGGAGTTGTCGCCCTACAGTCTGCTTTTTGATTTCGGCGTTGGTGAAAAAGATTCCGTCTCGCATGATGATGTCGTCATCGTTGCCCACGATGCCGTCAGGACCCGCGGAGCGAAGCTCGTAACTGGTACCAGTAGAAATCAAAGAGATTGAGGTTTCCGCAATAGGATCGGGCCTTGACTGATACTTGATACTGCCATCCCAGTAGTCGGTTGTAACCGACCCGGCAACCAGTTCCTTGAACACCTGCTCGTTTGGATAAGCTCCAACGCCCACTTTCAGTTTGTATTCTTCCAGCAGGCCTGCGATGTGATGCATTTGAGCCTGTGTAGCCGCGACCTGTTTGATGCGATAGTTTTCAAGCGCCTTCGGAATATGAGCGACGCCGTAGGTCGCCAGAGCCAGACTCGCAACAAGGGTCACCGAGAAAGTTGTCGCGGCCGTCCTGTAGCCGCCGTACCATTCGGCGTCCCGTCTGGCAAGCTTCATTGCCCGCCACGCCGACCACAACACCACTACCGCTGCGACGGCCATCCACTTGGTTGCAACCGCAGACGCGAACACGACCAGCGCCAGCAAGCCCACCGAGATCATTGCCGGACCGAGTCGTTGAACCTTGATTGGTGTGTCGTCGAGGGGCTCGCCGACGAATCGCGCCCCGCAGGCGCAGCCGCTCGCGGCGCGAAGGACGCTTCCTCCGCAACACGGGCACAACATGGATTCGGTGTTTCCTGCACTCATTCCAAGTTTCGCGCTCACGTTTTTTTCCTCTTGCAGAACTAAAAGCTTAATTCTGAATCGAATAATCAGCCCGCACCAGATTCTCTTCGTGCTCTTCTCGTTTGATGCGAGCCGCCTGCACGGCGGCAAGGTCCGGGCCTCTCATCTCGCGCCAGGTGTGATACACCCTGTGCACGACGGTCCAGTGTGAAAGTACTGCAAGCACCCACAAAACTTGAGGCGTCTTATGCAGGAACGGACTTGTCGCCGGCCCGATCTCAGTAAGCGAGCCGATGATCAGAAGCACCACGCGTTCGGGCCGCTCCAGGAAGCCTACCTTGCAGGCTATTTCAAGCGACTCGGCGCGCGCGCGCGAGTAACTGACCATCACCGATCCGACAAGTGCTAAACCTGTCAGCGCCACTAGCAACGTGGAGTGCGCTGCCGTGTTGCGCGCATAAAACACCATGATCCCGACATAAACTATCACGTCGGAATAGCGGTCTATTACCGAATCAAAGAACGCGCCGAACCTGGTGACTCGCCCGCGGAGGCGGGCCACCTGACCGTCCAGCATGTCAAACAG
>Ga0134127_10002872_pt1 | contig 12350 bp, 10 predicted proteins | sample KB31753_FD_96459 | JGI IMG/M metagenome (GOLD analysis project Ga0134127, IMG submission 96459) | Terrestrial soil microbial communities with excess Nitrogen fertilizer from Kellogg Biological Station, Michigan, USA - KB3-175-3 | ecosystem: Environmental > Terrestrial > Soil > Unclassified ...
ATGGGATTCGGGCACCGGGTCTACAAGTCGTACGACCCGCGCGCCAAGCTGGTCAAGAAGGTGGCCTCCGACGTGTTCGAGCAAACCGGGCTCAACCCGAAGCTGGAGATCGCACTCGAGCTCGAGCGAATCGCCCTGGAGGATGAGTACTTCATCAAGCGGAAGCTGTATCCCAACGTCGACTTCTACTCGGGCCTGATCTATCAGGCCATGGGGTATCCCACCGACTACTTCACGGTCCTGTTCGCTCTGGGCCGAATGCCGGGTTGGCTGGCCCAATGGGAAGAGATGATGACGGATAAGGACCAGAAGATCGCCCGGCCAAGGCAGATCTACACCGGACCCGGCGAGCGTCAGTTCCTCGGGGGCGCACGGCGCTGAGCCAGGGGAAGGCAGCGCCTGTCAGGCGACTGGTGCAGCCCACGCACCGGTCCTATGCTTCCGGCATTCCCAGTGTGGTACTCAGTGGACGAGCTTCTCTCCCAACTTGAATCGGCGCTCGCCGACCGGTACCAGGTAGTCCGGCTGGTCGGGGAGGGCGGGATGGCGCGGGTCTACCTCGCCCAGGATCTTCGCCACGCCCGTCAAGTCGCCCTCAAGGTCCTCCGCCCGGAAGTTGGCGCGGCGGTGGGCAGTGACCGGTTCCTCCGGGAGATCCGCATCATCGCGGGACTACAACACCCGAATATCCTGCCCCTGTTCGACAGTGGATCCACGCCGCGCCCGGGTCCCGGGCCTGACGGTTTGTGGTTCGTCATGCCCTACGTCGAGGGTGAGTCGCTCCGGGCCCATATCCAGCGTGAGGGCCGCCTGCCGTTCGAGGAAGCGCTCCGCATCGCCCAAGACGTCGCCGGCGCGCTCGACTACGCCAACGCCCGCGGTATCGTGCACCGCGATATCAAGCCGGAGAACATCCTGCTCTCCGACGGACACGCGTTTGTTGCCGATTTCGGCGTGGCTCGCGCCGTGGATCTCGCCGGCCCGCAGGGTGCTACCGCGATCGGGCTCGCCATGGGAACCCCGGCCTACATGAGCCCCGAGCAGGCCGGAGGAGAAGCGGACCTCGACGGCCGAAGCGATGTGTATAGCCTCGCATGCGTCATCTACGAGATGCTGGCCGGCTCGGCGCCGTTCGGCGGCCGCACGCCCCGCGAAATCATGGCGCGCCACGCACTCGAGCAAGTCCCGCCGCTGCGAACGGCGCGCCCCGACCTGCCGCCTGCTGTGGACGCAGCGCTTCAGCGGGGACTGGCCAAGGACGCGGGCGATCGCTCGCCCACGGCGATGCAGATGGTTCGCGACCTGCAACGAACCGACTCCGCGCCGGTAGAAGCGGCCGCCGCGCCGTCGCGTCCTGGGCTCAGCCGACGACTGGCATTCGCACTGGCAGCGGTCCTGGCTGCGCTGGCGGGCGCCGTCCTGTGGCAGACGCGCAGCGCGCCCAAGCCCGTGAGTGCAGGCGTGTCGTCCAGCGCCGTCGCGGTCCTGCCGTTCACCGTGAGAGGCAGCGACACGCTGGGACTGGGCGAAGGCATGGTCGGGCTGCTGGGCACCAAGCTGGACGGCGCCGGTGACCTTCACAGCGTCGACTCGCGAGCCGTGCTCAGCTACACCGCTCGCCAGGGGCTGACCGCTCTGGGACCTGACCAGGGGCGCGCGATCGCCGAGCATTTTGGCGCGGGGATGTTCGTCCTTGGCGACGTGCTCACCGTGAGCGGACGGCTTCGGCTGACAGCCTCGCTCTACGACGCTGGGGCCGGAAGTCGGGCCGCCGCATCGGCGTCGGTGGAAGGAACGACTGATCATGTGTTCGAGCTGGTGGATTCGCTCGCGGCTCAACTGGTCAAGGGGTGGAGCGGTCAGGAGTATCGGCTCGTCGGCATCGCGGCGATGACGACCCAATCGCTGCCAGCGCTCAAGGCGTACCTGGACGGTGAAAGCGCGTTTCGCGCCGGCAACTTTGACGCGGCGGTCGAAGGATTTCAACGGGCGGTGGCGCAGGACTCGCAATTCGCCCTCGCCTGGTACCGCATGAGCATCGCGGCCGAGTGGCTCACCCGGACTGACATCGCGCGCAACGCAGCCGAGCACGCTGTCCAGCTGGCGGACCGTCTCTCGGAGCACGACCGCGTGTTGCTCAAGGCTTTGGTCGCAACGCGACGAGGATCAGCTGGCGAGGCGGCGCGGCTGTATCAGAACATCCTGGCTACCTATCCCAATGACGTCGAGGCCTGGCTTCAGCTAGGGGAAGTGCAGTTTCACTATGGGCCGTTGGCGGGCCATTCGATCTCCGAATCGCAGGATATCTGGCGACGGGTAGCGGCCCTGGAGCCGATGTTCTTTGCGCCCATCGTGCACTTGACGCGGATCGCCGCCAGTCAGGGCAACCACACCGAGGTAGACTCGCTGGTCCGCCGCGCGCAGACGCTCAGGGTCAGCGACTCAGCGCGAGAAGTCGGCTCGTCCCGCTCTGAAATTCTGGAGTTGGAAACCCTGCGCGCGTTTGCGCTGGGAGATACGGCAGAGCAAAGCCGGGCGCTCGCCCGGCTCGAGCCGGCGACCGATGTCACCGTCTATCTCTCGATGTGGGGGCTCGGATCTTTCCTGCACGACCCGGATGCTGCGGCCAAGGTTGGTACCACGCTCACCAGACCCTCGCGGTCCCCCTGGTCCCGGGTGGTGGGGTACATCTCCCTGGCAAACCTCGCGGCGGCACGCGGCCGCATCGACGCGGCTCGCGCGACGTTGGACTCGGCCGCCGCACTCGATCCCAGGGCCGCCGCCGAGGCGCGTGCCACCCTCGCGGCATACGCGTTCCGCCACGCTGATCCAACCGAGCTCAAAGCCGCGCGGGACGACCTCCTGCGGGCCCCTGACACGCCGGAGCCTCCGGCCGAGTCCAGTGTATTCCTGAGCGTGCACCACGGTCTCCATCGCCACCTCCGAGCGTATCTCCTGGGCTTGCTGGAGGCTCGCCTCGGTGATCCTACCAGAGCCGCCCGCTACGCGACGGAGCTGGAGAACCTGCCGGCGCCGATCGACGCAGGATCGCTGCCTCGAGATCTGGCTCAAGGGGTCCGGGGAGAGATCGCGGCGCAGCGCGACCGGCCGAGTGAGGTCGCCGAGGCCTTTGCCGGGGTGCGACGGGAGCAGTGGTACGAGCTGTCGAGCGCGTCGCCCTACTTTGCACAGCCGCGCGAGCGCTTTATTCAGGCGGAGGCGCTGGCGGCCGAGGGTCGCGACGCCGATGCTGCAGTGCTGTATCGATCGCTGAACGGTGAAGGATCCACCTTCGAGCTGCCGTATCTTGCCCCGGCCCAGTTACGACTCGGCGAGATCGCCGACCGGCAGAGCCGCCCCGACGAGGCCGCTCAGCACTATGCCAAGGTGCTGGAGCTGTGGAAGGATGCGGATCCGACGCTCCAGCCGCTGGTGCGGGAGGCCAGAGCTCGGCTGGCCAAGGCGAGAGGCGAGAAGTAGGCGGCTCCGCTGCGACGTCAGCCGCCGTTCCCCTCGAGGTAGGTATAGCCCTCCAGCCCCGCTACGTAGTCCGCGATGAAGCTGTTGGCTTCCTGTCGGCTCAAATCCCGCGCTTTGCCCACCTTGCGACGGAAAGTGGCCAGCAGATCGGAGGCGTGGAACTGCACGTAGTTCAGCACCTCGGTGACGGTGTCGCCGTGGACCAGGTCGGTGACCTCGTAACCGTGCTCGGTCAGGCGCACGTGCACCGCATTCGTGTCACCGAACAGATTGTGCAGATCGCCCAGAATCTCCTGATAAGCACCGGTCAGGAAGATGCCGAGGATGTAGGGCTCCTCTTCGATGACCGGGTGCAGCTCGAGCGACGGCTTGCCCTTGCGCCCGCCGGTGAAACGGTCGATCACGCCATCGGAATCGCAGGTGATGTCCTGAAGGGTCCCGCGCCGGCTGGGCGGCTCGTTGAGCCGGTGGATCGGCATGATCGGAAAGATCTGGTCGATGGCCCAATTGTCGGGTAGCGACTGAAATACCGAGAAGTTGCAGAAATAGCGGTCCACCAAGACCGACTCGATGTGGGTGGCGATCTCCGGATACGCCGCCTTGTCGTCGGCAATGGCACCCGCAATGGCGTTGAGGGTGCAGAGGTACAACTTCTCCGCATCGGCTTTGTCGCGCAGGGAAAAGAGTCCGCTGGCGAAGTACTCTTGGGCCCGTTCCCGGGCAAACACCACGTCGTGGAATACCTCCTGCACTCGGTCGGCCGCGAACGACTCGAGGTTTTCGGCCATGTCCACCAGGAGCGCATGCGGGTCATCCCGGAGCTTGGGAGGGGCCGGCTCGGTCAATGACTCCACGTCGATCACATTGAGGAGGAGCAACGAGTGGTGCGCCGTCAACGCGCGGCCAGACTCCGAGATGATGTGCGGCATCGGAAGCTCTTCCGAGCGGCACACCGATCCGAGCGTGTACACGACGTCGTTGGCATACTCGCGGAGCGAGTAGTTCACGCTGGCGGACCGGGTGGATCGGGACCCGTCGTAATCGACCCCGAGGCCACCGCCCACATCCACGTACTCGAGGCGATGGAATCCCATCCCCCGCAACTCGGCGTAGTAACGGCCGATCTCCTCGAGACCCGCCTTGATCACCCGGATGTCGGGGATCTGGCTACCGAGGTGAAAATGGACCAGGCGGAGGATGTCCTGCCGCCCGGCGGCCGTCAGGCGATCGAGCAGCTTCACGAGTTCAATTGCGCCAAGTCCGAACTTGGACTTTTCCCCTCCGCTCTTGGCCCACCGACCCGAGCCCTCGCTGGCGAGCTTGATCCGCACTCCAACGGTCGGATCGACATCCATGTCCTCTGCGACCCGCAGCAACACCTCGAGTTCATTCAGTTGCTCGAGCACAATCATCACGTTGTGTCCGAGCTTCTGGCCCATCAGCGCCAGCCGCATGAACTCTTCATCCTTGTATCCGTTGCAGACGATCAGATGGTTGGTGCTCTCGTTGAGGCCCAAGACTGCCATCAGCTCGGGCTTGCTGCCGCACTCGAGACCGGCACCGTGGGGGGTGCCGAACTCAACGATTTCCTGCACCACATGGCGCTGCTGGTTGACCTTGACCGGATAGACGGTGGTGTACGAGCCCTCGTAGCCGAACTCCTTGATGGCGCTCTCGAACTGGCCGGCCAGGGCTTGGATGCGGGAGCGCAGAATGTCGGAGAACCGGAGGAGCAGCGGCAACCCGACCCCTTGGGCGTTCAGGTCCATGGCAAGCTGGAACAAATCGAGACCCCGCTTGGGGTTGCCGTCCGGGTGGACGGTAACGTGCCCCGCCTCGTTGATCCTGAAGTATCCCTGCCCCCAGCCGCTCATGTTGTAGAGCTTCTCGGAGTCCCGGGTGGTCCAGGACGGGGGGGAGATGGTAGTGGCGATCGCGACCTCCCGGCTCAGGTCAAAGCGCGCAAAGCTAATGAGTTACCACGGTGGCCGCCAGCCGCTATCGGTCGCGATTCCGTGGCGTCGGCGCAACAATCCGCCGAGGCCGAGCGGCAATCCCCGGGGGTTCTTGTGGGGCGACTGTAAAGGTCGCGAGTTATTGCGTGGTCTTGGTTTGGCCGAACTGGACGCCCCGGTCGGCTGGGCGGCACAAAGCTCGCTCATTCGGTATGGTGTGCCGTAAACCACTACCTTGCAAACAGTTGCACAACCGTCTCAAAGCTTTGCCAGCGAGGCCACCGTGCTTCCACTAACACTCAGCTCCGTGCGTCGCCTTCCACCCCCGCTACGGCTCCGGCTTCACGTAGCCTATGCCCGGGCTTGGGAAGCGCTAACCGATACCCATCAGACCCAGGCCGTCATGTTCGTCCGCCGGCTCTCCGAACGACTGCCCCTGGAGGATGCCCTGCAGCGGTACTTCAGGCAGGTCGCAGTTCCGGTTGCGATGCAGGAAACCGTCCGGGCCCGGGCACTTCTCTCGCTGGCCGACTCGGTTCCGGCAGCGGGCCAGCCGAGCGACTCGGTCGATCCCTGGCACAGCTTGCGGCCTGATCGCATCGTGGACGCGGTGCGGCGCCGAGCCCAGTGGGTCGAAGAGACGACGTTGCAGGCACGCATGGCCGCCTGTCTGGCGGAAGCCGCCGTTACCTCGACCCATACGCGGATGGCGGTGGAGGTCGCCGAGCTGCTCGCCGAGGCAGTACCTGCCGACGAGGCGTTGATGGCGTACGTGCGCGCTTTCGATCTGCCGGTGAAAGAGGGCGACACCGTCTTCCGCGCCGCCCTCGCGGAACTGGCCGACCGGCGGCTGCCCGCGGGTCAGCGCCCTCGGCTGCACGTTGCCGCCGAGCCGGCTCCCGCGCGGGAACCGGCCGCTGTTCGTGAGCCGGCTCCTGCGCCTGCCGCTGCGCTGCCGGCCGCTGCGTTCGGACTGCGGGTTCTGGTCTAGAACACCGCATCCGGCAGTTGCGATGCCGTTCCCGGGTGTATCTTGCCCCCGGGAGCGGCATCGATCGTTTTCGGGAGCGGCATGATGAGGTGGTCATATCGCATTGGAACCGTGGCGGGGACCGACATCAAGGTTCACGTCACCTTCCTGCTGCTACTGGGCTGGTATGCCCTCGACGCCTACAACACCCTGGGGCCGGCCGCGGCCATTGGCGAAACGCTTCTCATTCTCGCTCTGTTTGCCTGCGTCATCCTGCACGAGTTTGGGCACATCTTCATGGCGCGCCGGTTCGGCGTGCGAACACCGGATGTGATCCTGCTTCCAATCGGAGGCGTCGCCCGACTCGAGCGCATTCCTGAGGATCCCAGGCAGGAGCTCCTGATCGCGATTGCCGGGCCGTTTGTTACCCTGTTGATCGCTTTGGCGCTCTTTCTTGGGCTCAGGATTGCCGGCTCACCCGAGCCATTCCTGCCAACTGGTGGCAGAAGCGGATCCTTCGCAGCCCAGATCATGTGGGTCAATGTCCTACTTCTCGGCTTCAATCTCATTCCGGCCTTTCCCATGGACGGCGGACGGGTGCTTCGTGCAGTCCTTGCCACCAGGATCGGGTTGGTTCGGGCAACGCGCGTGGCAGCGGCAGTCGGGCAGGTCGTCGCAGTTGGCATGTGCTTCTACGGTCTTACACGCTCGCCGGTCCAGCCGTTGCTACTGCTCATCGCGTTCTTCGTGTTCGTGGGCGCGGGCACCGAAGCTTCAGCGGTAGAGACCCGGGCTGCGGCGCGGGGCGTGCAGGTCTCCCAGATGATGGTCACGCAGTTTCGCTCGATCGCGATCCACGCGACCCTGGCACAAGCGGTAGACCTTCTGCTTGCGGGGGAGCAGCGCGAGTTCCCGGTGGTGGACAACCTCGGTCGAACAGAAGGCTTGCTCACTCGGGAGAATCTCATCCGCGGCCTCCGGGAGCGCGGTCCCGACTCCACCGTAGCGGAAGCCATGACCTCGCCGGCCCCGACAGTCTTGCCGAGCGCTCCATTTCAGGAAGGGCTGGACCGGCTGCGGGCCAGCGGCCTTCCGGCTCTGCCCGTGGTGGATGGCGCGGGAGCCCTCGTCGGTCTGCTCACCATGGAGAACATTTCTGAACTGTTGCTGGTCCGGCGGGCCGTGACCCGCTGAGCCGGGCTCCGATTCATCCGCCCTGCCCTCCTCCGTCGAACCAAAGGAGCCATTGGTATGCGCAGGTTGATCCACAGCAGCGCGGCGGTGCTGGCGATGGGGTTATCATCAGGCTGCTCGGGCGGTGGCACCGGAGGAGCGAAAGGCGACTCGGCCCAGACTAAAGGCGCGAGCCCGACCGCAGTCACGATCACGGCGACCGATTATGCCTTCGAGTTGCCGACTCAGATTCCGGCCGGGGTCGTCACCTTCAAGCTGGTGAGCCGTGCGAAGGAGCTGCACCACGCCGTCGTGATTCGCCTGGATCAGGGGAAGACGGTTGATGACATGCGGGAGGCATTGAAGCAGCCGGGCCCGCTTCCACCCTGGGCGCACACGGTGGGTGGTCCAAACCCTTCCGATCCAGGCGGCACCAGCGAGGCCACCATCACAATGGCGCCCGGCCGGTACGCGGTTGTGTGCTTCATACCGAGCCCCGGAGGACCTCCTCACTTCACCAAGGGTATGATTGCCGGATTCGAGGTGACCCCTGCCGCCGGCGGACAAGTCGATCCGCCGAGCGACGTCTCCATTCAGCTGTCAGACTATGCGTTTACGTTCTCCAGTCCTCTCACGGCGGGAACTCATCGTATTCGGGTAGAAAACAACGGCCCCCAGCCGCATGAGATTGCCGTCGTCCAGCTCGCACCGGGAAAGACCACTGACGACGTCGTCAAATGGGAGGCCGAAGGGCTGAAGGCACCACCGCCCTTCACCCACTTCCTCGGCGGCGTGTCGCCGATGGATCCGAATAGCTCGGCGTCATTCCGCGTGGCCCTCGAGAAGGGCAAGTACGTCGTCATCTGCTTCGTACCGGATGCCAAGGACGGGCATTCGCATGCTGCCCATGGGATGATTCAGCAGATTTCCGTCAACTGATTCGGCCGAGAGCAACCCACGCGACCTCTGCGTATCGCGATCACTGGTGCAAGCGGCCTGATCGGACGCGCACTCAGCTCCGTTCTGGCTACCGGCGGCCATCAGATTGTCCAAGTGGTGCGGCGACCCGCCCGAGACGGCGAAGTGAGCTGGGATCCTGCTGCCAGCCGGCTCGACCCGGCCGGCCTCCACGGGTGCGATGCAGTCGTTCATCTTGCCGGCGAGAATGTGGGGGCAGGTCGCTGGACGGCCGCGCGGCGCGAACGAATCCGAGCGAGCCGCCGACTCGGCACGGCCCTCATCGCGGAAACCATCGCCAAACTCGACCCACCACCTAGGGTGCTGGTGTCCGCCAGTGCGATCGGGATCTACGGCTCCCGGGGAGACGAGGAGTTGCGGGAAGCCAGCGCCCTCGCGCCGGCCGGCGACTTCCTCGCTGATGTATGCCGTGAATGGGAGGCGGCGACGCAACCCGCGCGCAAGGCGGGCATTCGGGTCGCGATTCCCCGCTTCGGCGTGGTCCTGAGTCCTGCCGGTGGGGCGCTCAAAAAGATGCTGCCGTTCTTTCAGGCGGGAGTCGGGGGTCCCGCCGGCAATGGCCGGCAATGGATGAGCTGGATCTCCCTCGACGACACGATCGGCGCCATTCATCACGCGCTCTTCATTGCTGCGCTGGACGGGCCGTTCAACGTGGTCGGCCCCGCCCCCGTAACGAACCGTGAGTTCTCCCGCACGCTCGGCCGGGTCCTAGGCCGTCCCGCAGTCGTGCCGGTTCCAGCCGCTGCCCTTCGCCTCCTTTTCGGCTCTATGGCAGACGGAACGGTGCTCTCGAGCGCCCGGGTAGTGCCCGAGCGCCTCCGCGCTACAGGATACGAGTTCCACCACTCCACGTTGGAGTCTGCCCTCCGCTTCGAGCTAAGCCGCTTTGCCGGGTTGTAGCTCGCTCATCACTCGTTCTTGACACGCGATGCGGACTTTATGCGGGGATCGTTGCATCGGCCCCCGCTCGATGTCCTACTCACCCGGTCGTGGCCGGGAGGAGACCCCGGATGCCTGCAATCCGTCGCGTGGTCCTGCTCATCATCGACGGGCTCCGTCCTGAAGCTGTCACACCTACCCTGATGCCATCACTCGCAACACTGGCCGAGTCGGCGTGGTCCTGTGAGGGACGCACGGTGCGGCCCAGTGCTACAGTGCCGGCGCTCGTGTCGCTGGCGACCGGGATTCCACCCGAGCGCCACGGCGTGGTTGAGGCGCGCCTGCCAGCCCTCGGCACGCTCATCGACATTCGCCCGCTGCCGGTGGTACTCAAGCGATACGGGCACCTTACCCGCATCGTCAGCGGCCCGCTCCCCACGCCGCATCGTGTGCTGGGCAGGACTCTGCTCGGGTTGGCTGGAGTAAGCAGCCTGGTCACCGCTCCGCTGGGGCCTCGAGAACTGGTTCGCCTGGGCGAAAAAGAGCAATCCCGTCTCGCAACCAGCCTCACGATCGTCTACTTGAACGAGTGCGATCGAGCCGGCCATAGCAAAGGATGGATGAGTGGGGCGTACCTGGAAGCGGCGCGGGAGGTTGACGGTGCAGTTGGCGAATTGACCCGCACGGTCCTCGTCCAGGACGACGCCCTGTTCCTGGTGACGGCCGATCACGGCGGCGGCGGGGTGGTCGCCACCGACCACGACATGCCGCATCCGATCAACGACACGATTCCCATGGTCGCCGCGGGGGCCCAAGTGATTCCCGGTCGAGGCCAGGCAGGAGTGTCTCTGCTCGACCTCCCCCCCACCATTCTCCGCGCCTTGGCGGTGCCCGTCCCGCGCAGCTATGCAGGCCGCGCCCTGGATCTGTTCTCGGAGGAAACCGCCGCCGTGGCTTAGGCGACCGGGTTCAGGCAGGCGGCCCAAAGCGGCGCCTGCCTATCTTCCGGCATGACCAAACCGCGCGCCGTCGTGCTGTTGAGCGGCGGCCTGGACTCGGCGACGGCCGCCGCCATGACCAAGGCGCGCGGCTACGAGCTCTACGCGCTCAGCTTTCGGTATGGGCAGCGTCACGCCCTGGAGCTGGAGGCCGCGCAACGAGTAGCGGCCCATCTGGGGGTCGTGCGGCACGCGATCGTGGATATCGACCTACGTGCCTTCGGCGGGTCAGCCCTCACGTCAGATCTGGCAGTCCCGAAGGACCGCTCGGTCAACGCGATCGGGACGGGCATCCCCATCACCTACGTCCCCGCGCGCAATACGATCTTTCTGTCGTTCGCACTCGCGTGGGCCGAGACATTGGGGACCCCGGACATCGTGATCGGGGTGAACGCGCTGGACTACAGCGGCTACCCCGACTGCCGCCCGGAATACATCGCCGCGTTCCAGCACCTTGCGAACCTTGCCACCCGCGCGGGGACCGAGCTGAACCAGCGGTTCAATATTCAGACTCCGCTGATTCTGCTCTCCAAGCAGGAGATCATTGCGCGCGGCATCGCGCTCGGCGTGGACTACGGGCTCACGTTGAGCTGCTACGACCCGTCGCCTACCGGTGAAGCATGTGGCCGGTGTGACGCCTGTCAGCTCAGATTGAAGGGATTTCGGGAGAATGGGCTGGAGGACCCGGCTATGTACCAGAAGGAGAAAAGTGTGAACAGTGAACAGTAAACAGGGAACAGGGAGCTCCCTGCGTCACCGTGCGCCCCGTTCACTGTTCGCCGTTCACCGTTCACGCAGTTAAGGGCATGGCTTACACCGTCAAAGAGATTTTCTACACCCTCCAGGGCGAAGGCGCTCAAACCGGGCGCCCGGCGGTCTTCTGTCGTTTCGCCGGATGCAATCTCTGGAGCGGGCGGGAAAGCGACCGGGAAACGGCGATCTGCAACTTCTGCGACACCGACTTTGTAGGGACGGACGGCCCCGGAGGAGGTCGCTTCGGAACCGCGAAGGAACTGGTCGCTGCCGTCGCGGCAGCCTGGCCAGCTGCCAACGTCCGCTCCAGGTTCGTCGTATGCACCGGTGGCGAGCCGTTGCTCCAGGTGGACGAGCCGCTGATCCACGCCCTCCATGCCGAGGGCTTCGAGATCGCGGTGGAGACCAACGGAACTCAGCCGGCGCCCGAAGGCCTGGACTGGATCTGCATGAGCCCCAAGGCGGGAACCGAAATCCAGCTTCAATCGGGTGATGAGCTCAAGCTGATCTACCCGCAGGCGGGGGCGGAGCCGACGCGCTTCGAGCATCTCGCCTTTCGCCACTTCTTTCTCCAACCAATGGACGGGCCGAACCGCGATCCTAATACCCAGGCTGCACTCCAGTACTGCCTCGATCATCCGCGCTGGCGGCTGAGCCTGCAGACGCATAAGCTTCTCGGCATTCCATAGGCGGGCCGGCGGGCAGGCGGGCCGGCGGACGGAGCAGCCGAGCGGCTGCTCCCCAAAGTGCGCGTGCCCGAGCCGTGCGCTTTCCCCGCCTTTCCCCTGCCCCGCCGGCCCGCCTCCTATGCACGCCTACTCCGACCGGATCAATCACGCCTTTGCGTTCGCCGCAAAGCATCACCGGGGACCAGGGTCGGCATCGCCCGGCAGCCTGGGCCATCCGGCGAACGTGGCGGTGATCCTGGCGCGATACAACTGCGACCAGCCGACCCTCGTCGCTGGCATTCTGCACCACGTGCTGGAGGACGCCGCGCCCGACCGGCGCGACCTGATCGAGGAGAAGATCTCGGAGAAGTTTGGGCCGGTCGTGCTCGCGATCGCCCGGGATGCCTGCGAGCCGAAATACGGCCCGAAAGGCGAAGAGCGATCGTGGCGGAACCGCAAGCACGACCTGCTGGCGCATCTCGCGGTGGCGGAACCG
>Ga0134127_10002876_pt1 | contig 12331 bp, 6 predicted proteins | sample KB31753_FD_96459 | JGI IMG/M metagenome (GOLD analysis project Ga0134127, IMG submission 96459) | Terrestrial soil microbial communities with excess Nitrogen fertilizer from Kellogg Biological Station, Michigan, USA - KB3-175-3 | ecosystem: Environmental > Terrestrial > Soil > Unclassified ...
AGGAGTTGCTGCGTCATACTCGTGAGTTCCTTTTCCGTAGCCGCGTCACTCGAGGCCCGGACCGAGGACTGCGCCATTCCCGGCAATGTAACCACTGCCAATATGAAGATCGCTGAAGTGAATTTCATTGTTTGACTCCTTGAGGCTGAGCTTCAAGATTTCAAGGTCCAGATCCGCCTCACCAAAAACCACTACGGATGATTTGATCACTTCACATGAGACTAATAACCTTCTAAGGTTTCTATCACGATTTGGTGCCAGCTTAAAAAGTGATGTTTCAATTCAAGCCGAGGGTCATTAAGAACTTATGAGAATCGTTGCCAAATATTCTAGGTTGGTCGTACTGGTAACGAGCGTCGTCGTTTCCTCTGCCTGCTTTTCCGCTGAGGCCCAGCGCAAATCCAGCTCTAATCAAGGCGCCTCGGTACAAGAGACAGCCCGATCCCTGGAGAGTTCTATTCTGCGGCTTATGAGAGAGGGAGACGTGCCGGGACTCTCCATTGTGCTGATCAGCAACGGGAGGATCTCCTGGCATCGCGGGTTTGGGGTGAAGAATGCCGACACTAAAGCTCCTATCAGCGATAACACCGTTTTTGAAGCGGCTTCCCTAAGCAAGCCGGTTTTCGCCTACGCGGTGCTAAAGCTGGTCGACAGCGGAAAGCTGGAGCTTGATAAACCCTTGATCGACTATCTTCCCGAGCCGTATTTGGCGGATGAACGAGTCCGACTGATCACGGCTCGGATGGCGCTCGATCATACAACGGGATTTCAGAACGAAGTACTTCCCGGCAGGCCTCTAAAGATCTATTTCACACCAGGTGAAAAATTCAGCTATTCGGGTGAAGGCTTTCTCTACCTGCAAAAGGTCGTTGAGCGAATTACGAGTGAACGCCTCGACGTATTCGTGGCGCGAACCGTCTTCGAGCCTTTGCAGATGACTGACAGCAGCTTTGTTTGGCAAGACCGGTATGAGGCGTTAAAGGCAAACGGGCATAAGGCTTCAGGCGCCGTCGGTCAAATGAGAAAGCCGGTTCTTCCGAGATCCGCTTCGGGGCTGCACACTACCGCTCTTGATTACGCTAAGTTTGTGATCGCTGTTATGAATGGGACAGGCTTGAGGAAGGACACGATGAATCAAATGGTCACCGCTCAAGTCCGGGTGGATGAGACTTGCTCCAATTGTATCGAGCGCAGCTTTGGCCGGCCCTCCAAAGCACTTTTGTGGGGACTCGGTTGGGGGCTTGAACGAACTGCTGCCGGCGATGCTATCTGGCATTGGGGCGATAACAGTAGCGAGTTTCACAACTTCGTCATCGCCTATCCGAAACAGAAGACCGGCGTAGTGATCCTTTCCAACAGCGGCAACGGATTCTCGATCATTCCGGAACTCGTCTCGCAAATTACTGGTCACAGTCACCCTGCATTCGCGTGGATGGGCTATGAAGCGTACAACTCCCCCGCCAAACTTTTATTCAAGGACATCCTGCAGCGGGGGATCACGGCTATCACTCAATACCGGGCGTTACATAATACTCGACGGAAAATCAGTGTCTTAAATGAAGCTCAGGTCAATGGTGTGGGCTACTGGCTGCTGGGAAAGAAGAGGATCGAGGAAGCAGTCGAAATCTTTAAGATGAATGTCGAGGACTTTCCAAACTCAGCCAATGCGTACGACAGTCTGGGAGAAGCTTATATGACCAAGGGCGATAAAGAATTGAGCATCAAGAATTACAAACGGTCGCTTGAGCTTAATCCCAATAACGCAAATGCAGTCGAGAATCTAAGGAGACTTCAGTACAAATAAGTCAAATTTTGCAAATCATCCTTCCGTGGCGGTCGCGGCTGATCTATGATCTCGATACCCCATGAAATACTGTCCCAAATGCCAACAGCGGTATTCCCGCGACCAGCGTTTTTGTCGAATTGATGGGAGCCCACTCGTGCTGGATCCTTATCACGACGACCGGGACCTTGGCACACATCCCACTCTCGTAATACCAGACGATCTGCAGCTTGAAATACCAGACCACACAGTTGAGCTGGGCAAAGACGGTCTCTCTGACTTGGAACCTTTTGGCGAGGCGGATTGCGAATCGGAACTCAAGGTTATGGGGTCAAGCGAGTACAGCAAGTACTACTTCGATCACACCCGTTTTAATAGCGACGCGTTGAGCCCAAAGGTGTTTCTGATCATTGGGCGACGCGGGGCCGGGAAGACTGCACTCTCGCAATTCTTTTCGTTTCAGCAACTAATGCCCCGGGTCACCACTATTGAAGTTGATGAACCGGCGGCCTTTCAGCAGCTCATGTCCAGGATGGCCGAGAGCGCTGCAAGCACTCGCGAGGTTGCCATCCCCAGACTCGTCAAGATATGGGAATTCGTTATCTGGTCCACAATATTCTGGCAGCTCCAGGACAAGGACCCCAGAATCAAGGCCGCGGTCTTGTTTTCAGACCAGACTGGCCAGCCGTCCACTTTTATCCGTCAGGTGCTCAAGACGCTGGTCTCCAAATTCATGGAAGCCGACAACGCCCTTGCTGACGAGCTGGAAGATTTTATAAGCAACGAAAGGGTTCAGAGAGCGAAAAAGGCGGTACTGGAGGTGGTCAAGGGAAACAAGATCCTCATCGCGCTGGACACGATGGAGAATTACGCGGTCAGAGACGAGTCGATGATGCGATCGATGGGCGCGCTGATACAGTGCGCTTCACGCTTCAACAGGGATTATGCGCGGCATGGGATTTATCTAAAGGTCTTTATCATGGCCGAGATTTTTCCCTACCTGAAGGAGGAGGTTTCGCTAAATCCGCTCAAATTCATTCACGACGAGATCTATCTGCAGTGGCGGCCAAAAGACCTGATGAGATTGATAAGCTGGCGGTACGATCGATACCTGAAGGAAAACAACTTGCGACCCTCAACGGTCGGTAAAGTCGATTGGGACAATCATCACGACGTCTTAAAAGAAAAATGGGAGCCCTATTGGGGCAAGACGCTGCAGACCAGACAAGGCTTGATTGAAGAGACGTTTCCTTATGTGCTTCGGCACACCCAGCTCCGCCCGCGCCAGCTAATCGTTTTGTGCAACTCGGTAGCCGCCCACTCTGAAGAGCGAGAGACTTTCCCGAAGTTTGGGCCGGATAGCATCATCGAAGGCATTGGGCGCGCAGAGAAGCGATTAGCGGAAGAGGTGATGAACTCATACAGCTCTGTATACCCAGGCGCGGCACGAATAGCAGAAGCGCTGTCAGGACTTCCATTGATATTCAAGGGTAACGAACTGGACAAGCGAGCTCCGCAAACTGCCTCGCAGTGGCCCCCGGGCGAATACTCGTCGTACGCCTTCAGGCAGTTTGTCTCTGAGCTTGGGATCGTGGGAAGGGTAAGACACGTAAGCGAGAAGGCCGGGATCGTTGAAGCGGATTTCGAATACGCGGGCGAGAGCCGGATTTCGTTATTGGTAAACGATCTGTGTGTCATACATCCGATGTTCTATAAGAAGCTGAACATCAGGATGACCAAAAACCTGTGCGTGTATCCCTTTCCTGATCACGAAGAATTCAAGTTTGAAGTTTCTCAGGCAGTGTGAGCGTGCAACGTTCCCAACCCCGTCAGGGGTTGAAGACATCAGTGAGGAAGTTGAGTGGTTATAAGCACGGGATCTGCTTTGGCTTAACGCTCGGGAAGCGCTAATTCATGCAACGCAATGATTGATATCGTTGTAGGTACACCGTTTTCGACCCCTACCTTTAAGAGAGCTTGAAAGTAGCGTACCGAGGCGCCCCCCTGCTGCAACCGCTGGTTAAGCAGATCGAGATAATTTTTGTTTGTAACATACTCAACGGTTGCCTCGGTCCCCTGGCTGTAGATGCCGGCAAGTAACATTAGATCATTTACCGCGGACATACTTGGCTTGACTGTGATGAGAGCGTAATCAGTAACCAGGTTTCCCGTTCGTCTGTCAAATTGTGGGACGTACTCCGATTCTTCCCCGGGTTGAGGATCGCGGTTCTCAATCGTTCCCTTGCTGGTGAACAGGAAATCCTCGCCGGTGGTAAGTTTGCTGGACCATTCGTTCACCCACACCCCCCCGAGCATTATCACGTTGTGGTTCTTGAGATCCTCTGCGCTTAAGGTGCGACTCTGCTTGAGCGAGATGTTGCGGCCCGCCTTACTGAAAAAATCGGTCAGATAATAGAGCCCGATGGCCTCACCAATCCCGGTATAATCGTTTGTGCTGATAATGAGCCGGGGAGTTTGGTTTCGCTCGGTTACGACCCTGCCCTTTTGCGTTCCCTGCTTAACCTGATCGCCGGGCTCTCGAATTGAGATCTCGGGATTCAGGACGAACTTATCTTTTAATGCTTCAATAGTCTCCGCAGCGAGAGGGATTGAGTTTTTGGTAGTGGATTTTTCGTCACTGGGATTAGTGAACCGAAGGATCGGAGGATTGCTCAAGATCACCAGGGGCGGATTGCGGTCCGCAAGAAACGATGTCCAAAGTGGGGCATAGCTTGAAGGGTTTCTGGTACTTTCAATCTCAGCTACCTGTTTTCGCAGCTGCCAATTCGATACCGCAAGACCAATCAATGCAGCAGCAAGACACAACAGTCCCAAGCTGACTGTCAGCCCCAAAACCCAGGAGCGGCGCCGGCCCGGTTTCGCCCGTGATTCAGATTGGGCGGGAGCCGCCTCTTCAAGCGACTCGCCCGCTGCTTCGGGCAAGTAGCGCCTAAAAGCGGGCTGGTAGCTCCCCGCCGGAATCTCAAGGTGAATGGGGTCTTTTGCACCCTCGTCTGCATAGTAGGCTTCAAGCTTTTTTCGTATTTCGTGCGCAAACACCCGGACAATTGGATCCGCTGCAGGATTATAGGAGCTGTCGCGGCCAAACACATCGTATCCAAGGATATGTTCGTTGAGCTCGTGCGCGCGGCCTTCGATATAGAAATCGCAGATTAGTTGTAGGAATTGCTTCTTTTTGTGGGCATTTACGAAGTACTTACTGCGAAGAATCCGATCAAGCGTATTACGTACGTCTTCGGCCGCAAACGACTCGGGGGTTGATTGTGCCAAGCGGCTCTCCATTCTGAAACCCCGCTATCGGCTTTGGAACGAAGCGATCGATAGAAACGACCGACCAGGACGCTAAAACGTGCAGTTAATCTACGGTTAAGACGTTAAATTAACCTGTTAGTTTACCGTAAGGCTATTGCTTCTATTCGTGACCAGGCTTATCGTTGCAGGCCTAGGAAAAGTGCGCATCACGTTCTGTAGTTTTTGGTCTTAACTCCTTCGTGGATTGTCCTTAGCCAAAAGCCTGCGGGTGTTATTGTACGCCCGCAAGGGAGACAGTGGCAAACAGTAGAAGTTCGAGTCAGCTTCGTTTGGTTTTGCTCTCTGTGGCAAAAGCAAAGAAGCCTCTAAGTCAGACCTCAGCACGTCGTCGAAACGTTGGGAGGAAGTGCTTATGCCACGCAAACTAAATCCGCTCATTCCGAAAAAGATTCTGTTGCATGCATCGCTGCTTTTCTTTGGCCTTTGTTTCATAGGCTCTGCCTATGCTCAGAGTACCGTTGTTGGCAGTATCAGCGGCACCGTCAGGGACCGTAACGGAGCTGTCGTTCCAAACGCCGAAGTAACGATAGAGCAAGAGAAGACGGGGTTTACGCGCACCGTGAACACCGGCAGCGATGGAGACTACTCTGCTCTAAGCTTGCCCATCGGCATTTACACTGTAAGCACCGCTCCGCAGGGGTTCAAAAAGACTATCGCCAGTGGGTTGGAACTGCATGTCAGTGAAAATCTGGTCGTCAATCTGACGCTTGACGTTGGACAGATGACCGAAGTCGTCAACGTCACCGCAGGGGGCGTCCAGATCGAAACACGCACTGGAAACGTTAGCAGCCTGATAAGCGAGAAGCAGGTGACCGAACTGCCTTTGAACGGTCGCAACTATTCGCAGCTGGCGTTGATGGTGCCCGGTGTATCGCCCGAGCAACGGGCAGGAGCGGGTGGCGCCTTCGCCAGTCGCGGCACCGGACTAAACGGCGGTGTTGATATGTCGGTCAACGGCAACGGCTCGAACCAGAATATGTGGACGGTAGACGGCGTAAATAATATGGACGTCGGCTCGAACCGGACGCTGCTGGTCTTTCCGTCAATCGATTCCATTCAGGAGTTTCGCGTCGAGCGCAACAGCTTCAGCGCCGAGTTCGGCCAGGCTCAGGGCGCGGTAATAAATCTTGTCACAAAAGGCGGTGGCAATGACTTTCACGGCTCGCTTTTTGAGTTCCTGCGAAATGACGCGCTGAATGCCACGGATTTCTTCCTTAATGTTGGCGGCCAGCCTAAAGCCAAGTTGCGGTACAACAACTTCGGGGGCAACTTCAGCGGGCCAATCATAAAGGACAAAGCGTTCTTTTTCTGGAGTGAAGAGTGGCGGCGTGAGCGACGCGGCATAACGCTGGGAGGGAGAGTACCGACCGCGGCGGAGAAGATTGGCGATTTCAGCGGCAATCTCACGGGTGCTTTGCCCCACAACCCGTTCACCGGTCAGCCATTCCCCAATAATCGTATCCCGCAAAACCTGCTGAGCCCGGCCGCGCTTGCGATCCTGAAAGTCTATCCGGATCCCAATAACAGCAGCGCGGGCAACAACTGGATCGCGGCGCCGCTCCAGCCAATCAACACCCGTCAGGACATGATCCGAGGCGATTGGAACATCACCAGCAACATGAACCTGATGGTCCGCTGGATTAATGAAACGTGGACACACGGCAATGCGTCGGGCAACTTCTGGGGTGATAGCCCGTTCCCGACCTTGAGCTCGGATTGGGAGCAGCCCAGCGAGAGCTTCGCTATCAAGCTCGCATGGACGTTGTCATCGAGCATGGTAAATGAGTTTCAGTTCTCGCGAGCGGGTAATGATATTCGCATCGCGACGAATCCTGAAACTCAGGCGCTCAACGAGGAGATCCGCTCGAAGTTCCCGACGGTTTTCCCACTTGAGGCAGGCGTGGGGTTGCCTACTTTCTGGGGCGCTGACGGCTACGCGGCGCTCTGGCACCAGGCACCCTGGGCTAATCATGAGGACCTCTTCATATGGAAGGATGACTTCTCCAAGGTGAAGGGTTCGCACGATCTCAAATTCGGCGCGCTGTTCAGCCACAACATAAAGGACGAACAGAACGTCGGCGCCAATGAAGTTGCTCAGTTCTGCGGCACGAATTCGCGGACCGGCAACGCCATCGCAGACTTGCTTGTAAAGGACTTGCCGCTTGGTTGCTATACGGAGCGTGACCATAGGGAGAATGTACTGGGCCGTTGGCGCGATCTGGAGTTTTACGGCAATGACAAGTGGAAAATCCGCCCGAACATCACGCTGACGCTGGGTTTGCGGTGGTCGAAATTCGCTCCCGCCTTCTCGGACAACGATCGGATCAGCAACTGGTTCCCAAGACTTTTTGATGGCACCGATCCTCTCAGCGGACTGGTTCAAGCTAATACCGAGGGGTTCGGCCGCTCTTTGATTGATACCTATAACGCCGGCTGGCAGCCGCGTCTGGGCATAGCGTGGGATATCTTCGGCGACGGCAAAACGGCGTTGCGACTGGGATTTGGGCGCTATTTGAGCCGGACAAATGTTATCGAGGATCTGCTACGCCTCTCTGGCAATCCGCCATGGACGGCAGTGGTCAACAGTAATTGGGGAGGGAGCACCGCGAATCTGGGTGATGACCCGACCTTCCGCAGCCTCGATACGATCAATCCCGGGCTAAAGAACGCTGTCGCGGGAGTAGGGCCGAATACCGCTTTTCAGGCTGTTAGTGAAGACTACCGTCCGCCCGAGAGCTGGCAGTGGAACGTCACCGTGTCTCGCGAGATTTGGAACACTGTGGTTGAAGCTTCTTACATAGGAAACCACGGGCTCCACATATGGCGGCGCGGGGTGAATTTCAACGAGATTGTTCCGAGCGCCCGAGCGGAAGTTGCTCTCGCCTATCAGAACGGTGAGGACACGACCGCCCTGGTGGCTGCCAATCGCAGATTGCCGGGTGTCGGTCCCATCGTTATGGATGAATCAACCGGCGATTCCAGCTATCACGCGTTCCAACTCTGGATCAACCGCCGCTTCACTGATCGACTGGCTTTCCAGGCCGCGTACACCTGGAGCCATGCTATTTCCAACGTTCCGCTGTCATCCTTCACAAGTTACACGACCGACTCATTCAACTATGACCTTGATCGAGGGGACGCGGACCTCGATCGAAGGCATATGTTTGTCAGCAACATCGTGTATGTCTTGCCGTCGTTTAAGGACTGGGGATCAATAGCAAGGCAGGTTCTCGGAGACTGGCAGCTCAATACGATCATTTCGATCCTGTCCGGTGCACCACTTGAGGTGACGATGGGAGGGGCCAACACTGCCGGACTCGCGTCCGTTCCGAACGGGGGTGGTTTCAACGGCCTGCGTCCCAATCTTGTTCGGGGAGTTCCCATATACCTTGAAACTGGTGATAAGACTGCCTTTCTCAACCCGGCGGCATTCTCGATGCCTGGGCCGGGAACCTTCGGCGATCTTCCCCGGGGACTTGTGCGACAGCCTACCGCAGAGATTGTTGACTTCTCGCTGGCAAAAAACTGGAAATTCACCGAGCGCTATAACATTCAGTTCCGCGCCGAGATGTTCAACGTCTTTAACCATGTCAACTTCAACGGGTTCGATACAAATATCTCGTTCCAAAATCTGGCTTCGGACCCGCTCTTTGGCACGTCAACAAACCCGAATTTTGGGAGGTTAAACTCTACGCGCGGGCCCCGCGAGATCCAATTCGGTTTGAAGTTTGGTTTCTGATGCAGCGGGAGCTGGCTTAACTACTAGACGGAGGACTGGCACAATTGCGGTTAGTCCTCCGTTTGGTTTTTTGGGAGGTTCTAAAAGAGGTCTGGTGATGTTGAACCGCTCTCTCTTTCTGATTAGACCATCCATTAGGAACTTGGGTCAGGACGTGGAAACGACCTCCTGCAATCAGAAGCACATCAAACCTCATCAGTTCGCGATTATTTTTCTCTCGCTTGTCCTCAACTTGCTTTCCCCTCTGAACGCTAGATCACAGGACGATAGCCAGATCAATCCTTTGGAACGCGCAGCATCGCTGATCCGGGCTAATCGAATCAACGAGGCTGAGCAGCAGTTAATCAGCATTTTGAAAGCTGCGCCCAATGAGCCTCAGGCGCTCAATCTGCTCGGGACGCTTCGCGCCAGTCAAAGCAGATTCACTGAGGCTGAGACACTCTTCGCCAGAGCAATACGCGTCGATCCACGAATGGTCGGGGCCCACCTCAATCTGGCTTATCTCTACCTGTTAAGAGGCGCGCCTGATAAGACAGTCGCGGAATTAAAAGAAGTGCTTTCCATCGACCCGAACAACAATGAAGCTCTTCATAAACTGGCGCGATTACTGCTCCTTCAAGGCCGCCCTGACGAATGCATTGACCTCATAGAGAAGTCGACGCAGCCCACACTGCCGGTCACGCTTCTCGTCATGCGCGGCGAAGCGTACTTGAAGAAAGGAGACGCCGACAAAGCTGAAGCGAGTTTCCGGGCGGCGCTTGAAAAGCAAAGCAGCGCTCCCGATGCCCTTCTCGGGCTGGCGCAGGTTTCGCAATCGAGAGGCGACGCAAAAGCGAGCGCTGATTATCTATATCGCGTCCGTCAGATGAGCGCTGATTCACCTGATCTTCTTTACAAGCTCGGCGTGGCGGCTCTAAAGTCCGGGGCCTACGACGAAGCGAAGTCATCGCTCGAGCAGGCGATTAGGATCAAGCCTGACGAGGCTGCTTACCATATTGCTCTGGGTGCGACCCGCCTGAAAAAGCCGGACCTGTTTGAAGCCGAACGGGACTTCCGTCGCGCGCTGCAACTTCAGCCCGACAGCTCGCAAGGCCAGATGTATCTTGGCTATTCGCTGCTCAAGCAGAAGAAATACGCCGAGGCGCGCACGTACCTGGAGAAGAGCATCAAGACAGATCGAAGCATACCTGAACCTTTCTACTACCTGTCATTGATCGCGCAGGGTCAAAACGAAGAGAAGCGGGCAGTAGAAATCCTGGAAGACGTTATTAAGCGATTCCCGGACTTCGTGAATGCGCGCATTGCTCTCGGCTCAAGCTATATGAAGCTGAAGAATTACCCGCGCGCCACGCAAGAGCTTGAGCTGGCTGTCAAACTGAATCCGAACGAGCCTAGAGCCCATTACAACCTTGCCATCCTTTACGCCCGGCTTAAAGATCCGCAACGAGCGGAGCAAGAAATGCGGATAGTTGAGAGACTGAAGAATGGCAACAAACAGGCGATAGAGAATGACGCGATTTTGCCATCGCCCCCAAACCTTCGTTAGGTGTTAATGTCGACTATGATTTGTACAATGTCAGCCGTTTAGGGAGTGCGAGTGTCTGATATCAAACCCATTTTCAATCAGCGCTTCTTCAGCCTTCTGGTGATCCTCGCCGTCTGTCTCCCGGCGATAGATGCTCATTCCCAGCAAGGCAGCAGCGCTCAAAAGAGCAACGACGAAATCGTAACACTGAAAGCACATCTGGTCAGTGTCGACGTCCTTGTGAAGGACAAGAAGGGTAGATACATCACCGACCTCAAGGATGAGGATTTTGTTGTATATGAAAACGGTGTGAAGCAGAAGCTTGAGTTCTTTGATCCGCCGCTTATAGGGGAAAACAAAGCGGGTCACACCGGCCCCACGGCTCCGACAGGTCCAGCTCCAGCCGCCGGCCGGACGATGAACATCATATCGCTGGTCTTGGACGGGCAGACGACTGAACTAACTAATCTGAAGCAGGTGCGGGAAGGGCTACTCAGGTACGCCCGCGAACAGGTATCGGAAACTGACACAGTTGCGTTATTCGCCGTGAGCAATGGATTGCAGATGCTCAGACCATTCAGCCAGGACAAGGCGAATCTTATCTCTACGATAGAGAGCGCTCAGGTCATGAACGTCGCGAAGAATCTGGAAGCCAACCAGATCGCTGCTGCGATTGAGCAGCTGAGGGCAGAGTCAAACAGCGCAGGAGCGACCACGCTGCCGCAATCATCGTCTGCAACAGCACAGGGCTCGGCGTCAGCGCGCGCCATGATCACTTCGCGAGTCCTACAACAATTCCTCAAGCTTCGCTCGCAACTTAGCGTTCAACAAGCGCGACCAATCATTGCCGCCCTCGCAGCGATTTGCGAAGCTCAACGGGAAATACCAGGGAAAAAGACGCTCGTGCTATTCTCGCAGGGGTTCATCACATCGTCGATTCTCGACTGGCAGGTGCAAGGCGCTATCGATATAGCCAATCGAGCTAATGTAGCAATTTACATAATAGACTCGGGAGGTTTAGGGGCGGGCGCCCCCAGATCCGGAGCCAACATACCTGATTCACCGCTGGGAGGTATTTCCGCAACCGCAAGCACCGACGAGCGAATGAGGACGGTTGGGGGAGAGAACGTTTTCGATCACGCTCGGCAAGAAGGACTGAATCGTGAGCAGGATATCCTGTACAGAATCTCCGGCGATACGGGAGGCCAGTTCATCAAAGGCACAAATGACATTGCCAGGGGGTTGGCCCGCATAGACAACGAGATCCGCTCACGTTATACACTGGCGTATCACAGCAGTACTCCCGCCTCAGACGGCAGTTTCCGCAAATTGAAGGTTGAAGTCCGAACTCCTGGAGCCAGCGTAGCCTCTCGATCGGGATACTATGCGATGGCCAGCGAGGACATAATTCCCCTGTCACTCGACGACAAGAAACTGCTGGCGAGCTTTGCGTCGGTAGAGGCTAATCCTGACTTGCCGTTGTTCGTGGAGTTGAGTCCGTTTCGCTCTGAAGAAGGGCGCTACATAGTTCCCTTGACGATCGAGGTTCCGCCCAGCGCTGTGAAATTCAATCAAAAGGGCGATAAGCGGCAAATGCAGCTCGACATCGTCGGTGTCATAAGAGGTCCGCAAGACAAGATTATCTCCCGGCTTGGAGGAAGCTTCGATGTAGGGTTTAACGCCGAGCAGTTTCAAGCTGTCTCTAACAACAACATTTTTTACCGTCAGGATATGGAGCTGTCAGCAGGAACCTACAACATAGAACTGATGCTGAGAGACAGGGGCTCCGGGAAGATGGCCGCGAGAAAAGTAAATCTCGCTCTGCCCGACGCAAGCGCGGAGTTTTCCATCTCCGGCGTGGCGCTGGGCCGCATTGCTCTGCCGGGAACCGCCCGGTCAGGCGATGTGCTCAGCGACGGAGCGGTAGAGATTCGTCCTTCACCCAGTCGGG
>Ga0134127_10002878_pt1 | contig 12328 bp, 9 predicted proteins | sample KB31753_FD_96459 | JGI IMG/M metagenome (GOLD analysis project Ga0134127, IMG submission 96459) | Terrestrial soil microbial communities with excess Nitrogen fertilizer from Kellogg Biological Station, Michigan, USA - KB3-175-3 | ecosystem: Environmental > Terrestrial > Soil > Unclassified ...
GCGCCGCAGCTCGATGACGACGAAGCGGATCGCGTAGTGGAAATCGTCCGCGCAGGCGTGCCGAAGGATCGGCCTCTGATTGTCGGGACCGGACGCGAATCGACGAAAGCGACCATCGCCGCAACGCGGCGCGCCGCGGACCTTGGGGCCGACGCTGCGCTCGTCCGCACGCCCTCGTTCTTCAAGTCGCAGATGACAACCGAGGTGTTCATCCGCCATTACGCGGAGGTCGCTGAGGCGTCGCGGATTCCTGTGCTTCTCTACAACGTGACGATGTATACGGGGGTCACGCTTCCGGCAGACGCGATCGAACAGCTTTCGGCACATCCGAACATCGTCGGCATGAAGGAGTCGGGAAACGACTTGCTGTACATCGGTGAATGCATCAACCGCACGCCGGACGATTTCACGTTCCTCGCGGGCTCCGCGACGACGCTGTTTCAGTCGCTCTGTGCGGGTGCAGACGGTGCGGTGCTCGCGCTGGCGGCACTGCTGCCTGATGAGTGCGTCGACTTGGTGAAGCTCGTCAAGGACAACCGGATCGCGGAAGCGCGTGAGCTCCAGCGGAAGCTCACGCCGATCGCGCGATCGATCGGTGGCGGTTTCGGCATTACGGGACTCAAGGCGGCACTGGATCTGCTTGGCTTCAATGGCGGCTTACCGCGTCCGCCGCTCCGGCCGGCGTCGAAGCAGATCGTCGAAACCATTCGCGGCCAGCTCGACGCATTGGGAGTGCTGCCGGTTCGCGTGTAGTAATGATGCGATTGAGATCGTCGCTCGCGTTGATCGCGCTCGTCGCGGCGTTGGCGTGCGCGACCAATCCCGCTACCGGGAAGCGCCAGTTCAACCTGATGAGCGAGGCGCAGGAAATTTCCGCCGGTCAGGAAGCCGACGCGCAGGTGAAAAAGGAGATGGGACTCTACAACGATCCCAATCTCCAGGAATACGTCAGCAGCATCGGATTGAAGCTGGCGAAGTTGTCGGAACGACCCAATCTCCCGTGGCATTACAGCGTTGTGGATGTGCCGGCGGTCAACGCCTTCGCCTTACCCGGCGGCTACATCTACATCACACGCGGCATTCTTCCGTTTCTCAACGACGAGGCGCAGCTCGCCGGTGTGCTGGGGCATGAAACCGGGCACGTCACAGCGCGGCATGCGGCGCAGCAGTACACGCGCGCCGTCGGTGGAACCATTGGACTGGTGGCGCTCGGGATCTTCGTCCCGGGCGCGCGACCGTTCGGTCAGCTCGCGGAACAGGGACTTGGTGTGCTGTTCCTCAAATATGGCCGCGGAGACGAGCTGCAGGCCGATCAACTCGGTGCTCGCTACGCGGCGAGCGGCAACTGGGATCCCGCGGGCGTTCCCGACATGTTGATGACGCTGGGACGCTTGGATGAGGCGTCCGGTCAGCGTCGCGGCGTTCCGAACTGGCTCGAAACGCATCCCGAGCCGCTGGCGCGCGTCAAGGAGATTCAGCCGGCGGTCCAGCAACTGTCTGCCGGGCGCACAGACTTCGTTCGCAATCGCGACGCGATGCTTCGCGCTGTGGACGGGATGATCTACGGTGACAATCCGGACCAAGGGGTTGCCCGCGGCGCATCCTTCATTCATCCTCCGTTGCGCTTCCGCATCGACTTTCCGACCGGATGGGACATCCAGAACACACCCGAGCAGGTGGTGGCGAAAGCGTCTGGCGCCGACGCGTACATGCTGCTCGAGCAGGTCGAGATGCCGCGCGGCAACGGCGTTGACAACATCGCCCGCGCTCAGATGGACAACGCGGGATTCAGGATCCTCAGCGGCAGCCGCGATCGGGTCAACGGACTCGACGCGTTTATTGGCCTCTACCAGGGTTCGCTCGAGGGTCTTGGCAACGTTCGGATGCGCGCTGCGCACATCGTCCACAACGGCAACGTGTATCTGGTTGCCGGCTTCGCCGCGCCAAATATTTTCGATCCGCTCGACTCGGCCATGCTGATGAGCATCCGATCGTTCAAGACGATGACCGCCGACGAAGCGGCTGCGGTGCACCCGAATCGCATCGACATCTATGTCGTGCGGCCGGATGATTCGTGGCAATCGATCGCCGATCGATCCGGCGGCGTCATCAAACCCGCGACACTGGCGGTAATGAACGGCGCTGAGCCGAACTCGCAACCGATGGTCGGCTCGCGAATCAAGATCGTCGTAGGAGGCTAGGCTGCACATCCGCCGCCTGCTCGGGCGAACCATCGCCGCGTGTGCGGCGCTGGCGTTCGCGTTTCTCGCCTACGTCTACCTGACGCTTCCCGACGTGCGCGGGCTGGCGCGGACGAACCCCAAGAAGACCGCGTTCATGGAGCTGCGCGAGCGCGAATCGGCGCAACGTGGACGTGGGCAGCGCCACTATCAGATCTGGATGCCGTACACGCGTATCTCCCCCAACTTGAAACGCGCCGTGCTGGTTGCCGAGGACGATGCGTTCTGGCAGCACCAGGGGATCGACATGGAGCAGTTGAAGATCTCCATCCGCAACGACATCGCGAAAGGGCAGGCGATTCGTGGCGGCAGCACCATCACGCAGCAGCTCGCGAAGAATCTGTACCTGTCGCCATCGCGGGATCCGGTGCGCAAGCTGCGCGAGCTGATCATCGCGCGCCGCATGGAAGCAGCGCTGTCGAAGGGGCGTATCTTCGAAATTTATCTGAACGTCATCGAATGGGGCGACGGCATTTGGGGCGCGGAAGCGGCGGCGCGCAGCTATTTCGGTACCTCCGCATCGGCGCTGTCACCCGACCAGGCGGCGTTGCTCGCCGGCGCCATCATCAACCCACGCCTGTACAGTCCCGGGCATCCCAATGCGCGACTGCTGCGGCGGCAGCGAATCATTTTGTCGAGGATGGGCGCGTACGTCCCGCCGCCGACCGTACCGGTCGTCAGCAACGCTCCACAGCCGAGTGAAGAGAACGAAGAGACGAATGTCGCAGTGCCATTAACAGACGTCACCGAAGAACATCCCGAACCACCTGCACCGCCTGAACCTGCGGAACCTTCTGAACCCACCACTTCGTCACCTCAGCAATAAAAAAAGTGCAACGGCTGAGTGCAGTCGCGTGCACGGAATGCCGAGATCGATCACTGGAGAGCAGCAGACGGTTCGATTCGGTTTCGCATCCGCTTGCGCTTTTCGTGGTGAGCCCGTACATTAGGCGCGGCTCGTCTCCGTAACTCGAACAACTGAAAACGGATTTGATCAACTACACCGAGCGCATATCGCTGCTCATGGAAGACGTAGTGTCGAGAGTGCCGATGCTCTCGTTCATCGACATGAGCAAGGTGCTGGTCTTTGCACGGGGGGGACGGACCCATGCAGAAGGCGCGTACGCGACCTGTCACTGCATCAGCCTTCCGGCAAGCGAGCCCGGCTATTACTTCTGGCGCGACCGGAAAACCGGGCGGCTGACCCGCCGCTCGGATTGGTTCGTCACCAAGTCACCGCTGGTGACGATTGGGACCACGCCGATTGATTACATGATTTCGTTTACGCTGCCGCGCTTCTGCGATCAGCAGCTGTCGCGCACGCGCAAGCAGATTCACTACGCCGGCGGGCCAAACTGGATTGCGAAGCTCGATACGATCATTCACGAGCTGTATCACATCGATCCGCAGCGCCCTGGCATTCGCAGAATGGAGCGCGCCGACGGCACGTACTCGGCCAACTGCCACGGCGATCGTTTCTTTGAGGATGTGGTCGAGATGGTTCGTCAGTATCTCGACTCGAGGCCGAATCCGCAGACGTACGACTTCCTGCAGTACTCGTTTTCCGAGCTGACCGAGCGCTTCGGTGGCGTCGTCGGCACGACGTTCCGCGCCTTCCCGTCGTACCCGCAGCGATATGCCGAGGTCCTCAATCCGCAGCCCGCACCGCCTGCCGAACTCGGGAGCTGCCGTGTTGAGCCGCTGAAGCCGCCTCGTGTCGCGACGCGGTTCACCGAAGACGACATCGTCGTGCGCGAATTCCTGCCTGCCGCGTCGCGCGCGCTGGTTCGCAAAGGCAAGTTCTGCGCAGCGTAGATTCTTACTACTCGGTCGCCGGGTGGCGTGAATCGATGTCGATACGCCGGGCGCCGACAAACCGTCTCGCCCAATAAGTCGCGGTAAATCGTTCGACACGTACGACGCCCGTTGAACTCGGCGCATGGACGAATTGGTCCTCGCCGATCACGACACCAACGTGAGAGGCGCCGCGGCTCACGGTGTGAAAGAACACCAGATCGCCCGGCCGTAGGTCGCCGAGTCCGATCTGCTGACCGGCACCGTACTGCTCGCGCACCTCGCGCGGCAGCAGCACGCCGTTTTTCGCGAAGACCCACTGCACGAACCCGCTGCAATCGAATCCAGAAGGATCGCTTCCGCCGTTCCGGTACGGGACGCCACGCAGCTTCATCGCGGTGTCGACGATGGCCGACGGCGCTGGGATCGGAGGCGGCACCACGACAGCTGCCTCGGCGGGCGAGGAGGACGTGGATTCCGGTGGAACGGGCGCACCCGGAAACGGCCGGGGACGTGGGTTGCCGCTCGTGGCGCACGCCGCTGCCGACAGGGCGATCAGAACGAGGAGCGCGCTCGATGCGCGCGGGCGTGCGCAGCCGGCGGACGACTCCAAGGCAGGTATTGTAACCGTCTAACCCCTTTCGTTACTTGGTTTTTGGGCATGCGGATTCTTGACACCCCGTCAGGCGTCCGGCATCATGTTGAACGGATATGGAGCAGGCGCTCCTTCTCAACGCGTCGTACGAACCTCTCAAGGTTGTCGACTGGCAGAAGGCAGTCACGCTCTGGTGCCAGGGAAAGGTAGAGGTGATCGCGGTTCACGACCGCGAGATAAGGGCGGTGTCCTTCACCTTCAAGCTGCCTTCCGTCATCCGCCTCCTCCGTTTCGTCAAGATCAAACGCAGGTTCGATTACGTCCCCTTCTCCCGGGCGAACATCTACGCACGCGACAATCACACCTGCCAGTACTGCGACGAGTCGTTCCCGACGTCCGAGCTGACGTTCGACCACGTCATTCCGGTGGCGCAGGGTGGCCGGAAGGACTGGGAGAACATCGTCACGTGTTGTGTCTCGTGCAACCGGAAGAAGGGTGGGCGTACGCCTGCTGAGGCGGGCATGCGCCTGCACAGACACCCACGTCGTCCCGACTCGGCACCGGCGATCCGGATCACCGTCGGCCTGCGCAACGCGCCGGAAAGCTGGCGCGACTACCTGTACTGGAACATGGAGCTCGACGAGAGCTAGCTCGAAAGTCCCAAATCCCCAATCCCAAACCCCAACGTTTTTCGGATCCCGGATCCCGGATCCCGGATCCCGGATCCCTGATCCCGCTAGACTGAACCTGTGGCTCCTGTCGTGACGTCCGTCACCCCTGAGCGCGCGGTCGGCCGGGGCCGCGTCACCATCACCGGCTCCGGCTTTGCGGTCAACGGCGCGGCGGAGGTGCTGCTGCGCGACACGCCCGCGCGGATTGCGTTTGCGTCGAGCAAGCGGCTGGTCATTACGATCCCCGACGAACTCGAAGGCGGCCGCACGCCAGTGCTGCTGGGCGAGATGACGCTCGGGCATGTCTCGATTGGATCGATCTGGGCCACCGGCCTTCACCAGGTGGACAACCCGATCTTCGATCCTGGCGGCAATCTGTTTGTCACCTACAGCGGCTCACGCGGTCAGGAATCGCCCGTGTCGGTTTTCCGAGTCACCGGAGCCGGCACGCGCGAGCCGTTCGCCTCGGGGATCGTCAACGCGACATCGATGGCGATCGGGCCTGAAGGCAAGTTGTATGTGTCGAGCCGGTTCGAGGGCGCCGTGTATCGCATCGCGTCGGATGGGACGCCCGAGCAGGTCGCGTCGGATCTAGGCGTGGCGTGTGGCATCGCGTTCGACGAGGACGGCTGGATGTTCGTGGGCGATCGATCGGGAACGATTTTCCGCGTGCGCGATGGCCGCGCCTCGGCGTTTGCGGCGCTCCCCCCAAGCGTGGCCGCGTTTCATCTCGCGATGAGTCCAGAAGGGGAGCTGCACGTCACCGCGCCGACGCTTGGGACCTACGATCCGATCTACAAACTCGATCGCCGCGGCCAGATCACGACCATCGCGTCGTCGCTCGGCCGCCCGCAGGGGATTACGTTTGGACCAGACGGCAGGCTGTATGTCATCGACGCGCTCGCCGGTTCCAGCGGCCTGCATCGGCTCGAATCCGACGGTTCATTCACGCCCGTCGTTGCGGGCGGCGCGCTCGTAGGCGTGGCGTTCGGGCCAAGCGGGGAGCTCGTCGTCGCGTCGAACGAAACGGCATATCGCTTCGATTAAGCCTGTTCAACTTCATGCTCTAATCAGTCCGCATGCAGTTGTTTGCCCGCAAACCTATTGACGCGCTCCAACCCGATTCCGCCGCTCCGCATTCACTGAAGCGCGTCCTCGGCGCAGGCGATCTGATCATGCTGGCGATCGGCGCGGTCATCGGCGCCGGGATCTTCGGAGCGATCGGCACGGCGGCCGCGGGACAGGTCGGACCCAATGGCGAGGTGATTCGCTACGGCGCGGGACCGGCGCTGGTGTTCTCTTTCGTGCTGCTTGGGGCCGCGTGCGCTCTGGCGGCACTCTGCTACGCCGAATTGGCCGCGATGATTCCGCAGGCGGGAAGCGCCTACGCATATTCCTACGCGACGCTCGGCGAGCTCGTCGCATGGATCATCGGCTGGGACCTGATCCTGGAGTACGCGGTCGGCAACGTCGCCGTCGCGATTTCCTGGGGCGATTACTTCACGACGCTGTTGCGCGGGATGGGCCTGCAGCTGCCGTCGTTTCTCACGACCGGTTACCGCACGGCGCTTCTCAGCTCAGATCCTGCGATTCGCGGGTTGCTCGACAGCGCGCCTCGGGTTGCCGGCATTCCCTTGTTGATCAACGTGCCTGCGTTCGGGATCGTGATGCTGATCACCTGGCTGCTGCTGCGCGGCGCGCGCGAGAGCTCCACGGCGAACAACGTCATGGTGGTGATCAAGCTGCTCGCGCTTGGACTTTTCATCGGGGTCGGCCTCCTCAACATCCATCCCGAGAACTACCGTCCGTTCGCGCCGAACGGGTTTACCGGCATTCATCAAGGCGCCGCCATCGTCTTCTTCGCGTACATCGGATTCGATGCGATTTCGACGGCCGCGGAGGAGACACGCGATCCGCAGCGCAACCTGCCGCTCGGCATTCTCGGCGGGCTCGCCATCTGCACGGTCATCTACGTCATCGTGGGTGCCGTGCTCACCGGCATGGTGCCGTATCAGCAGCTCGCGGTGGCGGATCCGCTCGCCCGCGCGCTGCAGCTGGCCGGCTACGCCGGCGTCGGATGGGTCGTCGCGCTCGGCGCGGCGGTCTCGATGTCCGCCGTGCTGCTGGTATTCCAGTACGGACAACCGCGCATCTTCTTCTCGATGGCGCGCGACGGACTGCTGCCGGAGTGGGCGGCGCGCGTGGATGCGCGAACCCGGGTGCCATACACGACAACGCTGATTACCGGAATAGTCGTCGCGGTTGCGTCACTCATCGGTGATGCAGCGGAAACGTACGACCTCACGAACATCGGAACGCTCTTCGCGTTCGTTCTCGTCTGCGCCGGAGTGCTCGTACTGCGGGTCAAGGAGCCGAACCGGCCCCGTCCGTTCAAGGTGCCGTTTCCGTGGGTGGTTGCGCCGCTCGGGGCTGCGGCGTGCCTGTTCGTGATGATCGGCCTGCCGCGTCAGGCATGGGAGCGGTTTGCGATCTGGCTCGTCATCGGAGCGGTGCTCTATGTGACCTATGGATATCGTCATTCCCGCCTGCGGCGGGCCGGCTGAAGCCGGCCCCTACGTAACTAAAGCCGGCCCCTACGTACGTGGAGAGGCTACGTAGAGAGGCTCCCGGTTACGTAGAGGCCGGCTTTAGCCGGCCTTCGGGCCTTCAAGTAGAATGGAGGTTTCAGATTTCCGGCAAATTCCTGATAGAGCACCATGGGGCACGACTGGATCGCGGTGCGCGGCGCGCGCGTTCACAATCTCAAGAATATCGACGTCGATCTTCCCCGCGACCAGCTGGTTGTCATTACGGGCCTCTCCGGGTCGGGCAAGTCATCCCTGGCCTTCGACACCATCTACGCGGAAGGGCAGCGGCGCTACGTCGAGTCGCTTTCGGCGTACGCGCGCCAGTTTCTCGAACAGATGGAGAAACCCGACGTCGACTTGATCGAAGGCCTCTCGCCCGCGATTTCCATCGAGCAGAAGACAACAGGGTCCAACCCGCGGTCCACCGTCGGCACCGTCACGGAAATCTACGACTACCTGCGGTTGCTCTTTGCCAATATCGGTCTGCCGCACTGCTACAACTGCGGGCGCGAGATTGCGTCGCAGTCGCTCGAGCGAATCCTCGATCTGGTGATGCTGTACCCCAACGACGCGCGGATCAACGTGCTGGCGCCCGTCGTCCGCGGGCGGAAGGGTGAATTCAAGAAAGAGCTGCACGGGTGGCGTCAGCGCGGCTTCACGAAAGCGCGGATCGATGGTCAGTTCCGCTCGCTCGACGAGGACATCAAGCTCGATCGCCGCCGCAACCACAACATCGACATCGTCGTCGACCGGTTGATCGTCAAGTCGGGGATCGAACGTCGTCTCTCGGAATCGCTGGAGACCGCCCTGGGTCTGGCGGACGACATCGTCGTCATCAATACCTACGAGGGAGGCGACCAGCTGTTTTCACGGCGGCTGGCGTGCGTCACGTGCGGCATCTCGATGCCGGAAATGACACCTCGGGCGTTCTCCTTCAACTCGCCGCACGGCGCGTGCCCTGACTGTCAGGGCCTGGGTGCAACCTACGATTTCGACCCGCGGCTGATCGTGCCCGATGAATCGAAGTCGATTCTGGGCGGCGCGATCGCGCCATGGGCGCACGGGGATCGCAAATTGCTGCGCGACGCCATCGAGAAGCTCTCGCAGACTTTCGGTTTCGATCCGGACACGCCGTTTTCGAAGCTCGCAAAGAAGCACCGCGATCTGATTCTGTTCGGGCCGCCGGCGGGTGGCACGAAGGGCACGGTGAAACTCGCCAAGCCGCTTCGACGCATCGATGACGCGGATGAGGACAAAGAGGGCGACGAGGAATTTGAGATGCCGAGGGGCCGCCGCGCCGAAGCCGCGAAGGCGGATCCATTCGGCCGCGACTTCGAGGGAGTGATTCCCAACCTGCGACGGCGGTACGAGGAAGGCTCATGGGCTGTGCAAGAGGACCTCGAGCCGTTCCGGACGCTGCGCGAATGTCGGACGTGCAAGGGCGAACGCCTCAAGCCGGAAAGTCTTGCCGTCCGCGTGAAGGAGCGCAGTATCGCCGACTACGTGAATCTCCCTGTCAGCGCAGCGCTTGACGTGTTCGAGACCTTCGAGTTGACCGAGCGCGAATCGCTGATCGCCGCGCGCGTGCTGCGCGAAATTCGCGAGCGGCTCAAGTTCCTGCACGACGTCGGCGTCGGGTATCTCACCTTGAACCGCAGCGCTGCAACGCTGTCGGGCGGCGAAGGGCAGCGCATCCGGCTTGCGACGCAGATTGGGGCAAACCTGACAGGGGTGTTGTACGTGCTCGACGAGCCGTCAATCGGTCTTCATCAACGCGATAACCGGAAGCTGCTGTCGACGCTCGCGCGGCTTCGCGATCTCGGCAACACGGTCGTCGTCGTGGAGCATGACGAAGAGACCATTCGGATGGCCGACTGGGTCGTCGACCTCGGTCCGGGTGCGGGGGAACACGGCGGCCACGTGATCTTCCAGGGAGTCCCCGCGGACTTGCTGAAGAATCCCGACGGCTCTCTGACCGGGGCGTATCTTCGCGGCGAGCGAAAGATTCCGACGCCGCGCGTTCGCCGTTCGCCGCTCAAAGGGCAGCTCGTGATCCGCGGCGCCCGCGCCAACAACCTGAAGAATGTGGATGTCACGATCCCGCTGGGCACGTTGACGGCGGTCACAGGGGTCAGCGGGTCCGGGAAATCGACGCTCGTCAACGACATCCTCTATCGCTCGCTCGCACACACGTTGTACAAGGCTGCGACCGAGCCTGGACCGCACGATCGGATCGAAGGCGTCGAGTTCATCGACAAGGTCATCGAGATCGACCAATCTCCAATCGGTCGCACACCGCGCAGCAATCCGGCGACTTATACCGGCATGTTTACGTTCATCCGTGAACTGTTCGCGATGATGCCGGAGGCGAAGACGCGGGGGTTCAAGCCCGGACGTTTTTCGTTCAACGTCAAGGGCGGACGGTGCGAGACGTGCCAGGGCGATGGCGTGATCGCGATTGAGATGCACTTCCTCCCCGACGTGTACGTCACGTGCGAGCAGTGCAAGGGGCGGCGGTATAACCGCGAGACGCTCGACATCCAGTACCGCGGCAAGTCAATCGCCGAGGTTCTTGATCTGACCGTCGATCAGGCGTTGCCACTGCTCGAAAACTTTCCGCCGATCGCGAACAAGCTGCGGACGCTGCAGGACGTCGGACTCGGATACATCGAGCTTGGGCAGTCGGCGACGACGCTGAGCGGTGGAGAAGCGCAGCGCGTCAAGCTGGCGCGCGAGCTGTCGCGGCGCAGCACGGGACGGACGCTCTACATTCTCGACGAGCCGACCACCGGTCTGCACTTTGAGGACACGCGGAAGCTGCTCGACGTGCTCAATAAGCTCGTCGAGCAGGGGAACACCGTCGTCGTTATCGAACACAACCTGGACGTCATCCGGTGCGCCGATCATCTGATCGACCTTGGGCCCGAGGGCGGTGCGGCGGGCGGCCGCGTCATCGCGAGCGGCACGCCGGAGGAGGTCGCCGGGAATCCGAAGTCGGTCACAGGCAAGTACCTTCAACCACTGCTCGGCGCGGCATGAACGGGGTCAGACCCCGGTGATGAACCGTGCCGGGGTCTGACCCCGGTGATGGATCGACTCAGAGTTTGCAATTTTTCACGATCTTGCTGTGTTAAACTCGCCACAACTTGCGCGAGAGCGATTGTGGTTGAGTGACCACAGAAGTCGGGCACTTCAATCGCTTGAACGCACAGACCCCAAGTTAAATTAACGCGACGTAAGAGTTTAGGAGGCGTCACCAGAATCGCCGCGCGCGGGCACCTTGCTTGCTTGATGGCAGGTACCCCCGCAGACGGCTTCCAGAGCTGATGAACGCACAACGGACACTTCGTCGACCGATCTCCTGCGCCGGGATCGGTCTTCATTCGGGCAAGAAGGTCACGCTTTCCCTCAAGCCCGCTCCTTCCGACTTCGGCATCCGTTTCCGACGTTCCGATCTCGGCGGCCTTGAAGTCCCCGCAAATATCGATCACCTCGGGGGCATCAACCTCGCCACCCGCCTGACGCGGGATGCCGTCAACGTCAACACCATCGAGCACCTGCTGGCCGCACTCGTCAGCCTCGGGATCGACAACGCGATCGTCGAGCTGAATTCTGCGGAAGTGCCGATCATGGACGGGAGCGCGGCGCCCTTCATCTATCTGATTCATGAAGCCGGCATCAAGCGGCTCCCAGCCGCCCGCCGCTACATGAAGGTCCTTCGGCCGCTGTCTCTGACGCGCGGCGACAAGCGCATCGCGGTCTACCCTTCGGACCATTTCAAGGTGACCTACAGCATCGCGTTCGATCATCCCTTGCTGCGTCACCAGTCGCGCACCATCCGTCTGACGGAAGATGCGTTCATCGACGACATCGCGCCGGCGCGCACCTTCGGCTTCCTGAAGGAAGTGGAGTCGATGCGCCAGCAGGGCCTGGCGCTCGGCGGCTCGCTCGAAAACGCCATCGTCATCGGCGACACCGGCGTTCTGAACAACTCGCTGCGTTTCGACGATGAATTCGTGCGCCACAAGATTCTGGACGTGATCGGCGACATGGCACTCGTCGGTCATCCGCTCATCGGCCACCTGGTTGCGCATCGCGGTGGGCACGCACTCCACACCGAATTCGCCGCCATGGTCCTGCACGAGAGCGATGCCTGGACGCTCGTCGAGGTACCGATCGACGCGCCCATGCCGGTCCCCGCAGGAGTCCTCAAGGACGCACGAGCAATCAACTGAACCCCTGGCCTTCCTGACGGCGCACGGGCCGCGAGCACTCGCGGCCTTTTTTGTGCCTGGTGAAATCGATCTACCATACGCCTCCGTTTCGGGACCACGATCAGGAGGATCTGCATGAGCCGTTTCCCGCGGGACGTGTCGATGGTCACGGTGGTGTTCGTGTTGGCAGCCACGGTTGCCTGGGCGCAGGCCACGGCACAACTCA
>Ga0134127_10002881_pt1 | contig 12319 bp, 8 predicted proteins | sample KB31753_FD_96459 | JGI IMG/M metagenome (GOLD analysis project Ga0134127, IMG submission 96459) | Terrestrial soil microbial communities with excess Nitrogen fertilizer from Kellogg Biological Station, Michigan, USA - KB3-175-3 | ecosystem: Environmental > Terrestrial > Soil > Unclassified ...
CGACCTGACACCACGCCGGAGGGCTTGGCGAAACTCAAGCCAGCTTTTGCCAAAGACGGCTTTGTCACCGCTGGGAACGCCTCCGGAATTGTCGATGGCGGCGCAGCGCTGGTGATTGCTGGAGCGGAGTATGTTCGTGAGAGAAGTCTGAAAGCGATGGGCCGAATTGTGAGTTGGGCTTATGCCGGAGTTGAGCCAGAAATAATGGGCATCGGGCCAGTTCCGGCTAGCCTGAAAGCTCTGGAAAAAGCGGGACTTAGATTAGAAGACATGGATTTGATCGAAGTGAATGAGGCCTTCGCTGCGCAATACTTGGCGGTGGAAACCGAGCTCGGTCTCGACCGCAACAAGACTAACGTGAATGGTGGCGCAATCGCCTTGGGTCATCCGTTAGGGGCAACAGGAACGCGTTTGGTTCTGACCGTGTTGCACGAGTTGCATCGTCGTGCTGGACGTTACGCCTTGGCGACCGCATGCATTGGTGGAGGTCAGGGAATCGCGATGATCGTCGAACGAGTCTAGGTGGTTTTTTGTCTCGCAATTTTCCTGAATTTCCGATCAAAATCCAAATTCCTAATAGGCGGCGTCGTGAACATTCTCACTCCACTTTCAAACTTATCAAAAAGTCTGGCCTTCTTATCAACTGACTCCAAGGCCTACAATCGGCACAACTATTGCGAAAAGCTGTTTACGTCGTAGTTTGCCGCTTTGCTGTTCGACCGAACACAAGAGGAAAGTTAAGCTCGATTTCAATTGATAATGCTTGCGCAAAGCGCTTGTGACATGGTAGAAGGTCGAATTCCACCGAATGGTTTTAGTCGCCATATTCTTCTGAATTGCTTAACCCTTGCACTCGAATCTGATGCCATGTTGCCGGCTGAGCCATTGCGTTCGCGGCTGCTTCACTCAACGTAACTACTTGCAGAAGGAGTTCCCTTTTATGTCGAAAATTCTACATCTCAGTTGCGCGCTTTTCTTAACGCTCGCAATGAGCGCAATCGCCTTTGGCCAGTCTTCCACTCTCGGCGCTATCGGCGGCGTCGTGACGAATCCTAATAAGGAGGTCGTGCCTGGTGCTTCCATCTCTGTAAAGAACCTTGAAACCAATAAGGAAGATACCGGGACAGCCGACGATCAGGGGTCCTTCCGTATAGTAAATCTTCAGCCGGGCAACTATTCGGTCACCATCAACAGTGCCGGCTTCGGCGCGTTCACGCAGAACGTAGTCGTTGAAGTCGGGCGCGTCACAGAACTAAACGTGGCGCTGTCGATTGGCCCGGTGTCAGGAACTGTCGACGTGACGAGTGAAGCTCCCGCCATTAACACGGCGCAGGCAGACTTTGCCAGCAACATCAATCAGACATCTATCAACGAGTTGCCCACTAACGGACGGCGCGCCTTCAACTTTGTGCTATTGACTCCGGGCGTTGTGCCAGATGGCAATTTTGGTTTACTCAGCTTCCGCGGCATTTCAGGGTTGTTGAATAACAACACCGTCGATGGTGGCGACAACAACAATGCCTTCTATTCAGAGGAGCGTGGACGAACGCGCATTACCTACGTAGTTAGCCAGGCATCCGTCCGCGAGTTTCAGGTCAACACCTCAAACTATTCCGCTGAATACGGTCGCGCCGCCGGTGGGGTAGTCAATACCGTCACACAGAGTGGTACCAACAATTTCCACGGCAGTGCCTTCTTTTACCTGCGCGACAACAAATTGGGCGCTACCAATCCCACGACGTTGCGTACGACTTTAGTGAATGGCGTCGGTGTGCAAGAGGCCTTTAAGCCGAAAGACGTTCGCAAACAGTTTGGCGGATCGATTGGCGGACCAATTATCAAAGACAAGCTGTTCTTCTTCTTTACGTATGATGAGTCCCGCAGGAACTTCCCCGGTGCCGCGGTATTTCCTACCGCCACTTACCTTAATCTCACTACGGCCCAAAGAAACCAACTTAAGGCGCTGAATCCGGCGGTCATCACTGATGCCCGAATTGATGGCACCTTGAACTTCTTGGCCGGCTTAACCGGTTCCGTTCCGCGGACTCAGGATCAGCGGATCTTCTTCCCGAAAATTGACTGGGTGGTAAACAATAACCACACGTTTACGGCCTCCTACAACCGTATGCGTTCCAAATCACCTTCGGGAATTGAAACGCAACCGACTACCTTGAAGGGAATTGCTACCTTCGGTGACGACTTTGTCGAAACAGACAGCCTTAATTTGCGTCTTACCTCGACACTCACGCCGACAGTGTTGAATGAATTCCGCTTCCAGTACGGTCGCGACAATTTGTTCGCGTTCAGTAACGAGCCATCCCCCGGCGAAGTGCCATTGGCCACTTCTAATGGTCGTCCACCGCAAATAACGGTAACTAGTTTTATCTTTGGTAAGCAGGACTTCTTGGAGCGCGTTGCCAATCCTGACGAAAAACGCTGGCAGTTTGCGGACACAGTTACCGCAACGATGGGCCAGCACACTTTTAAGTTTGGCGGCGACATTAATCGCGTTGACGACTTGCTGGATAACCTCAGGTTGGAAAGCGGTAGCTATAGCTACAACACCTTGGGTGATTTCGTCGTTGACTATACAAATGTACTTACCTCCGGAGCGTTAACGGCAGCCAATACCTTGTGCTTTGGCTCAACACGCCGCGCCGGCCGCTGCTACAACGGTAACTTCTCACAAGCCTTTGGTCCGACTGCTTTCCGCATCAAGACGACCGATTACAACTTCTTCGCGCAGGATGACATTCGCGTGACTCCACGCTTGACGGTCAATCTCGGCCTGCGTTACGAGTACGAGAAACTGCCGGAGCCACAGATTCCTAATCCGCTTACCAACCTTACCGGCCAATTCGTTGGCCCGGATCAGACTAAAGCGTTCCCGTCAGACAAGAATAACTTTGGACCGCGCTTTGGTTTTGCCTACGACCTCACCGGAGATGGCAAGACTTCGTTACGTGGCGGCTATGGGATCTATTACGGGCGAATCATCAATTCGACGATTATCAACGCCATCAGCAACACGGGCGTCTCAGCCGCTCAGCGCGTTTTCACGTTCTCCAGCGCGTCTAGCACTTCCCCGATTTTCCCGAATGTTTTTGCCACGGCGCCAGCGGTGACAACCGCGGCACCGAACATTGTGGTCTTCTCAGATCACATGGCCAATCCACAGATTCACCAAGCTGACATCGTGTTGGAAAGAGAGATCATGCCCAACACAGTAGTCTCCGCATCATTGCTGATGAGCCTTGGGCGTAGACTACCAACCTTCACCGATCGTAATCTCCCGGCCCCGGTTAGCCGGACCTTCTCATTCATCAATGGCGGCCCACTCAACGGCCAGACGATTACCGTGCCGTTCTTCACAGGAACTAGGCCGGATACTCGTTTTGGTGCGATTACCGAAATTGCCGGCTCAATCAAGAGTGAGTACACAGCTCTAGTTCTCCAAGCGAATCGTCGCCTCTCCAAAGGGCTGCAATTCCAAGTGAACTACACTCGTTCGCGAACTACTGACACGGGTCAGAACTCGGCAACATTTACCTTCACCAACGGCCCAATCAATCCCTTCGACTTGAGTTTGGAAAAAGGCCGGTCGAATTTGGATATTCCGAATCGTTTTGTGGCCAGCGCCGTCTGGACCCCAGGTGCGCCCGGTGGTTTGAAGGATAGCGCTGTTGGTCGGGCAATCTTTGACGGTTGGACGATTGCGCCAATCGTTCTCGTTCAGGATGGAGTGCCGTATTCAGCGAATGTCTCCGGATTTGGCCCCAGCGCGATTGCTGGTGGTATCAGCGGTTCCGGTGCACTCGGACGTATTCCAATTCTCTTAGAACGAAACGCATTCCGACAGCCGAAGATAGTTAACGTTGATCTTCGCGTGTCACGTCGGTTCCGATTTACTGAAACGACCAATTTCGAGGTTCTGGCCGAAGCCTTTAATCTCTTTAACCGCTACCAAGTGACAGGCGTAAATACGACCCTGTATACCTTCGCGACTGGCGGGGGATGTCCAGCTGGGCAAACATGCCTTAACTTTGCCACGAATAATGCTGGCATAAACTTTGGCGTGCCGAACAGCACTGGAAGTACGATCGTTCGTGAACGTCAAATTCAATTTGCTGCCAGGTTCCATTTCTAACTGAAACAGCAAGCACAAAAATACCGGGTGGGCCACCATGCCCACCCGGTTTTTCTTTTTGGCTTCTAGTCCCTCGTCTGCCCTCAGCAGATTAAGTTGCCGCTAAACGCTTTGCCTCAAAAAGTCGATTGTGGTCGTAGCGAGTTTTGTGTTTAGTTCGTGTGGTTTCGTGGATCGTTCCTTTTGTGGAGAAAAACAGGACGAACCACGAAGTCACACTAACCAACACCAACCAAAATACGTCCGACTCGAGCTAGGTGCGACTTTTGAGGCAGAGCCGCCGCTAGATAAGACGCTCACCTTCCAAGGCTGCAGAATCCTGGCGATAGTGGCAGCCGCGACTCTGACGATTGTGCAAGGCGGCTTGCGCTACAATCAGCGCCACCTCCACCGCATTTCGCAGTCCTATCAAACCATCGTCAAGCCGAGTTGTGCGATAGAACGTTTCGATCTCATTCCAGAGATGACGCAACTCACGAATGGCCCGCGAAAGTCTCTCGGCACTGCGCACCAGACCAACGTAGTGCCACATGATGTTTTGGATGGTTTGCATGTCGCCCTGGATTAGAGCCGGGTCAGCATCCGCGGTCAGCCCACTCTCATCCCAGGAAGGAACATTTGCGAATTCCGTCCGCATCGCCCCATCCTGTTCCAGCATTGATTCAATTTGTCGTGCCGCCCGATCGCCCCACACAAGACCTTCCAGTAACGAGGTGGAAGCCAGGCGATTCGCTCCGTGCACTCCTGTGCAACTTATCTCTCCCACAGCGTGGAGCCCTTCGATACTTGAACGTCCCCACTCATCCACCAACACGCCGCCGCAGAAATAATGCGCTGCCGGCACTACCGGAATTGGTTCGCGCGCGATGTCCACACCGGCTTGAAGACACCGTTCGTAGATATTGGGAAAGCGTTTCTGGATTTCCGCGGGCGACATCCGAGAAGCAATATCGAGGAGCACGTGCGAGTAGCTATGCTTCTCCATTTCGCTATGGATTGCCCGCGCTACCACATCACGCGGAGCGAGATCCTTCCACTCCGGTGAATACTGTTCCATAAAGGGCTGTCCGTCGGAGGTGAGCAAGATGCCGCCTTCGCCGCGCACTGCTTCGCTGATGAGAAAGCCTTCGGCACCTGGGACGGCAAGTGCTGTCGGGTGAAACTGAACGTATTCAGCGTTCGCTATCCGCGCCCCCGCGCGATTCGCCATGGCCAAACCATCCCCGCGCGCGCCCGGCGGATTCGTGGTGTTGCGATAAATTCTTCCCAGACCGCCGGTGGCGAGCACGGTAGCAGCCGCAAGATAGCGATGAATCGTCCGCTCTTTACGGTCGAACATGTACGCGCCGTGACAAGTAATTGCCCGATAGTTTTCCAGGGGGTCGCGAGAGTGGTGGGGAAAAGTAATGAGATCGACTGCCGTAGCCTCCGCCTCGATTGTGACATTAGGGCAGTCGCGCAACGCCGCGATCAGTCCGGTCATGATTGCTTTGCCGGTGCCATCGCCAACGTGAAGGATACGACGCCGCGAATGCGCGGCTTCGTTTGTGAAGAGCGGCTTGCCCTCAGCGTCTTGATCGAAACTAACCCCGGCTGTCGTTTCCAGAATCTCGTGCAGTAGTGAAGGACCTTCTGTCGCGAGTATCCGCGCTGCGGCGGGCAAGGTTACGCCGGCCCCGGCTTCAATGATGTCAGCTTCGAGCAGGTTGGGATCATCGTCGACGCCGCGACCAATAATGCCGCCTTGAGCATAGCGTGTGTTTGATTCGTGAGGATCGGGCGCTCGAGTAACGACGGTGATGTTACGACGGGGGTTGCGAGCGAGTCGGAGAGCAGTCGTGGCGCCGGCTATGCCTGAGCCAATGATCAGAACGTCGGTTCTATTCAATTCGGTTCTCTGTCGAGTGCTTTACCCGATTGCAATCATTCTTTGGACCGCTCGCGCGGCTCGCTGCAGGATATCTTTGGGAAGTTCGATGACGTACTGATTCTTCTTCAGCGCCTCAAGCGTCTCTTCGAGAGTAATTTCGTTCATGTGCGGGCAGCGCACGCTGCAAAGGCGCAACATATCCTTTTCCGGATTGGCGGCGGCGATGTTATCACCCATTGCGCATTCAGTGAGCAGGAGGTAGTTGGGAGCCGAGCTGTTCTCCACGTGTCTAGTCATTGCTCCCGTGCTTCCAGAAAAATCTGCAGCGGCGACAACCTCGGGACTGCACTCTGGATGCGCGAGAATCATGACATCCGGAAATTGCTTCCTAACGTTAACAATGTCCTCGACTGTGAATTTATCGTGGACTTCGCAACGTCCCAGCCATCCGATCATCTGGTAGTTGAGGTCACCATTGGCTTTCTTGCGTGGATCAGTGGTTGGGAAAATTATTTCTTTGCCGGTCTCTTTTGCGACGTTCCGCGCGAGATACTCGTCCGGTAGAAAGATAACCGTGTCGGAGTGAAGAGATTCGACGACCGCTTTAGCATTGCCTGAAGTGCAACAAATATCCGACTCGGCCTTTACGTCGGCGTAGGTGTTTACGTAAGTAACCACGGGCACTCCGGGAAATCTTTGCTTCAACTCGCGCACATCGGCGGCCGTGATGCTCGCAGCGAGCGAACAACCGGCCTTCTTTGCGGGCAAGAGTACCGTCTTGTTTGGATTTAAAATCTTTGCGGTTTCAGCCATAAACCGCACGCCACAGAACACGATAATGTCTTTGTCAGTTTCCGCGGCGCGCCGGGCAAGCTCCAACGAATCACCGGCAAAGTCAGGAACAGAATTAAACAATGCCGGTTCCATGTAGTTGTGACCGAGGATCACCGCATTCTTCTCGGCCTTGAGGCGATTGATCTCGGCCGCAATCTCTGATTTCAACTTCAGTTCAAAATCAGGAACGACGCCAGACAATTTCGCCTGCATGGCCCGATACATTCTTTCCGGGTCAGTTTCTTTATTCATTTCCCTCAAACCACTTGGTTTCATCGCAACTAATTTGTCCTTACTAATAAACTGAAATCAAAAACTCTTGCTGAATGTGTTAGTTCACCTACCGAAATAAAATCGACTCCAGTCTCAGCGATTTGCCGCACCGTCGCCAGGTTTACATTCCCCGAAGCCTCCAGTTGAGCTCGTCCACGGGTCAGCCGCACTGCTTCTGTCATCATTTGCGGGCTCATGTTGTCTAATAAGATGCGGTTAACACCCAATTCGATCGCATCTTTTACGTGCTCTATGGTTCGAGCCTCAACTTCGATTTCAAGATCAGCTCTCGCTGCTCGTGCCAGCGCGACGGCCCGACCGAGGCCGCCGGCGTGGTCGATGTGATTGTCCTTGATCAGAATCATGTCATAGAGGCCGAGCCGATGGTTGTACCCGCCACCGAGCCGCACGGCCAGTTTATCGATGGCTCGCAGACCCGGCGCTGTCTTGCGTGTATCGAGAATCTTTGCCGAGGTTCCGGCGACGCTGTCGACAAATCGTCTCGTCAAGGTAGCGACGCCTGACATGCGGCCAAGAAAGTTAAGCGCCGTTCTTTCCGCTGTCAGAATCGATCGCGCCGAACCTCGCATCGTCGCCACGTTGATTCCTGGCTCAACCCACGATCCCTCCGCCACCTGGGCGTCAAACTCCACATCCTGATCCAACGTTTGAAAAACGGCGGCAGCCACATTCAGACCGGCAACCACGCCTTCCTGCTTCGTCTTAATTAGAGCCTCAGTGCGGGCCTGGGCCGCAACGATGGAGTCGGTAGTCGCATCGCCCGGCCCTACGTCTTCAGCCAGAGCTCGCTCAATCGAGCTTCTGATCTCGGCTGCAAAGGCCGGATCGAAGCCCGCTAGGGATTGCGACTTCGCTTGGGTCGACATTATTGGTGAGTTTACAACGTGACAATTTATGGTGCTACTCGCTGCCCTTGCGCCTGGAGCTCCAGATGGGCTGATTTGAGTCACCTTTCGACACAAACTGGCAGGTTTTTTGCGCTTTGAAAAACTGCTGGCCTGACTGCAGAGCCTTTTGCTAGGATGTTGTTGCCTGCCGGGCCCTGCCGCCCCCATAGCCACCTGAAGTTTCGAGTAATGCCGAACGACAATCATACGATTAATCTAGACGACTCTTGCGCGACGGACGTGCTCAATAGCAATCCGCTGTTGGATTTGTGCAACGCCCTTCCGGATCCGATTTACGTCTTTGATGGCGAAGGGGTGCTCAAGTCAGCAAACGACAGTGGCGCGTTACTGCAAGGCAGTTCCGCCAGTTCATTAAAGGGCAAGCGCTGCTGCGAGATGTTCTGGCGCGTCGAAGGTTCGGGAAACTGTATCGTCGAGCGCGCGCTTGCTACAGGTCAGCGAGTCGAAGTCGAGTTGCTCACCGGTGCTGATGAAAAACCAACACTGGTAATGGTCCAGCCGGAGACAAGTAGTGATGGCGTTCGTAGTGCCGTAGTAGTCGCGCGTGATATCTCGGAGCTCCGCAGCGCTGAAGCGGAGGCGTTGGCGCAGAGATCGTTCATGTCCAGCATCGCCGACCGTTCTCCTGAAGAGATCTACGCCCTCGACACCAACGGACGCATCACTTGGATGAACGAGCGCGGCGAAGTCGATGATTCGTTCATGTTGTCTGGCCGTTACTTAATCGAGTTTGTCGCTGAGGATTCTCGCGAACTCGCAAATGCACACTTGCAACGCGCGTTAGCCGGCGAAGACACGGAGTTTGAAATGCGCGCAGTGCGAATTGATGGCACGGTTCGCGAAATGGAAGCCCACACGTCACCTCTCTGGAAAGACAGTGAGGTGTCAGGCATTCTGGTTTTCCTTCGCGATGTCACCGATCGCCGTCGCCATCAGGAGCTACAAGCCCAGTCAGACAAATTGCGCGCTGTCGGAGAGCTCGCGGCGGGTGTAGCACACAATCTGAATAATTCGCTGACAGTAATCCAGGGACGCGCGCAGCTCTTGATGATGCGCACCAGCGACGAAGCTGTGGCGAAGAGTTTGAAAATCATCACGAGCGCGGTAGAAGAAGGCGCCCAAACGCTACGACGCATTTTGGATTTTGCCCGACGTGATTCGGCTAAGGAGTTTGCCCCGGTGGATGTCACCGACCTGCTGACTTCGAGCGTCGAAATTGCCAGACCCAAGTGGCAGGGCAGGTCAGCAACCGAGGCAATTGAGATCAGATCTGAGTGTAACGGCCCGGTTTACGTTTTGGGTGAACTAGCCGAGTTGAGAGAAGTGGTGCTGAACCTGATCTTCAATGCGGTTGATGCGATGCCCGAAGGCGGCGTCATCGAAATCGGTACTCGATCTGAGATTGATAGCGGTTGTTTTTGGGTCGCCGACAACGGTTGCGGCATAGCTCCAGAGGTTGCCGCCCGCATCTTCGAGCCTTTCTTTACAACGAAGGGTAAGAGCGGAACTGGTTTAGGCCTTTCCGCTTCACACGGCATCATCACGCGCCACAACGGCGAGATTCTAGTTGTCAGTGAACCTGGCGAAGGCACTCGTTTCGAGGTTCGCTTGCCCTTGTGCGATGGGAGCGAACGTTATGTAAAGCGTTCGCGGAAGTCCTTCGACCAAACCACCGACACAGCTGAGAATCTAATCGCGATTTAGTTTAGTGAGTAAGAACGTTCGAAGACAGACCACCAGCCGAGTCTCCGAAGCGTACAGTTAGGTTGCTGCGCTGAATCCTCTTCGCCTTCTTCAAGCGGTTAAGTCGTTATCTAGCTCGTTTTAATCCAATCACTCTGTTAGTTCGAAGTGAAGGTATGCCCTTTGCTCATTGCCAGAGCGAAGGAGGGCTGCCGTTTATTACAGCCCTCGAATTCTGAACGGGAGGTTCTATATGGGTTTACCAAACAGGGATGAGATGGAAGGGAAATTTGATCAAGCCAAAGGGGCTGTCAAAGAAAATGTTGGCAAGGCTTTGAATGATCGCGATCTGGAAACTGAAGGCGCCGCCGATCGCGTTGGCGGTAACGTTCAGGAAGGTTTTGGCACCGCCAGGCGTAAAGTGGGTGAAGCGGTAGAAGATATCGGGGACGCGATCAAAGAATAACTTTTCACCTCAGCATGAAATTGGGCCTGTGACGAGTATCGCCACAGGCCCTTTTTATTTCACTACTTCTCCGAACTATTCCGTTCGCACGTGTGAACCGCCGACATCCTCAAGCAGACTTTCCAGCACGTCCACTTCTTCGTCGCTCCGGGCCTCGACGCCGATCAAGATGCCGCCCTCACGCAATCCTGTTTCATAAACCTTCGCGCGATATTCGGGAATGCCTGCGCCCACGAGTGCGCCAATAACACCGCCCGTTACCGCACCGGCGCCAGCTCCCGCGAGCGCTGCCGCGATCGGACCTGCGATCACAAGATTGAGACCGGGAAGAAGAATCGTACTTCCTACCGCTGCGATTGCGGCTAACACAGCACCCACTGCCGTTCCCAAGGCTCCGCCGATCCCTGCGCCGTCTGCGGCGTGAGACTTGGCTTGTACGGCAAACTCTTTCGTGCGAGTCGCGTCCGACATCAACACGCTAATATCTTCACGCGCGTAACCTCGTTTCAAAATCGCGTCGACCGCTGACTCGGCAGCAACTCGATTCTTAAAAAGGCCGGTAACCAATGCTGGCTTCTTCATCAGAAAACTCCTCCTAGTTATTAATGATCTTCAAACATTCATCTGCTTATAGTCATATTTGGCAACAGCCGTGCCTTGGCCGGATCAGTGCAAGTTAGTGCAATTGCCAATGATTTGGTCTCGAATTAACGTCGGTAAGCAAACACCTGTTGAGGTGGATGTTTGGGTTCGGTACGTATGAGTAAGTGCGATTAAGACGAACGACAAGTTGTACCGGGGAAACGCTCAGCATACTCTCCAACGCGATTTCAGCTTTTGATTCCACTTGAAGCTTGGTTCCCTTGAGGATTCTTCAGCTTAGTTCGGCTCAGGCGTTTGGTGGCGGTGAGCGGCATCTCGCGGACCTGGCCAATGCGTTTACGGCGCGCGGGCATAGTGTCTACGTAGTGGTGCGACCGAAATCTCCACTGCTGGAAGAGCTCGCGCTACCAAAAGAAAATGTGATCACCCTGCCGTTGCGCAACGCGCTTGACGCACGCAGTGCCAGCGCGCTTGCGAAGTTGGTGCGCAATCAAAAAATTGAAATCGTTCACGCTCACATGGCGCATGACTACCCATTGGCCGCTTACGCCGTTCGTCGAAATCCAAGCGCGCGCATGATAGCGACGAGGCATCTAATGTTTCCCTTGAATCGTCTGCACAAGATTACGTTAACGCACGTGTCCTGCTTGATTGCCGTTTCCAATGCCGTCGCGCGAGACCTGCGAACTCAAAGGCTAATCGCTCCTGAAAAGATTAAGGTGATTCAAAACGGCATCGACTGGAAAAAGATAGACGAGGCGTGCGAACGATTTAATCGCGCGGCTTTTTCTGAGCGTTGGGGGTTACCGGCTGACCGGCCGCTAGTGGGCAGCATCGGAACACTGACGCCGCTAAAAGGTCATGAAGATTTTTTGCGCGCGGCCGCAAAGCTACGCGAGTTGGAGCCAGCAGCATTCTTCATAATTTCCGGAACAGAGAGCTCGGCCACCAGAGAATATCGAGTGAGGCTGGAGCGTTTGATCGAGGAGCTCGGACTACCAAATAGCGTAAGAATCATCGGGCGAATGGAAGACATCAGTGAATTGCATTGCGCGTTGGACGTTTTCGTTTCCGCATCGCACAGTGAGTCGTTTGGTTTGGCGATCGTCGAGGCGATGGCCGCCGGCACCGCAGTGGTGGCAACCGCGACTGATGGAGCCCAGGAAATACTGCGCCATGGCTCGACTGCGTTGCTCGTTCCTATCGGTGGTATCGAACCGATGGTGCAAGCGATGCACGAAGTGCTGGTGAACGAGAAAGAGCGACAGCGGATTGCTGTTAACGCTCAGCGAGAAGCACGGGAGCGTTTCGATATCGAGAGAATGGTGGAGGAGACCGAAAAGGTCTATGCGGAGGTTATGGCTCAATAGAGCGGTGCCTGCACCGCCGATCAGCAATTACAGAAGCGGTTCCAACTAAATCAACTGATCAATCTTCGCTGCCAGAATGAAGTCACTTTCCGTCAGCCCGTCTATTTTGTGAGTCCAGATCGTAACTTCCGCGCGCCCCCAACC
>Ga0134127_10002882_pt1 | contig 12317 bp, 11 predicted proteins | sample KB31753_FD_96459 | JGI IMG/M metagenome (GOLD analysis project Ga0134127, IMG submission 96459) | Terrestrial soil microbial communities with excess Nitrogen fertilizer from Kellogg Biological Station, Michigan, USA - KB3-175-3 | ecosystem: Environmental > Terrestrial > Soil > Unclassified ...
CAATGGCCGGGCGGCGTGCACCGCCATGCCGGCGATCAGCGGCAGCAGCACGCTGAATTCCATTCCGTACGTGTGCTGTGGAGGAACGGTCGCGAGAATCCACGCTGCCGCGTCATCGGCGACATCCAGAGCAGCGCGAATCGCCCGTGCATTGCACGCACTGCTGCCGTTCACGCTGCGCCAGTCCTTGGAGTAGCTCTGCGGTCGCCCGGTACTGCCCGAGGTGAAACCGATGGTCGCGATCTGTTCGGCCGCAATTTCCAGGTCGGTCGCGGCAGCGGCCTGCGACGCCGACAAGGCGGCATCGACGACGGCGTCATCCCAACGATAGCTGCCCGGATGCGCGGCTTCGATCTCCTTCAGGACCTGCTCGGTCCGGGTCGGCGGCAGCAGCGCTGCGTGCCCGACGCTCAGCGCGGCTGCATAGGCCGCGAGAAATCGATAGCGATCCTCACAGAGATTGAGCATCGCGGAGCGAGCGGGCAGCGTGCTCGCGACGGCTGCGACGTCGAGCGCAAATTCGCCGAGTTGGATCTCTCGACCGTCGCGCCACGCAATCGGACGCGCGGCCAGCGCCGGCGCGAACAGCGGCAGCCGTGTCAACACAAGCCGCCGTTGACTGCGATGACCTGTCGCGTGACGTAAGAAGCGTCGGGAGAAAGCAGGAAGGCGACGACTGCAGCCACTTCCTCGGGCGTTCCCGCGCGTTGCGCCGGAATCGCGTCGCGGATGTCCTCTGCAGGCACTTGCTCGTCGATCATGTCGGTCGCGATCAGGCCCGGCGCCACGCAGTTGACCGTGATCTTGCGCTTCGCGAGCTCCACCGCGAGCGCCTTGGTCGCGCCGATGATGCCGGCTTTCGCGGCGCTGTAGTTCACCTGGCCGCGGTTGCCCATCATGCCGGACACCGAAGAGATCGTGACGATGCGCCCCGGCGCATGCCGTCGCACCATCGGCATCACGCACGGCTGCAGCACGTTGTAGAACGCATCGAGATTGGTACGGATGACGCCGTCCCACTGCTCATCTGTCATCGCGGGGAACGCTGTGTCCGCGTACGTGCCTGCGTTGCACACGACGCCGTAATACGCGCCGTGAGCTTCGATGTCACGCGCGAGCGCATCACGGCAGGCGGCGCGATCCGCGACGTCGAATTGCAGCACGCGCGCCTTGCGGCCCATTCCCTCGATGGCACGCGCAACCGCGTCGCCTTCGTCGCGATGCGAATGGCAGTGGACGACGATGTCGAAGCCGTCGGCCGCTGCGCGCAGCGCGATCGCGCGGCCGATGCCGCGACTGGAGCCTGTGACTAGAACCGTATCAGCCATTGCCGACTCACGCCGCGCACAGCTTGGCGACCATGTCGAGCCGCCGCTCCGGCTCGGCGACGAACGGATTGGTTTCGTCCCACGCATAGCCGGCGAGGATCGAGCAGATCATGCGCCGGATCTCCGGCGGCTGCGTCTTCGCGAACATGATGTCCTGGAAGCGCCCGTCGTACCACGCGCGCACATAGGCACGAAACGTATCGACGCCTTTACGCAGCGGCACTTCGAACTGCGACTGCCAGTCGACGGCTGCGCCGCGCAGCTGGGCGTCGAGCACCTGCGCCGCCATGCTGGCCGAGCGCATCGCAATCGTCACGCCGGACGAGAACACGGGGTCGAGGAACTCCGCGGCATTGCCGAGCAGCGCGAATCCCGGGCCGTACATCGATTTGACGTTTGCCGCGTACCCGGAGAGGCCGCGCGCCGGCGTGTCCCACTCCGCATTCGCCAGCACGCGCGCGAGGAACGGCTCCTCGGCAACAACCTGCCGCAGCCGCGCGTCCAGGTCGGTCGGATACGCGTCGAAGAACTCGCGGCGGGCGACGCAGCCGAGCGAGCAACGGCCGCGCGGGAACGGGATCAGCCAGTACCACACGTCGCGATGCCGCGGGTGGATCACGACCTGGATCTTGTTGCGATCGAACGAGTCCGCCGGCGCGTGGTCCGCGACGTGCGTGAACACTGCATTGCGCACAGGAAACGCCGAGGGTGTTTCCAGCTGCAGCAGCTTCGGCAGCGTGCGGCCGAAACCGCTCGCATCGAGAACGAAGCGCGCTTCGACTTCGTATTCGCGTCCCGCATCTTGTGCACGCACGCGCGGTCGCGGCCGTCCGCTCTGGGTCGAAGTGACGTCCACTGCGGCCACTCGCACTTCGTAGCGGATCTCGACGCCCTGCTTCGCGGCCTCGTCGGCGAGCAGCTTGTCGAACGCGGCGCGCTGCACCTGGAACGTAGAATCCCGGCCCGGCGTGAACTTGTCCGCGAAGTCGAACTCGCCGTAGTCGGTGCCGCGAATGAAAGCCGCGCCGTTCTTGTACTGAAAACCGGCGGCTTGCACCGCTTCCATAATGCCGGCCTCGGCGACGAAATCCAGGCAGTGGGCCAGCAGGCTCTCGCCGATCGAGAAGCGCGGGAACTGCTGCGCCTCGAGTACCAGCACGTCCCAGCCGCGACGCTTGAGCAGCGCCGCGGCGATCGAGCCCGACGGTCCGGCGCCGACCACGACGATATCGCGTTGCTCAGGCATTCGCGTTGCGGTTCTCTTCCTGCTGCTGCGCCACGCTGGTACGCAGCGACTTCTTCCACAACAGCACGGGCAGGCGCACCAGCATTTCCGCCAACAACCGCAGATGCAGGGCGACGGCGTGCACGTTGTCGAAGAACACGCGGTAATGCGAAACACCGTCGTGCGGATACGAGACGCGCGTCGGCAGCCAGCGCATGGGCACGTCGCGCCAGTGCAGCCGCACCAGGATCTCAGTGTCGAATTCCATGCGCAGCCCGAGCCGTTGGCTGTCCAGCAGCGCGAGCGTCGGCGCGAGCGGATAAACGCGGAAACCGCACATCGAGTCGACGACGTCGAACGACAGCGTTTCGAGCCAGACCATCGCGTGATTGAGAGGACGGCCGTAGCGACGCGAGGTCGGCATGCTCGAGTCGAATTGCGGCGCGCCGCAGATGAGACTGCCCGGGTAGCTGCGAGCCTCGTCGACGAAGCGGCGGATATCGCCGAGCGTGTGCTGGCCGTCGGCGTCGACCTGCACAGCGTGAGTAAAGCCGTACTGACGAGCAGCGCGCAGCCCGGTGACGAGCGCGGCGCCCTTGCCGCGATTGAACTCGTGTCGCAGCAGCGTTACGTCTGCCAGCTTGGCCAGACGCTGCAGCTCATGAGCGCAGGAAGGATCGGAACCGTCGTCGACCAGAATGACGGGCAGGCCGTGGACGCGGACGCTGTCCACCACCGACGCGATGGCGTGCTCGTGATTGAAAACGGGAATGAGGACGCACGCGGCGAACACGCTATCGACCATGCTTTTGGTTTATGCCACGCGCACTCAACGGGCTGGCAGTTTAGTTGGCGCGGCCGACAGCGTACAGCCGAATAAGAGTTACAGCGTTCAGTTTGGACGCTGGCGCATGCGCTCCCGCAGGCGTTGCCGCTCTTCCGGCGTCAACTCCTTGAAACGCTTGCGCAGTGCCTGGCGCTGCTCGGGGGTGAGGTCGCGGAAGCGCCGGTAGTTGTCGCGGATGCGCGCCTGCTCGTCCTCCGGCAGGTCGTTGAATTGCTGGAAGCGGCGACGGATTTCCCGGCGCTGCTCGGGGTTCAGCTGCTGCCAGCGGCGGAAGCCGTCCCGCACTTCGTCGCGTTGCTCCGGCGGCAGGTTGAGCCAGCGCTGCGAGCTGCGCGCCAGCCGCCTTTGCCGCTCGGGCGGCAGGTGGCCCCAGCGCGGTTCGAAGTCGGAGAGGAGCTTGCGCTGATCGTCGGACAACTGTGCCCACGGCACGCCGGCGGCCGGGGCGGCCCCGCTGGGAATCGAAGGGGTCGCCGGCTCAGCAGCGCGCGCACCTTGTGAGGCAGCGAGGCCGATGCCGAGCGCCAGGACGACCGCGACAAATCTCATTGCTCGTCCAACCAGGCGTAGAACTCCACATCCTGGTCCTGCAGCAGCTCGAGGTCTTCCGAGTCAGCGACGATTTCCAGGTCTTCGAGCGCTGCCGGACCGGGCTGCGGCGACGGCCGGCCCGACCACATCACGATGCCCACGGCGACCACCGCGGCGAGCGCGAACCCACCAGCGGGCGCCCAGACCCAGCGGCGGCGGGCCGCGCCCTGCTTCACTTCGTCCAGCGCGCGATTGCGCGCCTGGGTCAGCTTCGATCGCGTGCGCGCGTCCAGCCGCTCGACGCTGTCCTCGAACAGTTCCCGCGCCTTGTTCTCGAAATCTTCGCTCACCACGCAACTCCCACCTGCTCGCGCAGCGTATGCACGGCCCGCGAATAGTGTGTCTTGACGCTGCCCTGGCTGCATCCCATTGCAGCTGCAGTCTGCGCGACGTCCAGTCCCTCGAACACCCGCAGCATGAACGCTTCCTGCTGCCGTCCCGGCAGCTCCGCCAGGGTCCGTTCCAGAGCCTGCATGGCCTGGTCTGTCGCCAACTGCTCCGCGGGGAGCGGCGCGCGGTCCGGAACCGCCGCGTATTGATCCGCGGCTGCCTCGCCAGCTTCGTCCTGCGACTTCAACCCGGGCAGCCAGGCCATGATCCGGGCCTGGACGCGCCGCCGGCGCTGACAATCGCGAATCCGGTTCTGCAAAATGCGGTAGAAGAGCGGGCGCCATTCCTCGCTCGGGCGGCGGCCGTAGCGGCGTGCGAGCTGGAGCATCGCGTCCTGAACGCTGTCGAGGGCGTCTTCGTCGTGCCGCAGAGCGATGCGGGCCATGCGGAATGCGCGCTTCTCGATGCTCGCGAGAAACCGGTCGAGTGCCCGCGCCTGCTCCAGAATCGGTTCCTCCACGGACGCCTGCGCCCCATCGTCCCACCGCAGGGTGGCGAGGGGCCCGGCAAACGGGGCGAGGCTAACAGAAGCAGGCATCGGCAACCGACCTCGAAACAGGCATTCGACAGGTCAACGCGGCAGGCCAGGATCCGTTGACGAACAAATTATGACCAAAGCCGGAATCTGTCCGTTCATTGCGCACTTGGCGCGGTTCACCCCAGTTGATGCACAGACTTGTCCACAGTTTTTGTGCATAGAGTGCGGCTCGACGTGATCCTCGCAGTCGCCATCGACACGCCGCTGCGGCGGACGTTCGACTACCGGGCGCCGGCTCAACAGCCGGACATCGCTCCGGGCCAACGCGTGTGGGTGCCGTTCGGGCGCCGCCGTGTCGTGGGCGTCGTCGTCGAGCGGCGCGAGCGCACGGACGTGCCGGCCGCCAAACTGCGGTCAGCCTTCGCGGCCGTCGACGAGGAGCCGACGTTCGACGCCAAGCTGCTGCAGCTGCTGCTCTGGTCCGCGGACTACTACCGGCATCCAGTCGGTGAGGTCATCGCAGCGGCCATGCCCGCCCCGCTGCGCGTTGGCGCGCCGCTGCGCGAAGATACGATCGTGTGGTCGCTCACCGATCTGGGTCGCCGCGAAGCGCTCACGCAGCTCACGGCGCGAGCAGTCAGGTTGCGCGCGATCGTTGCAGCGCTTGGCGCCAGCGGCGAGATGACAGCCGACGATCTCGTGGCCGCGGCGGAAAGTACCCCCGAACTCTTGCGGAAGCTCGAAGCGCGCGGCTATGTGAGTCAGACGAAACGCGCGCGCGCCACCGAGCCCGCGACGCCGGCGCCGCGCGCCGGCCCGCTGTTGAACGATGCGCAGCGCGAGGCCGTGCTGCGGATCAGCGGCACGCTCGGCACCTTCGCCTCGCATCTGCTCTATGGCGTGACTGGCAGCGGCAAGACCGAGGTCTATCTGCGCACGATCGCGGCTGTCATCGAGCGCAAGGAGCAGGCGCTGGTGCTCGTGCCCGAGATCGCGCTCACGCCGCAGCTGATTGCGCGCTTTCGCGCACGCTTCGACGCGCCGCTGGCTGTCGTGCACTCGAATCTGAGCGACGGCGAACGGCTGGCGGCGTGGCGCAGCGCCCGCGAGGGCCGCGCCAGCATCATCATCGGCACGCGCTCGGCGGTGTTCAGCCCGCTCGCTCGGCCGGGGTTGATTGTCGTCGACGAGGAGCACGACGGCTCGTTCAAGCAGCAGGAAGGCTTTCGCTACTCCGCGCGCGATCTGGCAATCGTGCGCGCGCAGCGGCTCGGAATTCCGGCAGTACTCGGGTCGGCCACGCCGTCGCTCGAGACGTTGCAGCGAGGTTTGCGTCAGCCGCAGTGGCTATCGCGGCTGCCGCAGCGAGCGGCCAACGCGCGGCCGCCGCGCATGGCACTGATCGACATGCGCGCGCATGGTGAAACGCAGGGCATCGCGACGCCCGCTGTCCTCGCGATCCGCCGTCATCTCGATGCCGACGGTCAGGTCATGCTGTTCCTGAATCGCCGCGGCTACGCGCCGGTGCTGTTCTGTCCTGCCTGTGGATGGTCGGCACACTGCAGGCGGTGCGACGCCCATCTGACGGTTCACGGCCGGGCGCGACACCTGATCTGCCATCACTGCGGCGCGCAGCAACCGATCCCCGAGTCGTGCGCGAACTGCGGCCAGCCGGCGAAGCCTGTCGGACAGGGTACGGAACGCATCGAGGAAACGGTCCAGCAGCTGTTCCCGGACGCGCCCCTCGCCCGTATCGACCGCGACGCCGTGCGCCGGCGCGGCGAGCTGGAGGCGACGCTCGCGCGCGTCGACAGCAAGGAAGTGCGCATCCTCGTCGGCACGCAGATGCTGACCAAAGGCCACGATTTCCCGAACGTCACTCTGGTCGTAGTGCTCAACGCCGACCAGGGCCTGTTCAGCGCGGACTTCCGCGCCGGCGAGCGGCTGGCGCAAACGATTGTGCAGGTAGCGGGCCGCGCCGGCCGTGCCGAGCGCCCGGGCGAGGTGCTGATCCAGACGGAATATCCCGAGCATCCGCTGCTGAAATTGCTGCTCGAAGGCGGCTACGAGGCATTCGCCGCCGGAGCACTGCAGGAGCGCGAGCAGAGCGAATGGCCGCCGTTTGCGCGCATCGCACTGCTGCGCGCCGAAGCGACCACCGCGCTCGCACCCATGAAATTCTTGCGTGCGGCGCAAGCCGCCGCGCATGTCGAAGCGCTGCGCGGCGTACAGCTCCTCGGCCCGGCGCCGGCGCCCATGGAGCGACGCGCCGGCCGTTATCGCGCGCAGCTGCTGCTGCACTCGGCTACGCATTCTCCGTTACAGAAGTTCATGAGCACCTGGCTGCCGGCGCTGGAAACGCTGCCGGAAGCCCGCCGCGTGCGCTGGTCCATCGACGTGGATGCGTTGGACCTGAGCTGAAGCCCGACCCACAGCTGCTAGACTACGTTCAGTCAGTACTGACTGAAGTTCTCCTGCTGTGAAATTTCGCGTCGAACAACTCGTCCAGGCCGCGCTCGCCACTCTGCCGGCGGACGTTCTGCCCGCCGACATCGTCCGCCCTGTCGTCGACATCGAGCGCACGCGCGATGCCGCGCACGGCGATTTCGCGACGAACGTGGCGTTGCAGCTGGCAAAACCGGCACGCCGCAATCCGCGCCAGCTGGCGCAGGCGATTCTCGCCGCGCTGCCGGCGAGCGAGCTGATCGAGCGGGCTGAGATCGCTGGACCCGGGTTCATCAACTTCCATCTGTCGGCGCAGGCGTATCAGCAGGAGCTGTCGCGCATCTTCGCGCTGGGTCCCGCGTACGGTTACAGCAAGCGCGGCGCCGGTACGAGCACGGTAGTCGAATTCGTGTCGGCCAATCCCACCGGGCCGCTGCATGTCGGCCACGGCCGGCAAGCGGCACTCGGCGATGCACTTGCCTCGCTGTTGCAATCGCAGGGCTATCAGGTGAGCCGCGAGTTCTATTACAACGACGCCGGCGCGCAGATCCAGAACCTCGCGCTGTCGGTGCAGGCGCGCGCGCGCGGCATCAAGCCTGGCGAGCCCGGCTGGCCCGAAGCTGCGTACAACGGCGAGTACATCCAGGACGTCGCCGACGATTTCGTCGCGAAGAAAACCGTGACCGCGCTGGACGGCGCGGCGGTCAAGGCGACCGGCAAGGTCGACGATCTCGAGGCGGTCCGGCGGTTCGCGGTGGCGTACCTGCGCCACGAGCAGGACGTCGATCTGCAGAAGTTCGGCGTGCGCTTCGAGGTCTACTACCTGGAGTCGAGCCTCTACACCGACAGCAAGGTCGACACGACCGTCAAAGCACTCGTCGCGAGCGGCAAGACGTACGAGAAGGACGGGGCGTTGTGGCTGCACACAACCGAGTACGGCGACGACAAGGATCGCGTGATGCGCAAGTCGGACGGCACGTACACGTACTTCGTGCCGGATGTCGCGTATCACGTGACCAAGTGGCAGCGCGGCTTCGGCGTCGCCATCAACGTGCAGGGCACCGATCATCACGGCACGATCGCGCGCGTGCGCGCCGGCCTGCAAGCGCTCGACATGGGCATCCCGCAGGGCTATCCCGATTACATCCTGCACAAGATGGTGCGAGTGATGCGCGGCGGCGAGGAAGTGAAGATCTCCAAGCGCGCGGGCGAGTACGTCACGCTGCGCGACCTGACCGAGTGGGTCGGCCGCGACGCCGTGCGGTTCTTCCTGATCTCGCGCCGTGCGGATACGGAGTTCGTGTTCGACGTGGATCTGGCGCTGTCGCAGAGCGAGGAGAATCCGGTCTACTACGTGCAGTACGCGCACGCGCGCGTGTGCAGCGTGTTCCGCCAGTTGCAGGAAAAGGGGCACGTTCACGACCGCGAGCTCGGCGAGCGCAATGTCGCGCGCTTGAGCGAGCCGCACGAGAAGGCGCTGATCCGGCGCGTTACTTATTATCCCGAGCTGCTGGAAAGCGCAGCGCGCGCGCTCGAGCCGCATCAGCTGGCGCACTATCTGCGCGATCTCGCCGGCGACTTCCACACTTACTACAACGCGCACACCTTCATCGTCGACGACGTCGGCCTGCGCAATGCGCGGCTCAATCTCGTGGCCGCGACCCGGCAGGTGTTGGAGAACGGCCTGAAGCTGCTCGGCGTGTCGGCTCCGGAGAAGATGGAGAAGTTGTAGTGGCGCGCGACTACAAGAACTCGAAGCGCCGCACCGGAGGCTCCGGCAATCTTTCCGGCATCGCCGGCTTTGTCGTCGGACTGGCGCTCGGCCTCGCGGTCGCAGTCGGCGTGTACCTGTTCGATCGCCGGCCGGCAGCACGCCTCGCGCAGGAATCGCCGCCGATGACGCGCGATGAAGCGCCGGCCGCCGCGAAGACCGCCAAGCCCGCACCGGCGTCGCAGGACGCGGAAACGCAGTTCGAGTTCTACGACATGCTGCCGAAGTTCGAAGTCGTGATTCCGGAGCAGGACGGCACGGCACCGCCCGCAGCCGGCCCGGGCGCAGGCCCGGTGCAGAAACCCGGCGCCTACATCCTGCAGGCAGGCTCGTTCCGCAATCATTCCGATGCAGACCGCGTGCGCGCGCTGATCGCGATGCAGGGTGTGGAGTCGAAGATTCAGAAGGTCACGATCGACCGCGACACCTGGCATCGCGTCCGCGTCGGCCCGATCACGAATTTGCAGCAACTGGAAGACACGCGCAGCAAGCTGAGGAATGCGCAGATCGATGCGCTGGTGATCAGGGTCGGGGAATAAGAAGTCGGGCTTTAGCCCGACTCCTCGCCGAATTGCACGTACGCGCGCACCGGAAACGTCGCGCCTCCCTTCCACGCAATCGGCACCGCATGCAATCGCCCGCCCTGCGCCGGCAGCGCAACCAGGTTCGTCATGTGCTCGCAGATCGGAATCCCCGCGCCGAGCAGGATCGTGTGCGCCGGTCGCACCATGTCCGTCACGTCATCGATGTTCACGGAATCGATGCCGACGAACGCGGCTCCCGCAGCCACCAGATGCTCGCACGCCGCGGCATTGAGAAACGGGTTGTCGCGTCCGTAGCGCTCGGTGCGCCAGTGCTGACTGAAGTCGGTCCAGACCAGCACGGCCGCGCCCCGCACGTCGGTGCCTTTGAACAGCTCCGGACCCACCGCGCGGCCGAGCGAGCGCGCATCGAAAACTCGCACCGGCACGTGCGCGACGCGTTCGAGCGGCAAGCCCGCGAGGTCGGTCGCGCCGCGATGTCTGTGCAGCGGCGAGTCCACGTACGTACCCGTGTTGCCGCACAGGTGCAGCGAAGCGATCAGGAACTCCGACTTGTTCTGATAGCGAGCGCGCGAAGTGTCGTGATCGATGATGACGTGCGCCTCGGGCACGGGCAGCCCGGGATACGTCACCATCCCCGGCTCGATGACGTGGCTGACTTCGATGAACCGCGGCATCAGTCTTCAGCGAGCTGCCGGAAGTCGACGCCGAGCGAACGCAGCTTGCGATACAGATGCGTGCGCTCCATGCCGACACGCTTCGCCAGCTGCCCGACTTTGCCATTGCACAGGATCAGCTGCTGTTGCAGGTACGCGCGCTCGAAATGCTCGCGTGCTTCGCGCAGCGGCAGTGCCAGCAGGTCCTGCTTCACGAGCGGCTCGTTGGTCGGCGTGTGCGCGGCGAGCTCGCGCTCGATCTCTTCGAGCTTGATCTCTTCTTCGCCGCCCATGATCAGCAGCCGCTGCACGAGATTGCGCAGCTCGCGCACGTTGCCGGGCCACGGATAATTGCGCAGCCGGTTCTGTGCAGCCACGCCGAAGCGACGGAACGGCAGATGTTGTTCGTCGACCAGCCGCTCGACGTAGTAACGCAGCAGATCCGGCACGTCCTGCGCATAGTCGCGCAGCGGCGGCACCTGCAAAGTGATCACGTTCAAACGTGACAACAGCTCGAGCCGGACACCCGAGGTGTCCTCGGCGTTGAGGAAGCGCGCAGTCGCGGACGCGATGATGCGAACGTTCGACTTCACCGGCGTTGCGCCGCCGACGCGAGTGAACGTCTGCGCTTCGAGCGCGGCGACCAGCAATCCTTGCGCCCTCTGCGACAGATCTTCGATACCGTTGATGAACAGCACACCGCCGCCAGCCTGTTCGAAGACTCCCGCGTGGACGCCGCCGACATCTTCGGTTCCGTGCAACGCAGCCGCAGCACCTTCATCGCTCACGCCCGTCGCGACCAGTTGCACGAACGGTCCGGCAGAACGCGGGCTCAACGAGTGAATGTAACGCGCGAACGACTCGCGCCCGGACCCCGGCTCACCGACGATTAACACCGGCGTGGAGTGCGGAGCGATCTGCTGAGCTTGCTCGCGCACCGCGTGCATCGCGCGGCTCTTGCCTACCGGCGCGATCAGCGGCGGCACGAGCGAGCGGCCCGACTGGCGGCGATTGCGGCCGGAATCGAGCGCGCGCTCGACGGTGCGCAAGAGCTTGGCGAGCGACAGAGGCTTCTCGACGAAATCGAATGCGCCGAGCCGCGTCGCTTCGACGGCGGTCTCGACCGTGCCATGGCCCGACATCATCACGACCGGGCAGGAGGCGCCGTTCGGCTGCGCCCATTCGCGCAGGAGCGTGATGCCGTCGGTGTCGGGCATCCAGATATCCAGCAGCACGAGGTCGGGATCGTGCTGCGTGCGGATGGCGCGCGCCTCGGACGCGTCCGCGGCGACGTCTACTTCATAACCTTCGTCCGCCAGGATCTCCTTGAGGAGCCCGCGGATCTCGGATTCATCGTCGACGACCAATATGCGCGCAGCGCTCATGCACGTTCCCTCCTCGCTCCCGTGCGCCGCTCGCGAGTCGGTCCGGTTCGCACGCCAGCGGTCAACGGCAGCTCGATCCGCACGCGCGCGCCACCCGTTCGCGCGTTGTCGGCCTCGATTCTGCCGCCATGTTCTTCGACAATCTTCTTCACGATCGCCAGCCCCAGGCCGGTGCCCTTCGATTTCGTGGTCACGTACGGATCGAACACCTGCCCGATGACGTCGGGCCGGAAGCCCGGGCCGTTGTCCTCGACGGTGATCTCGGCCAGCCGGCCCTCGGCCCGCTCGACCAACCGCGTCTCGACGCGGATTTCCGGATCCCGTGCACCTTCCAACGCCTCGATGGCGTTGGCAAGCAGATTGTGAATGATCTGCCGCAGGCGCCCGCGGTCGGCCTCGATCTCGGTCAATGCGGGATCCAGCGTCAGCTTCGGGCGGGCGATCCGGCCTGCCTCGCGGTTGCCGGCGCGGTACAGCTCCGCGACCTCGGCAATGAGCTGGTTCAGGTCGAAGCGTGACACATCCATCTCCGGCGCGCGCGCATATTCGCTGAAGGCGTTGACCATCTCTTTCATGGCCTCGACCTGCTGCACGATGGTGTGCGTCGCCCGGTCCAGCATCTGCGCCTCGCCCTCGTTCATCGAGCCGAGGAGCTTGCG
>Ga0134127_10002883_pt1 | contig 12317 bp, 11 predicted proteins | sample KB31753_FD_96459 | JGI IMG/M metagenome (GOLD analysis project Ga0134127, IMG submission 96459) | Terrestrial soil microbial communities with excess Nitrogen fertilizer from Kellogg Biological Station, Michigan, USA - KB3-175-3 | ecosystem: Environmental > Terrestrial > Soil > Unclassified ...
AAAATCTCGAAGCCGTCTTCGCCGGTGTAGCCCGTGCGGGCGATGGTGACGCGGGCGTTGGCGACTTCCCCGTGCGCGAACCAGAACGGCGCGATCTCCCCGAGCTCAACGGCAGTCAGCGGCTGCAACACTTCGCGCGACGCCGGCCCGGCGAGCGCGATGAGCGCGTAGCGGGTGCTCGAATCAATCGCCGCGACGTCGCCGACGCTCTTGATCTGCTCGCTGATCCACGCGAAGTCCTTCGCGGTATTCGACGCATTCACGACGATCAGGAAATGAATCGGCGCCATGCGGTAGATGATCATGTCGTCGAGGAAGGTCCCGTCCGGCGTCAAAAGTCCAGAGTACTGCGCCTGCCCCACCTTCAGCTTCGCCGGGTCGCTGCATGCGATCCGCCGGACCGCGGCTTCGGCGTTCTTGCCGGCGATTTCGACCTCGCCCATGTGGCTGACGTCGAAAATGCCGGCCCGGGTGCGCACCGCCATGTGCTCGCTGGTGATGCCGGCGTACTCCACCGGCATTTCCCAGCCGGCAAAGGGCACCATGCGCGCCTGTGATGCGCGGTGTCGGGCGTTGAGAGGGGTTTTCCTCAGGCCGTTCGAAGCGTTCGAGATGTTCGTATCGTTCGGGACGTTCGCGGTGGTCACAAAGCTCTAACCTACTATCCGCAATCGACCTGGGTCAAGAACGGCCGCGGGTCCGGCGTGCGTCGTGCAGCACCTCTTCCACCTGAAACTTCAGGCGCGCGATCAGATCGGCCAGCATCGCCACAGCTCCGAGCAGCACGCCGAGGAGCACACCGCCGACGCTCACCGTGATGAAAGACGTGTACGGAAACGTCTCCCCGGTGCGCCACCAGTGAACGAACACGCCGATGCCGATCAGGACTGCCGGGACAAATACCAGCAGCGCGAGCGACCCGAAAAACTTCAGCGGGCTATAGTCGCGAATCGCTCCGATCAGGACAGGCGCCGCCCGCAGGCCGTAGTCCGCGACGTTTGACACAATCCGCGATTCGCCGGACGTCCGCTCGGCCTTCACCGGCAGTTCGACCTCGACGACCCGCTCGCCGAAGCGGTTCCAGGTGAGCAGCGATTCATGGATGTACTCGAAGTCGCTGTGGATATCCACTCGCAGCGCGGCGTCGCGGGTAAAGGCGCGGAACCCGCACGACACGTCGGTGAAGGCGCGCCTGGTCGTGAGGTTGATAATCCAGCAGAGCAGACGGTTGCCGAGACGTTTGCTCCATGGCATCGTTCCGCTCAGCGTGCCGTTCGGCCCGAAGCGCGTGCACAGGACGACGTCGGCCTCGCCGCTCACGATCGGCGCCACAAGGCGGGCGATGTCGGCTGGTGCAAACTGCCCATCCGCATCCATCGAGACGATGATGTCGGCGTCGGCGGCCAGGCCGGCCCGGACGCCCGACATGAACGCGCGCCCGGTGCCGAGATTGTGCGGATGCTGGACGACCCTCGCGCCGTGGCGCGCCGCGACCGCCGCGGTCTGATCCCTGGATCCGTCGTCGATGACGATTTTGGCGACCGATGTGACTCCGGCCATGGCGGTCGGAATCGCATCCAGCAGCTCACCAATCGTCTGCGCTTCGTTGAGCGCCGGCAGATAGACCGCGAGTTTCACCCGCGCAGTATACAGAGACTGGCAGCGGCGCCCGCGGGTCGTGTGCACGACCCGAGAGGCGCCGCAAGCAGCCTCCGCTACCGTAGGGTCACTTCGTACCGATAGCAGCCGGGTGTTTTGTCGGCATAGTCGTTGACGAACAGGATGTAGTTGCCAGCCTGGGACGTAACAAAGGCGAGCTTGGCATCCTTGTCCCCGCCAGAATCGTTGTCGTAATACGTCGTCGTACGGATGTTGTTGCCAGCCGGCTCGCCAATCATGGGAACGACGACGGCCGCGACTGGATCAAACCCGTCGGAGAGTCCTTCCACGGTGACCGTGACGCTGATGCCCGACGGCAGGCCGCCGATGTCGTGGACGCCGACGCCGTTGATCGTCGCTGGCGTGCAGTAGATGCCATTGGCCTGGCCACCTATCTCCGCTCGTGGGCCTACGATTGCCGGCCCTTGCCGCGAGGCCGCCGACTTCAGCGACACGACCCACCCGCGCTGTGCGGCATGGATCGTCGCGCCAACGAGGAGTGCCACGCCCAGGGTCACGACGGTGGTCCTTCGGTTCATGACTGCCTCCAATGCGGCTGAACGAGCCTGCCACAAGGAATAACGACACACGTGGCAGCTTCAAACGTCCGCCACCCTGGAAGGCGTGAAAGGCTGACGAATCAGCTCAGAGGGTCGGTTGGGAGTTGGCTCGCTTGGCGTCGATGAGCCGCTGGACGGCGGTTGTGTCGGGGTTGGCAAATTCAACCCCTGCCCGGTAACGCACGGCGCCCCCGACAATTTCGAGCGAGGCCCACGCCACGCTGCATGGCATCGGCTTGGGTTTTTCTGCCTCGTCGACAAACGCGAACTTGCCTCGCTGATTTGGCTTGAGCGCGGTCGCAGAGATCACCTGCGCTCCAATCACGGAGAGGTTGACCAGCGCCGCTGGATTTCCGTCAATTCGCACCTGCACGCCGTCGACGACGGGGAACCGGGGCGCACGTCGCGTGCCGGTCATGTGCAGCGGGGAGGCGCCTTCGGCAACGTGGGTCAGAATTCGTACCTGGCAGTCTTTTAGTGTCGGATCCGCCTCGACGCGCGCGAGCAATGCGCGCCCGCGGGAGCTGGCGGCATACAGGTCTTCAACGGCGATCACGCTTGGGCGCTGGCACTTGATGGCGTCAAGCGCCGCGAGCGTGTCGTTGGCCGAAAACGCCAACGCATTCACGAGTTCGCCGTTTTGAAGCGCCGACAGATTTTCCTGCGACGCGATAAGGACCGTTGTTGACATTGCCGGGCAGCGAAAATGCAATTGATGCTCCAGCGGTTTAAGTCGTTCGCCCTGCATCGCTCAAACGAGATCAGCTTTAAATTCAGGTAGTTACAGACTGAGCGGCAGCGCTGGATTGGCCGTGGGTGACGTCGCACCGACCGCCGAAGACGGAATGCTGACATCTGTCGGCGTGGTCCACCCGCCCGACCCGAAGGTCAAAGGTGGCCGAAAGCGCACACGTCAAGCGGATACGATGTTCTGCGGCGTTCGTCGCATGAAGAGGGAGTGACCAATGATCGTCGTACGTAACGTGTTTCAGTTGAAATTCGGGAAGGCTAAAGAGGCCGTCGCTGTCGTCAAGGAAGGGATGGCCATCCAGAGGAGAGCCCTCACTGGTGTGGAGTTTTCCACACGCGTGCTCACCGATGTGACCGGCCCCTTCTATACGCTGGTGCTGGAATTAACGGTGCCGAACCTTGGCGCGTTTGAGAGTTTCGCGCCGCGACTCTTCGGCGACAAGGACTGGCAGGCAAATTACCAAAAGTTGGCGCCGCTCGTGGAGTCGGGCTACCGCGAGGTATTTACAGTCGTCGAGTGATTTCTGGCGCTGACAAACACCTGCGCTGCTAGTTGGTCGTGATGATGTGCCGGATGGCGGCGGTCGTCGCGGGCGTCAGATCGAGAAATTCAAGGGCAACGTTGTAGTCCATTCGCGCCATCGTCGCCGACTCGAGACGGACCTGCCGTTGTTCGGATCGCACGATCCGCGCGGCGACGACGACCGGCGCGTCCCTCCACTCGATGGTGACGATGAACGTGTCGTCGCGCGGCGGCGACATCGCCATCACGAGCAGCGCCCCGGCCTCGCTGAGATCCAGCAGGATGCCTTCGCGCGATCCGTTCAGGCGGATGCGAAGCGGTTCAAACCGGGTTCGCGTGGCTCTGCGACGCTCGCCCGGCCGGGGATCGAGTGGATTCGTCATCATGGGGCAGATGCGCGGCCTCCTTGCCCCCGGCGTGGAGCCGCGCCCACCCTGGCGTCCGGCTGCCCGCGACGGGAGCCTCCGTGTAGCCGTATCCCAGGTACGCCTCCAGCGTGTGATAGCTGATGTTCAGATAGCGCGCGGCCGCCCTCTTGTTCCTGCCGCAGCGCTCGAAAATCAGCCGCGCGTATCGGCTGCCCCACGCCCGCAGCGACTCGCTGGCCGCGATCGACGGCCCCAGCACCTCGCCGTAGCGGCCGCAGACGTGCGGCGGCAGATCGTCGAGCTCGATCTGGTTCGACGCCACCAGCGTCACGGCGCGCTCCATCAGGCGCTCCAGTTCCCGGACATTGCCAGGCCAGTCGTAGAGGCGCAGCGCATCGAGCGCGGCGTCGGCGATCGTCAGGTCCCGCGTGGACCGGTGCCGCGCGAGAAAGTAGACGGCGAGCTCACGGATGTCTTCGCGCCGCAACCGCAGCGGCGGCACATGAATGTCGACGCCGCTCAGACGGTAGAACAGGTCGGCGCGGAAGAGTCCCCTCGAGACCAGCTCCGAGAGCGGTCGATTCGTCGCGACGACGATGCGGGTATCGACGCGACGGGTGCCAGTACCGCCGACGCGCTCCACGGCGAGGTCCTGTATCGCGCGGAGTAGCTTGGCCTGCGCCGACAGCGACAGGTCGGACACTTCGTCGAGAAAGAGCGTCCCGCCATCGGCGTGCTCGAACTTGCCTCGCCGGCCGCGGACGCCGGTTGCCGTCCGCTCCTCAATCCCGAACAGCTCCGCCTCGAGCAGTGTTTCGACGACCGCCGCGCAGTTCACCGCGACGAACGGCCCCGCCCGGCGGCGGCTCAGCTCGTGAATCTGCCGGGCCACGAGCTCCTTACCGGTGCCGCTTTCGCCTTCGATCAGCACAGTGAAACAGGTGGCGGCGACACGCTCGACGCGCTCACGCAGTGACGCCATCACCGGCGTCGATCCAATCAGCGGGGCGGCGCCGTCCGGCGCCGGGCGCGGCGTCCCCCGCGTTTTCGCCGCTTCCAGCACGAGGCCGCCCAGCTCCGCCGCGGCCGTGAGCAGCTCGAAGTCGCGCTCGTTGAGCGTCCGGCCCCGCTCGAACGAGGCTTCGAGCACGGCCTGGACCCGATCGTCCGCGGTCGGCACGTTTAGAACGATCGACTCTGCCGTCCGCGTTGGCGTGACGAGGCGCGCCTGGTAGCGCGTGGGAATTTCGCGCAACCGAACCGCACGCATCGATAGGAGCTTCGCGACCTGCTTCTCGAAGACGCCGGGCAGGCCGCCATCCATCAGCGTACCGGAGAGCGCCGCGCTCACCGCGGCGACTACGTCGCGGAGGTTCCGCGTGTCTTGGGAGGGGGGCATGACGGTCTATAACCAAGGGCGGTGCCAGTATGATCCGCCGCGGCGGGCTTATGAATTCAGCCCTGAATGGTTGCGCCGCTGCTGTACCGGCCCGTGTCGCGGGTTTGGCCGGGGAACGGACTACCCGCTAGCCAGGGGCTGGATGCTCACGGTGCCCGTGGTGGCCGGAAGGCCTCGTCGTTCCGGGCATCGCTGCGAGGCCGCCACTCGAGGCTGTAGTACTCGCCCCTGTCCCGCGCCCACGGGTCGAACGCGTTCGCCACGTGTGCGAGCTCGGACTCGAGCTCCGGCATGACACGCATCAACACACGCTTCAGCGGAGAGACCGGCTGGTCGTCGTGTCCATTGATCGCTCGAGGCTCGACCATCTTCTGGGGACCGTTGTTGTTGACCCAGTCCACTCCGAGTGTCGTGTAGAACTCCGGCCTGAAGCTCGACGTCAAAAACCGATCGCTGAACAGCCGGCGCGACGCGTTCAGAATGAATACGACGAACTGCGTTTCGGAGATCGCAAACCCGTGAGGGCGCGTCGCCTCGGCAAGGTATCCGACCACCGTGTCGAGGTCCTCGACGTTGTCCACCATCGACCCATTCGAATGACCGAGGCAATCATCGATTGGCGAGCCGTCCGCATTGCGCTGGGCAACCGTGATCTGTTTCGAGACGTCGCACCGATGCTGGCCGTAGACTTCTCGAAGCGTCGAGGCCAGCTGCGCCTGGTTCCTGGCTTCAGGCGAGTCGGGCGGAAGCCGCCGATCGATGAAGTCGTCGAAGCTGGTGATCTGCCGTAAGCCGTACTGCCGGCGAAACTCGTTGAATCGCGGCACGCCGTGTTCGCGGTCCCGAATGATGTCGAGCGCGGCCACGTCGATCTGTTTAGTCGGACTCTGCAGCCGCTCGATGCGCAGGTTCTGCAGGAACCGGGGGTGGTTCTGCAGGGCGAGCAGACCGAGTCGCTGGCGTCCCATGCTCAGCGCCCAGTTGCCGAGTCCGCGCTGCCGTACGAACGGCGTCGCCTTGCCGCGGAAGGTCTCGATGACCGGCACGTGGCTCTGGATCGTGTCGGGATTCCCGGTCTCGCGGTATTCGATGAGGTCGGGCACCAGCGGATGCAGGCGATAGACGGTCACGAATTCCTGCGGGAAATTGAATGGCGATCCGAAATGATTCGTGCCGCCGTTCACGTCATCGGGATTGCTCAACGACCATCCACGCTTCCCGCTGCCCTGCCCAAAAATGCCAGGGCCCGACGCAACGATTGAGTACACGTCGTTCGCCCGCGACGAGGGCGCGTCGCGAAGCCGCAGCAGCGTCCGTTCCAGCGAATCTGGCAGCGGACCTTCCCCGTTCAGGAGACCAAACCAGTTGCCGTTCATGCCCCTGAACAGCGGTTCGTTGTACAGAAGCTGCGGTGTCCATTCAATCGTGTGGATCTTCGCGATTTCCGCAGACACAACCAGGCGGGCGGCCTCGAAGAGCTCGTCGGCGGTCACATCACGATACCGAATGATCCGGGCGGGATTGGACGGGTTGCGCAGACCAGAGTCAGCATCCGGAGTCCGCGCCGCGCGGCGCCGGAACTCGTCGACGAACTGGTTGTGTTCGCGCGCGAAGACGTTGTGAAAAAAGCTCATCCCGATGGTCCAGTTGTCCGGGAATGCGACCGCTTCCTGGCCGCTCCAGTCCGGGAGCTTCGGATCCGACGCGTCGAGCAACGGCAGGTACCCCTGGCGATCACCGGCTGTGCTGCGACCCTCGACCAGCACGACCTGGAGGCGCGCCGGGTCCGTCGCGTCACGCTTCACTCGCCGTCGTGATGTTTCGTCGTAGCCGTAGATCTGCGACGCGTCCCACCAGGCGGTATTCGTGTTCCGGAACGTCTTCGGCGCGCGGGTCGCATACTCGCGCCCGCCCTGCGTGAAGGTCTGCGGCGCGGTGCCGTCAGCCACAAACCCCTTGTCGATCGCGTCCTCAGGCCGGCATCCCAGCCGCGCGACGTCCTGAGGCGTCAGCGGCGTGTCGATCCCAGCGACGAGCTGCGATGTGCACCCGACGTTCATCGATTCCGGCGCGTTGTGGCCTTCCTCCAGGTTGGAGAACCAGTCGTGGGTCATGAACTGGATCCAGAAGGCGGCCAGGACGTTGAAGAATGGCGCCTTCTTGTAGTCGCAGTCCCCCCCCTTGGCGGCGCCCGGGTTGCCGTGCCCGTCGCCGCAGGCGGTTGGATCCGACTGGGCCCGCGTGAAGAGCCTCCGGCTGATGACCTGCGGGTCGGGCTTGAGCAGTGACAGGCGATCGCCGTGGCGGTTCCGGGCGATCGCGTTCAGTCCGGTATCCGGGAAAAGGCTCTCGAACTCCGCGTTGTTGGCGAACAGCGTGCCGGACGAACCCATTAGAGGGTTTCGAAGGTCGTTGCAGATCCCGGTGAGCGTTCGACCGCGGATCAACGCGCCGGTACAGACTTGTTCCCCGGCGCCGCCGACGTCCGCGAAGCTCGGATGGGTTGGAGGGAGGCGCATCTCGGCCCAGGTTTTCAGCGCGGGCCCGTCGATGCCCGGACGACCCGTGACGTACTGCTGGTAGGTGCCGGCGTTGTCGAACAGATTGAACTTGAGGAGCTCGACGCGGGCGTACTCGAGATCAATCAGTGCGCCGCCGATCCCGCGGCGGTTCCTCGTTTCGAGGTCCTCGAGCGAGGCGGCGTCACGCGTCGCGTAGTAGTTGGCCCAGTCGACCCACGGCGTGTTCAGGAACTTGAGCGCGACCTCGCCTCCTCGGCAGCGCGCGGTGCTCTCGCGTACCTTGCCTTGAAAGCGCTGATCGCGCGCCGTGGCAATGGGAAGCGGACCGCCGGCGAGTGTCTCCACGCACCCTTCCAGGCTGCTTTCGCTGCAGCCGGTCAGGGACAGGGCCAGGCACGAGAGAACCGCGACAAGGATGGCTCGAAACATGGGTCTCCCGGCGGCGAGCGGCCGCTGGCGGGGGTTGCTGGGTACTTTACACGCCGTCGACCCAATCGCCCGAACGCGGTACATATCGCAGTACCCGCGCGCGGCCGGTGGCGCCCAGCACGCGAACCGCGAACTGCGACCCGTCGCGGCCCCGCACGAACACCGAACCCGACGAGGCGGTGCCGAACGGCGTGAACGACAGCAGGTTGCTCGCGCCCAGTTTGACCGGATCCGATCCCGCGGCGCCGGCCACGGCGATCGCCACGCCTTGATACAGCTCCCCGAGCCGTACCGGGGCCTCAACGGGAAGGTCGATACCGGCCGAAATATCGGCTGTTCGCACGCCGTTGCGGTTGCCGTCGACGAACATCCGGAAGGTGATGCCGGAGGGGCCGTCTTCAAAGCGGAGAGCCACGTGCGTGGATCGCATGACGGCCTGGGATCGGGCAACCGCCATCCGGGATGCCAGGAAGCGGGCAGCCGACACCGCCCGCGCGCGATCGATGGCCGCGAGCGACTGCGGTACCGCGATCGCGGACATCGTCGCCATGATCGCGCCCGCAAACAGGAGCTCGACGACGCTGTAGCCCGCCAACCCGTTGCCGAAAGCGCGGTAGCCGGAAGCCTTGAGGCTTCCGACTACCATCGATCTCACTCTCGACCGGGCTACTGCGCCGCCGCGCGCTCGTTTCGCAGCGGTGTGATCGTGACGAGCGCCTTCAGTTTGAGGAAACTTGCCTCCCCGATACCGCGAACGTTCATCAGTTCCTCGATCTTCTTGAAGCCGCCGTTCTGCTGCCGGTACTCCACGATCCGCTGCGCCGTCGCGGGACCCACTCCCGGCAGCGCCTCGAGCTCGGCCATCGTCGCCGTATTCAAGTTCACGGTCGACTGCACCGTCGACGTCTTCGCTGCCGGCGCCCGGCCCGCATCCTGCGCGGCGGACGTCGTTCCGGCCAAACCCAGCACGATCAGCGCCGCGATCATCATTCTCATCACGTCTCCTCCTGTCGTCATCCTCGTTCCATGGCATTTGCGGTCCCCGGCACACTCCACGGTCGGCGAGGTCGGGCGCCGTTGTATGGGGAAGCGCCGGGGACGGGTGGAGACATGGCAAGGCGGGCGCCGCGTCGTCTCGAATGGGAGTGTCACGCCAAGATGATGAGCAGCAGACGTTTATGCGAGGGGAAAAAGGAGCGCAGACGGCGGCGCCTCCGCGATCGACAACCGCCGTTGCGCATGACCCGGCCGGAACCCGTATTGACTGTCGGTCCCTAGGCGAAGAACCCGTACAACGCCGCGATATTGCGCATCGTCTCCCACTTGTCGATTTCGAATTCGCACAGGGTCGGCCCCGGGGCCGGGTCGACGATATAGGCAGGCGCTACCAGGCTGCGCCTCGAGAAGTCGAGCGCCTCCGCGAGGTTGGCGGCTGTTGCGTCGCGCTCGGTGAGAGGATCGAGCTTCCACCGCCACTCGATGAATCGCAGCACGGAGGTGTGATCGAAGACCGTGTTGGCGACGTGGCCGCGCTGTGCGAATGGTGCAACGATAATCGCCGGTACGCGGAACCCGCGAAGGCCGTCGACATAGCCGGCGGCCCGATCGCTCTCGGAGATCGGCGCGGTCGAGGGCGCCACATGGTCGAAGAACCCGCCCCATTCGTCGTACTGGAACACGAGCATGGTGTTGTGCCAGGCCTTGCCGGTCGTCACGGCGTCGTAAATCGAATTCTGAAATACCTGACCGTTTCTCAGATCCGCGTGGGGATGATCGTCGTTCGAGAGCCCTCGCTCCTCGTCGATGAACCGTGGATCGACATATGACACTGCCGGCAGCTTACCCGTGCGGCACTGCTCGAAAAACGTCGAGAGGCGATGCGAGATCGGCTGGTACTTTGCGCCCCAGAGCGCGAGGAACGGCACGTCGCTGAAGTAGTAGCCCGCACTTACCTTTCGCTCGGCCAGCCGATCCCAGATTGTCGGCAGCGTGCTGAGCTCGAAGGAGTTCTCGATTCGATCGGTCTGCGCACTGTGCGAATAGATGCGGTTAGGAAAGGTCGGTCCCATGATGGACGAGAAATACTGATCGCATATCGTCCAGTCGCGCGCAGCGCCGGCGAAGAACTGAAGGTCGGCCTCGGTGTAATACCAGATCGGGTAGTCGTCGGTCTCGGGGTTCTCGTCGGCGCGAAGCCAGCCGTCGCACTGCCCGCCGTTGAATTGGGTCCGCCCGCCGTCGTAGGAATGGTCAGGGTCGGGATGTCCGCAACCCTGGAAATCCGGGGCACGGCGCGTCGGGTACTCGACGCCGGTCTCGTCGGTATAGATCAGACCCGCCTGCTTGCCCTCCGCGCCGGGCACCCATCCCATCATGTGGTCGAAGGATCGGTTCTCCATCGTGACGACGACGATGTGATCGATGCCGGAGCTCTTTGGGGACGGCAAAAAAGGCGCCGCCGATAGCAGTCGATCGGCGCCGAGGGCAAGTGCGCCGGCCGCACCTGCGGTTGTCTGGATGAATCGGCGGCGGGAGATGCGTGGGGCCACGGTCGCTCCTTTAGTGGGCGGGCGCGAAGCTGCGCCGTTTCGTGGCCTTTAGAGATACAAGCGGGATGCCCGCATCCTGTCGAGGTACGGCGAGTTTACGCGATGGTGGCCTGTGCGGCGCGATACCACTCGACGGTCTTCTTCAATCCATCGTCGAAGCTGACCCTGGGTTCGTAGCCGAGCAGCCGGCGCGCCTTGCCGATATCCGCCTGGGAGTCGCGGACGTCGCCGGGACGCGGGTCCGCGTAGATCGGCTCAACCTGGGCGCCAACGAGATCGCGGATCGTCTGGAACAGCTGGTTCAGTGAAACACGGCCTGACGTCGCGACGTTGATCACTTCCCCGCTCGCGCCCTTCGCCTCGCACGCGCGCAGCACGCCGTCGACGACGTTGGCGACGTAGGTGAAGTCGCGGGTGTGCTGGCCATCGCCGTAAATCGTCGGCCGGCGCCCTTCGCAGAGTGCGCTGATGAACAGCGAGATGACGCCCGAGTAGGGCGACGAGGGGTCCTGGCGAGGGCCGAAGACGTTGAAGTAGCGGATTGTCACTGTCTCCAGCCCGTACAGCTGCGTGAACATCTGGCAGTACTGCTCCGCCACCAGCTTCTGCAGCGCATACGGCGACAGCGGCGCGGTCGGCATCGTCTCGACCTTCGGCAACGTTGGCGAGTTTCCGTACGCGGAAGACGATCCTGCATACACCACCCGCTTCACGCCAGCGTCGCGTGCCGCGACCAGCAGGTTCAGCGACGCATCGATGTTGGCGCGATTCGAGGTGATCGGATCCTGCACGGAGCGCGGCACCGACGGGATCGCCGCCTGGTGAAGGACGTAATCCATCCCATCGACCGCGCGGGTCGCAACGGCGAGATCGGCGAGATCGCCTTCGATGAATTCAACGCCGGGAACGTGCGCCAGGTTCTGGCGCTTGCCGGTGATCAGGCTGTCGACGACACGGACGCGGGCACCGCGGCGGACGAGTTCCTCCGTAAGGTGGGAACCGATGAAGCCGGCGCCGCCGGTAACGAGGTAGGAAGCCATACGGCGCGATACCTCAGCAAAATTGCTGCCGAGGCGGGTCCGCTGCGCGGAACCCGCCCTACGCGGCGTAGGCCGGGATCCGCGAAGCGGTCCCGGCTAAAAAGTGTCGCAGTCGACCGATAAGCCGAATCCTGTTCCCGCCATCCCTTGCGGGCTGCGGCGGGGCGACGACCATTCCTCTAGCCCTGCAATTACTCGCAGGGTCCAGCAACCTACCCGGTGACTTTGGGCGGGCAGCCCTCAAACGTCACCCTATTTGGTCTTGCTCCGTGCGGGGTTTTGCCTGCCGTCCGTGTTGCCACGAACGCGGTGCGCTCTTACCGCACCATTTCACCCTTACCTGCCTTCGCCCTTTCGGGCTACGGCGTGGCGGTATCTTTTCTGTGCCACTATTCCGTCAGGTTACCCTGCCCGGGCGTTACCCGGCGCACTGCCCTTCGGAGTTCGGACTTTCCTCCCGCCTCCGCCGTTGGCCTTGCGGCCCGTGCGAAAGCCGGCGGTCGTCTGACCGACTGCGA
>Ga0134127_10002886_pt1 | contig 12314 bp, 12 predicted proteins | sample KB31753_FD_96459 | JGI IMG/M metagenome (GOLD analysis project Ga0134127, IMG submission 96459) | Terrestrial soil microbial communities with excess Nitrogen fertilizer from Kellogg Biological Station, Michigan, USA - KB3-175-3 | ecosystem: Environmental > Terrestrial > Soil > Unclassified ...
GGCCGGGTTTCGACCTACCCGCGATCCGCCATCCGCGATCCGCTGGGTAGGCTACGCCTCGCGCTGGTCCGCCGCGCTCTGCTGGAGCAGCTTCAACATCGCCGCCGCCTTGTCGAAGGTCTCCTGGTACTCCTCCTCGAGCTTCGAATCCGCGACAATGCCGCCGCCCGCCCAGAAGCGGATCGAACCCTGCGAATACACCAGCGTGCGGATCGCAATATTGGCGTCCATGCCGCCGTCGAAACCGATGTAGCCGATGGCTCCGCAATAAATTCCGCGGCGGTGCGGCTCCAGCTCCTCGATAATCTGCATCGCGCGCAGCTTGGGCGCACCGGTAATTGACCCGCCGGGAAAACAGCCACGCAGGAGGTCGATCGCATCGCGCCCCGCGCGCAACTCGCCCGTCACGGTGCTCACAAGATGATGCACTGTGGCGTAACTCTCGACCTCGAACAGTTTTGGCACCTTGACCGATCCGAGAGCGCAATTCTTGGACAGATCGTTCCGCAGCAGGTCCACGATCATCAGGTTCTCGGCGCGGTCCTTGCCCGATGCGCGCAGTTCCTCGACCAGTTCCGCATCCAGCCGCGCGTGCCCGGCACGCGGCCGCGTGCCCTTGATCGGCTTGGTTTCGACCCGCCCGTCCTCGACCTTGAGGAAGCGCTCGGGCGAAGCTGACAGGATCTGCGCGTACGGCGTGTTCAGGTAAGCGGAAAACGGCGCCGGGTTGATGATGCGCAGCCGCTGGTACGCGAGCCAGGGATCGCCGCTCGCGGCCGCCGAGAAGCGTTGCGCCAGGTTGACCTGGTAGCAGTCCCCGTCATGGATGTAGCCGCGTATCTTGCGAAAAGCGCGGGCGTAAGCGTCGTGCGTCAGGTTGGATGCGACCGGGGAGGTGATTCGGAACGGCGCGCGCGAGCGCTCGCGGGGTGGATCGCTGAACATCGCGACCAGCCGCGACCACTTGAGATCGGTATCGGGATCGCGCCCCTGCCCCACCAGCCAGCTCCTGCGCTCGACGTGGTCCACCACCACCGCCCAGTCGTAGATGCCGACCGCCAATTCCGGGATGCGCTCGGCGTCCTCCGCAACCGCCGGCAGCCGCTCGAGCCGCCGCGCGAGGTCGTAGCCGAAGTAACCGATCGCCCCGCCGCAGAATGGAAGCTCCCCGCCGCAGGCCGGGTCCACCGCGAGCGCGCGCTTGAGCAGTGCAAAGGGATCTTCGCGCGAGAGTTCGACCGCGTCTCCGTAGATTTCGGTTAGCGCTCCGCGCGTGACCAGGCGCACGTAGGGCTGCGCGGACAGGATGTCGTAGCGAGATTGCGCGGGATAATGCCGGCCGCTGTCGAGAAATGCCGCCCACGGCAGGTCCGCGATCGCCTCGAACAGGCGCGCGCTGTCTTCCTGGTAGGGAAGCTCCGTAAGGAGCGGTGTTGCCATGGCGCAATTTTACCCCTTCCGCCCGGCGCAAAAGCGGCGGGGCCGATCAATGCTAGACTCCGCTTCCGCGCTGCGCCGCGATATCGTAATGGCGACAGCCGGGTTCGAGGAGAGCTTCATGAACAAAAAAATGCGGGACCGCCTTGCGCTCCACACCTGGTCGCTCGACACGACGCCGCTTGCCGGCGCGCTCGCCGCGGCAAAAAAGGCCGGGTGGAATGCGGTGGAGCTGCGCCGCATCGACTTTACGCGCTGCTTTGAGAAAGGCATGACCAACGCCCAGGTGCTCGACCTGGTGCGCGCGAGCGGTCTCGAGGTGGCTTGCCTGGGCACCGAGTACGGCGTCATCTTCGCCAAGGGCGCGGAGCGGGAGCGGTTGCTGAAGGTGCTGGACGAGACCTGCGCCAACGCGAAATCCCTGGGCTGCGATCTCGTGATGATCGCGCCGGGTCAGAATCCTCCCGGGACGCTAGCCGAAGGCGCCGCGAACTTCCGCGCAGCGGGTGAAATCGGGAAGAAGCATGGGGTGCGCATTGCCATCGAATTCAACTCGCAGCACTCGGTGTTGAACAACATGAAAACCGGCGCCGAGATCGTGGACCTCGCGGCCCATCCGAACTGCGGGCTGCTGCTCGACGCGTACCATCTCGAGCGCAGTGGCGGGGGCGGCCGCGGCTTCGAGAATTACCCTGCGAATAAAATCTTTGCTTTCCAGTTCAGCGACGTGCCTGCCGGACAGGCAGCCCCGGCGACCCGGCCGACCGACCGGTTGCCGCCCGGCAAGGGCAAGGTGCGCTGGCGCGAGGTGTTCCAGTTGCTGAAGGAAAAAGGCTACGCGGGCTATCTCAGCTACGAAGCGCCCAATCCCGAGCTCTGGAGCCGTCCGCCGGAGGAAGCCGCCCGCGAAGCCGTCGAAGCGACCCGCAAGCTGCTTGCGGAAGTAGAATAATAAAATATTAATTAAATCAAATACTTATATTAAATCTATCCTTCGCAGCCGCAGCACCGCCTAGAACACCACCACGCTGCGGATCGACTTGCCCGCGCGCATCAGCTCGAAGCCCTGGTTGATGTCCTCGAGCTTCAACCGGTGCGTGATGAGATCGTCGATGTTTATCTTGCGCTCCATGTACCAGTCCACGATCTTCGGCACGTCGCGCCGCCCCTTTGCGCCGCCGAATGCGGTGCCCTGCCACACCCGGCCCGTGACGAGCTGGAACGGCCGCGTGCGGATCTCCTGCCCGGCGCCGGCGACGCCGATGATGGTGGAAACGCCCCAGCCCTTGTGGCAGCACTCCAGCGCCTGGCGCATCACGTCCACATTGCCGATGCATTCGAAGCTGTAGTCCGCGCCACCCTTCGTCAGGTTGACGAGGTAGGACACGAGGTCGCTGCCGGCCTCCTTCGGGTTGACGAAGTGCGTCATGCCGAACTTCTCGGCGAGGGATTTGCGCGCCGGATTGATATCCACGCCGACGATCATGCCCGCTCCGGCGAGGCGCGCGCCCTGGATGACGTTCAAGCCGATGCCGCCCAGCCCGAACACGACCACGTTGGCGCCCGGCTCGACCTTCGCCGTGTTGATCACCGCGCCGATGCCGGTGGTGACGCCGCAGCCGATATAGCACACCTTGTCGAACGGCGCGTCCTCGCGGATTTTCGCGAGTGCGATTTCCGGCACCACCGTGTAGTTCGAGAATGTTGAGGTGCCCATGTAGTGGTGCACCTTGCTGCCCCCGAGCGAGAAGCGGCTGGTGCCGTCCGGCATCAGCCCTTGTCCCTGCGTGACGCGGATCGCCTGGCACAAGTTGGTTTTCTCCGAAACGCAGTACTCGCACTGCCGGCATTCCGGGACGTACAGCGGCACGACGTGATCGCCCTTCCTCAACGTGGTGACGCCGGGCCCGATCTCCACGACCACGCCAGCACCCTCGTGGCCCATGATCGCGGGAAACAGGCCCTCGGGATCGGCGCCCGAGAGCGTGAACTCGTCGGTATGGCAGATGCCGGTCGCCTTGATCTCGATCAACGCTTCACCCGCCTTCGGCCCATCCACTTCGACGGTCTCGATGGTGAGCGGCGCACCTGCCTTGTGCGCGACTGCGGCTTTGCATTTCATTCTGTCCTCCTGCGATGATCCGGCTGTCCCTGTACTATAGCGCGTGCCATGACTGCATCCCCGTACCGCGGGCGCTTCGCGCCCTCTCCCACCGGGCCGCTCCATTTCGGTTCCCTGGTCACGGCAACGGGCAGTTATCTCGAAGCGCGCGCGCACGGCGGCGACTGGCTGGTGCGCATGGAAGATCTCGATCCCCCGCGCGTCGCGCCGGGCGCCGCGGAAGAGATCCTGCGTGCGCTAAAAGCCTGCGGCATGCAGTGGGATGGAGAAAACGTGCGCCAGAGCGCGCGCAATGACGCCTACCACGCCGCGCTGCACCGGCTGCGCGAAAAAAAACGCGTCTATCCGTGCGCCTGCAGCCGCCGCGAGATCGCGGACTCGGCCATCGCCGGCATCGACGGCCTGGTCTACCCGGGAACGTGCCGGGCGGGGTTGGCCCCGGGCAAGACCGCGCGCGCGTTGCGCATCGACACGCGCGGAGCAACGGTTGCTTTCGATGACGCGCTGCAGGGACACGTCGCGCACGACCTGGAGAAGGAATTCGGCGATTTCGTGCTGTTACGCGCCGACGACGTCTACGCCTACCAGCTGGCGGTGGTGGTGGACGATGCCGAGCAAGGCATCACCGACGTCGTGCGCGGGGCGGACCTGCTGGGCTCGACGCCGCGGCAGATCTACTTGCAGCGGTTGCTGGGCGTGCCGCAACCGCGCTACGCGCACCTGCCGGTGGCCGTCAGCAAAGCGGGGGAGAAACTCTCCAAGCAGACCTTCGCCACCCCGATCGACGCTGGCAATCCGCTGCCCGCACTGGTCGCCGCGCTGGAATTTCTCGGCCAGCAACCGCCGCGCGAACTCGCGCGCGCAACTATCAAGGAACTATGGGATTGGGCCCTGAGAAATTGGCGGCTGGAACAGGTGCCACGAGTCGTGGCATTGCCCGCCAATTTCCGTGATTCGTGATTCGTGGGTCGTGGGTCGTTAGCAGCGGGTTGTGACGGAACGTGGCATCGATCCACGATCCACAACCCACAATCCACGCTTTACCAAAAGAAGGGATCGGACTGCGTCATCGAGCCCTCCGATACGCGCCATGAGGCGATGCCGCCGCGATACCACATCACGTTGGTATAGCCCAGCGCGATGGCGCGCAGCGCCGCGTTGTAAGAAAGCCAGCACTCCGAGTCCACGCAGTAAAACACCATGGGGCGGCTCTTGTCGCCGCCGGCGAAGGCCGCAATCGCGCCCGCGAAGCGCTTCTCTTCGGCACGGTCCATATCGCCGGCCCCCGCGCCTATCATCCAGAACGCGCCCGCAAGGGTCCGATGCACGCCGCCGCCCAGCACATCGATCAGGTACGGGCGCTGCGGTTGTTCCAGCAATGCTTTCAATTCACCCGTGGTCACTACTTTTCCGCCCGGTATCCGCGTTGGGGTTGGCCCGTGGTAGCCGACGGTGCGCAATTGCGTGGCCGGCGGCACGCCCCAGTCGCGGTCTTCGTCGGCGTAGACCTCCGGCTTGGCGCCCGCTTGCGCATGCACATGCATCGCGCAAAATGTGGCCGGCAGTGCCAGCAGCGCGGCGAGCGCGATGGGAATTACCTTGTTCGTCATGACTCCCCCGTGACGTATTTCAATTCTAATTTCGGCTTAGTTTAGCTTAATCCCCCCGCGCGTTGCGCAGGGTCGCGTCAGGCTGCGCGGAATCCGTTGCCAGCGTCCCGCGGGACCGCTTGGCGCTCGCAATCTGCGCGATCGCTTCGCGCAGTTGCGACACCGCCGCCCGGCCCGCCGCCTCGCCGGCAGCGATGTTCGCCTCCTTCTGATCGAAGTCGAGCATGCGGCCGCGCGTGGTCTGCGGCACGATCACGATGTCCGCGGCACCGAGCTCTTCCGCGAGGATCGCGTAACGGCCGCTTCGGCCGTATTGCGCCATGGCGCCTGGTGCATTGTGTGCCTGCGCGAACCAGGACACATCCACCGCGATCACGACGTCCGCGCCCATGGCACGCGCAAGCTTCACCGGCACCGGGTTCGTGATCCCGCCGTCCAGGTACTCCTCGCCGTTGATGACAGGCGGGACGAACAGGTTCGGGACGCTCGCCGAAGCGCGCACAGCGAGGCCGGTATCCCCGCGGTTGAACACCGTCATGCGCCCGCTCTTTGCCTGGGTCGCAACCACCGCGAACGGCTTCGCCAGACGCTCGATCGGTTTGCCGCCTACCAGGCGATTCACGAATTCCTGCAATGCCTCGCCCTTGACCCAGCCTTTGCCGAACAGCACCAGATCCACCACGTCGGTCTTCTCCATCGCGAGCGCAATCTCTTCCAGTTCTGCCGCACGGCGGCCGCTGGCGTAGAGCGCGGCGACCACGGCCCCGGAGCTCGACCCGGTCACAATGTCGGGGGCGATGCCGGCTTCCTCGAGCGCCTTGATCACGCCGACGTGGGCGAAGCCGCGCGCCCCGCCGCTGCCCAGCGCGAGCGCAATCAGTGGCCGGTCGGACACGAGCGGCTTGATCGCCGCCTGGCGCGGCGCGCCGTCGCCCTGGTAATCCGTCGGGAAAAGGGAGCAAGCCGCAACGAGGCAGGCGGCGGCGAGAACGAGGGCGCGACGCATCATGGGGGCGAGTGTAATTGAAAGGGTCGTATCAGCGACAGCGTCCTCCAATTCGAGTTCCCGGCGGCACGGCATCCGTGTTCCGTGTTAGTCCGTCGGTTGATTTCAGCGGTCAAACCGGACAGAATTAGTCCCCGAAACGCGCGCACGCGACGCGTCGAATAACAGGAGGAATCGATGAAGCAGCTCAGCTTGTTGTCATTTCCGCTGGCGTTGACGCTGGCCGCCTTTGCGGCGCCCCTTGCGGCCCAGAATGCGGCAAAGGATTACCCCAGCCGGCCGATACGGATGATCGTACCCAATGCGCCGGGCAGCTCCGTGGATACCCTGAGCCGGATCATGGGCGCCGGGATATCGCAGGTGCTCGGGCAGCAGGTCATCATGGACAACCGCGCAGGCGCAGGCGGTGTGATCGGCATGGAAATCGCCAAGGAGGCGAATCCCGACGGTTACACCATGATCGCCGCCACCACCGCGGCTTCGACCATTGCCGTGCAGCTGATGAAGAAGCCCACCTTCGACCCGGTAAAGGACTACGACTACGTCGTGCAGTTTGCCGAAACGCCGAACGTGCTGGTCGTCAACCCGTCGCTACCGATCAAGTCCACGCGGGACCTGATCAACTACGCCAAGAACAACAAGGGCAAGTTCAACATGGCCTCCGCCGGCGCCGGCTCGCAAAGCCATCTGTCGGGCGCGTACTTCCAGCAGGCCGCCGGCATCGACTCGCTGCATGTCCCGTACAAGGGCGGCGGTGCGTCGGTTGGGTCAGTGGTCGCCGGTGAATCCCATTGGACTCTGACGCCGGCCGCAGCGGTCATGTCGCTGGTGAACTCTGGCAAGCTGCGCGCCCTCGGGCAGAGCTTGCCCAAGCCCTCGCCGCTGTTGCCCAATATCCCGCCGATCGCCGAGGCAATTCCCGGCTTCGATTACAGCGGGTGGCAAGGCTTCTTCGTGCCGAAGGGCACGCCGAAGGCCATTACCGACAAGCTGCGTGAAGCGGTGGTGCAGGCCACGAAACTGCCTGAAACCAGCAAGGCGCTCGCGATACAGGGAACAGAAATCGTCATTCGCGGGCCGGCCGAATTTCGCAAGTTGGTGGCAGAATCGATGGTCCAGAACGCCAAGGTGGTCAAGTTGACCGGATTGACGGCCAACTGATCTGCGAGTGACCAGTGACCGGTGACCGGTGACCGGAATCAAGGGCGGCCATGGCCGCCCTTTGTTTTCCCAGGCCAGCATGCAACAAGACCCCAGTAGCAGCGGCGATTTGCTTGTGCCCGGTGGCGGGCGCGACCTTGAGCTACTGAAAGCCGAGGTGCAGCGGCGCGCCGACCGCGGAATGCCGCCGCTTGGCGGGATTACGCCCGATGACGCCAGGGCCGCCCTCGCCCGCATATCCAGCCTCGAGCGCGAGAAATGGGCCGCCGCTTTCAATGCAGTCGCCGAGAACCACTGGCAGCGCGCCGAATCCGCGGGCGGGAATCGCGCAGATGCGGCGAAAGCATACTGGCAGGCCTGGCGCCTGTTTCACTTCGCGCGCTGGCCGACCGAGAACGCGCCGGCAAAACGGCACGCCAAGCAGCGCGCGCTGGAAGCATTCCGCAAGTACGCCGCGCTGGTCGATCCGGCAATCGAGACCGTGCGCATTCCATTCGAAGGAAAGGAAATCATCGCGTACCTGCGGCTGCCTGCCGACATTCGCCCCGCGCCGCTCGTCTTCGGCATCGCGGGACTCGACTCGCGCAAGGAAGATGTGGCGGCGCACACCGACGGCTACCTGAAGCACGGCATCGGCATTTTTTCCATCGATCTGCCGGGGACGGGGGAATCGCTCCACGCCGCCGCCGAGGTCGGCAGCGACCGCATCTTTTCCGCCGCGCTCGATTACCTGGCCAAACGCCCGGACGTGGACGCTGCGCGCATCGTCGTTCAGGGCCGCAGCTGGAGCGGGCACTGGGCCGCCAAGCTCGCGATCACCGAGCGTGCCCGGCTGCGCGGGTCGGTCATGCACGGCGGGCCTATACATCACTATTTCCAGTCGCAGTGGCTCACGTCGTCGCTCTCGACCGGTGAATACCTCTACGATTACCTCGAAGCGAAATGCGCGATGCACGGCGCGAGCCGGCTCGACGACCTGCTCGCCAAGGCGCGCCCGTTCTCGCTGCTCGACCAGGGACTGCTCGACCGCCCCTCCTGCCCGATGCTCGTGGTAAACGGCGCGCGCGATTCGCAGGTCCCGATCGCGGACCTTTACCTCCTGCTCGAGCACGGCGACGTCAAGGATGCGTGGGTCAACCCGGAAGGCGGCCACATGGGGCGCTCGCCGCAATGGCCCGGCCCCGTGATTGCGGAAAAGGTGCTGATGCCGTGGATGCGGCAGAAGCTGGGATAATGGGATTCGAGCAGCCCCGGCGCTTACCCACTGTCGCCTATCCCGATAAAATTAGCCCCTTTCCAGGAAAACCGGAATTCGTATGAGCGGAAGCCCCGTCAAGTTGGGTATCGTAGGCCTCGGCCGTTGGGCCAAGGTGTTGACGCGCGCTTGCGGCAAGTCGGACAAGCTCTCCATCGTCGCCGGCTACAGCCGCTCGGAGGAAAAACGCGTCGCTTTCGAGAAGGAGCTGGGCGTGCCGGCCGCGCCGGACATGAAATCCCTGCTCGCCAATCCCGAGATCAAGGGCGTGATCCTGACGGTCCCCAATGAGCAGCACCTGCCAATGGCCGAACAGGTCGCGCGGGCCGGCAAGCACGTCTATACCGAGAAACCGATTGCGCAGACATTGGAAGACGGGCTGAAGATCGCGGCCCTGGAGAAACAATACGGCGTCACCGTTACGGTCGGGCACAGCGCGCGCCTGATGGCCGGCATCCGCATCATCAAGGAGCGGATCGACGCCGGCGAGCTGGGACGCGTCGCGTTCATGGAGGCGAACTTTTCCAACGAGCGGGCGCTCGAGCTGACGCCGCAGACGTGGCGCTGGTACAAAGACCGCGCGCCCGGCGGGCCGTTGTCCCAGCTTGCGATCCACCAGTTCGACGTGCTGCACCTGCTCGGCGGCGAGATCGCCGAGGTGTCCTCGATGGCGTCCAAGCTCTCGCCGGTCGGTGCAGAAGTGGACGACCAGTCGATGACGACGCTCAGGTTCGCGGATGGCAAGCTGGGATATGTCGGTTCCTGCTGGACCTCGCCCGGCATCTTTTCCGTGCGCGTGTTCGGCGCGAAGGGCCTGATGCATTACGAAATCGACTTCGGCACCTGGGACACCCCTCACCTGCTGCACAAGGCATCCACGCTCTACATCCAGCGCGGCAAGGACGGCTGGGCCAAGCGCGAGAACATCGCGCTGCCGGAAAGCGACATGTTCCGCGCCGAGCTGGAAATGTTCGCGGGAAGCTGCACTAGCGGCAAGCCGAACGAACTGACCGCGCATAATGGCAACGTCGCCGTCGCGGTCGTCTACGCGGCGTTGAAGTCGATCGACCGCAAGGGACAATGCGTGCGCATTGCCGACGTCATCGAGGAAACCCGCGCGAAAATCAGCGCCCAGGCGCGCGCCGCGTAGCCCGGATCACGACCCACAACCCACGACCCACGGAATTTATGCTGCCAAGCCGATATTTCATCGACCTTACCCAGCCTGAAATCGCAGCCCAGTTCCGCAAGAACCCGCTGGTGATATTGCCTGCCGGCAGCGTCGAGCAGCACGGGCCGCACCTGCCGACCGGCACCGATATCTACGCCGCCAATGTGATCGGGCACGCGGTTGCCGAGCGCATGGACGGACTGGTGCTGCCGGGCGGACCGCTGGGCGTCACGCCCATGCACATGCCGTTCGAGGGCACGATCACGCTGACACCCGAGACCTACCAGCGCGTGGTCGTTGAATCCTGCGAATCGACGGCAAAACACGGCGCGAAGCGCCTGCTGATACTGAACTGGCACGAAGGCAACATCCCTTCGCTCGCCATCGCGTCCGAGAAGCTGCACCGCGACGTTGGCATGAGCGTGATCGTGGTGCAGGCGTGCTACGTCGCAGCGGAACTCTACGGCCACGACTGCGGCGGGTTGACGCACGGCGGCGAGATCGAAGCGCTGGCGGTGCTCGCTTACCAGCCCGGCCTCGTCCACCTCGACCGCATCGACTACTCTTCCGACCAATCGCACGGCCGCAAGTGGGACAAGCTGCGCCGCACGCGCAGCTACCAGCCGGTGCTGCGCGACATCAAGACCATCGCGCCGACGGGGTGGTACGGCAGCCCCGAGCACGCGACGGTGGACAAGGGCATCAAGATGCTGAACGACATCGCCGATGCGATTGCGAAGGAGGCGGCGGACATTTTCCGCTTGCTCGACGAAGCGCAGGGCGGCACCGCCGAGATCAAGCAGCTTAAGAAGGCAAGCTGATGGCGCGCGTCCTGACCCAGCGCGAAGCAAAAAGCATGGGGCTGCCCGGGCGCAAGTCGCTCGAGATCGTCTCGGGCGAAAAGGGATCACAGGCGGTGACGCTGCGACTGGTCGAAATTCCCGTGCCCCGGCCGGGTGAAACGCCGCGCGGCCCGCATTTTCACAAGGGTTTCGAGGAGTGCATCTTCGTGATGTCCGGCGAGGGCTGCACCGAGGCCGATAGCGGCAAGCACCCGTTGAAAGCCGGCGATACCATATTGATCCCTTCCGGCGAGAAGCACGTGACCCGCAACACCGGAAAGGAACCGCTGGTCCTGCTGTGCTTCTTCCCGGTACCGGACATTTCGAAAAGAACCGAAGAAGGAAAGGCGTGATCCGTGATCGTTGATCGGACGGAATGCAGAGCACCAGGCAGTTTCGGTCGGATCACGGATCACGGCTCACGGATCACTCATGACTTTTGATGTTCTTTGCCTGCGCCCCGAGGTCGATTTCACGCGCGCCGGCGTGACAGCGCCCTCGGGCCTGACGGTCGCCTATCGCCGGCCGGACGATCCCACTTTGCACGCATTGATCAAGGACGCGCGCGCGGTCGTAATTCCTGCGGTGGGCGGAAAGATTTCCGGCGCGCTGTTCGAAAACAGCAAGGTCAAGCTGGTGCAGGTGACCGGCGCCGGCGTGGACCGCCTCGACGAGGCGGCGATGAAAAAACTCGGCATCGCCGTTGCCAACGTCCCGGGCGGCAGCAACAGCGCCGTCGCCGAATACGCGGTTGCCTGCGCCGTCATCCTCACCCGGCGCCTGGCGTGGTCCGACATGGAAATTCGCGAAGCCAATTACGTACCCTTTCGCGGGCGCATGCTCGGCGACAACCTGCCCGGGCTCGAGGGCCTTACCGTGGGCATCGTCGGCCTGGGCACGGTCGGGTTCGCCGTGGCAGAAGCATTTCGCCGCTTCGGTTGCGAGATCGTCTACCACGACCCGACGCCGCGCGAGGAAGCCGCCGCGAAGATCGGGGCGAAGGCGTTGTCGCTCGAAGAGCTCCTCAAGGCCTCCGACATCGTGTCCCTGCATGTGCCGCTGCTGCCGCAGACCCGCAGCATGATTGGCGCCAGGCAGCTCGCCACGATGAAACCGGGGGCTGTGCTGATACACGCTTCTCGCGGCGGCATCGTGAACGAAGTCGCCCTGGCCGCCCACCTCAACTCGGGGCATATCGGCGGCGCCGCGGTGGACGTCTACTCGGTCGAGCCCCCCGACACCGACAATCCGCTGTTCGCGCTCGAAGGCGAGGCCGCGCACCGCGTGATATTCACGCCCCACGTCGCGGGCGTGACGCGCCAGGCTTCCGCCAACCTGTTCCGTGAGGCCTGGGCCAATGTCGAGCGCGTCCTCGTCAAGGGCGAACCGCCGCAAAACCGCGTGTACTGACGGCCGCGCCGTCCGGCGCGGTGCACCAAAAGGAAGACCCATGGCTCGCATTTCCCCCGCGGCGCCCGAGCAATTTGCCCAGGTCGCCGATCACATGGAGCGCTGGAAGAAGACCAAGGGCTACCCGCCCAACAGCTGGCTCGTCATGGTGCGCAAGCCCAAGGTGTTTCGCGCTTACCGCGACCTGCACACCGCCGTGATGATGGACGACGGGGAAGTGCCGAAGGCGCTCAAGTTCATGATTGCCTACGTCGTCAGCGCCGCCGCCGGCGACCCGTACTGCGCCGCGCACAACGCGGA
>Ga0134127_10002888_pt1 | contig 12305 bp, 14 predicted proteins | sample KB31753_FD_96459 | JGI IMG/M metagenome (GOLD analysis project Ga0134127, IMG submission 96459) | Terrestrial soil microbial communities with excess Nitrogen fertilizer from Kellogg Biological Station, Michigan, USA - KB3-175-3 | ecosystem: Environmental > Terrestrial > Soil > Unclassified ...
AGGAGGGGCCCATGCTCGAAGGGAAAACACGCATCCCGCCGGTCGACGTCGAGACGCTCCCAGACGACCTGCGCGAAACGCTCGAGGAACAGCGAAAGCTCCGAGGGGAGCCGCTCTATCCCTACCTCTTCTACGCGCGCAACCCGGCGTACTTCCGCGCCGCCAAGGAGATGTTTGCCGCGCTCACGCAGGAGACCAAGCGCGTGCCCGCCGCGCTCCGGGCGCTGCTCAACCGCCGGGTGGCCTGGTGGAACGGCTGCGAGTTCTGACAGGACGTCAATGCTGCCGTGGGCAGCCGGAACGGCGTCTCGACCGAGAAGATCGAGGCGCTCAACGACTACGCGAACAGCCCGCTCTTCAGCGACGCGGAGAAGGTGGCGCTCGAATACGCCGACGCGATGACCGAGACCCGCCGCGACGTCAGCAACGAGCTGTTCGCGCGGATGCGACGGAACTACGACGACGACACGATCGCGGAGCTGACGATGATCATCGCGTGGGAGAACGCGTCCTCGCGTTTCAACCGGGCGTTCCGCATCCCATCGCAAGGATTCTGGAAGCCGTGACCCGGTGACGGGAGCGGAACGCCTCGCCATGTAACGCACGCTCGCGCGGTAGGGCATGGTGTCCGGACCTTCTGGCTCCGTGATATCCTCGCGCGCGCCATGACCGGCCGAGCGACCCGCCGCGCCCGTCGACGAGCATGAACCGCCCCGGCGGAGAGAGCACCCCGGCGGGCGGCATCTGCGCCATCTGTCCCCACGGCCAGATCGAAGTGATCGTGTGGAAGCACGCGGTCTGCTGGGACACGCCCGCCGAAGGTGAGAACGCCACCGACCCCCGCTTCGAGGGGGTCAAGGTGAAGATCGAGGGGCTGCTCGAGAAGACCACGGGGCCGGACGGGAAGGTGCTCCTGACCAACCTGCGGCCGGCGACCTACACCGTGACCGTCGAGAAGGCCGGCTACGAGGACGTGACCGACAGCGTGCGGCCCTTGCGCGGCTCCAAGGTCATCCTCGAGCACCGGATCGAGGTGGAGAAGGAGAAGACGTCCTACTGCGACGTCGTGCTCCGAGCCAAGTCGGCCCGCCTCAACCAGGACTTGACCTGGACCGAGGGCCGCGAGTGCCTGCGCCGTCACGGGCGCCCGACCCCTGAGCCGGGGCCCACCGGCACGCTCGGCCCCATGTTCTGGTCTGACGAGCCGACCTGGCTGGTCGTGCGGGACGTCCTGTGGCTGGCCTGCGGCGCGTCCGCCGTGCTGGCCGTCCTGATCGGAGCCATCGGGGGAAGCATGGCCGCGCTGTCGATCGCCGCGATCGGGGCGGCTTTCTTCGGGTATCTGGGCGGGATCATCTTCGGGGAAGGGGTCGGCACCCCGGCCATCATCACGGCGTCCGCGCTCTTCGCCGTGCTCCTCGCCGCCAACCTTCTCGCGGCTGCCTTCGGCTTCGCGTCCCCGGACCCCTACGGGGTGGGGACGGTGGGCGGCATCTGGGCGGCGTTCTCGCTCGGATATTTGCCGGGCCGGCGCGCGAAGTGGCAGGTCGACGACGATCCGTCGCTCGGCATGCCGCGCCCGTACATCTGGGCCCCGGCCCTCGTGGGCGCGGCGACCGCCGGTATCCTCGCCGCGGTCATCCTGGTGGCGGCTGGAGAGCCACTGGGCTTCGGCTCCCTCGTGTTCGCGATCCTGGGCGGCGCGCTGTTCGGCGCCCTATCGGGATGGACCGGCTTCGCCTTCGCCAACGAAGGCCGGACCCAGATGGAATTCGGAGGGAGTGATTTCAAGCTGCCCTACCTCGGCGAGCGCTACTGCCTGCAGGGCGCCCGCGGCTTCTGGAGCCACCACGGACCCGAGGAAGGGGCGTACGACTGGTCGATGCCGCCAAAGACGGACGTCCTGTGCGCGAAGGAAGGCCACGTCGTGGCGTACTACGACGAGATGACGACCATCGCGGACCGTGGGCGGGCCAACTACATCGGCGTGCGCCATCGAGACGGCTCGATCGCCCGCTATGCCTATTTCAAGACGGATGGTGTGACCGGTCTCCCCTGGCGCCGGCGCCTGGCCGACGCGCTTGGCCCGCTGGTCGCCGACTGGCGCTTCTCGATCGACTCGGTGCGACCGACGTCCAGCGGGAACCCGGTGCACGTGCGGGCCGGCCACGTGCTCGGCGCCTCCGGCCTGCCCTGCGAGCGGGAGGCCGCCGAGTCGTACGGGTGGGTATTGCCGTTCGCGGTCGCCTTCAGCGCCATCGCGCTGGCCCTCGTGTTCGTGCCGGCCTTCACCATGTGGAAGGGGGAGCCTCCGACGACCGTGTTCACCAACACGGCGGGCGGGGTATTCGAGCGGCTCTTCTCCGCCGCCGACTCGAACTACGCCTACGCCACGAAGCTGAAGAAGGTCAGCGACCTGACGAAGGGCGGAAACCAGGATGCGGTCAAGGAGATCGACGGGCTGAACGAGCTGCAGAAGAAGATGGGCGGATGCCCAATCCCGGAGAAGTTCGACCAGAAGTTCTGCGAGTGCCTCAGCCTCGGGCCGATCGAGCAGCCCGGCAACACCTTCTCCGATCTCGGCTTCGTCGCGTTCGGGCTGGTCATCCTCGGCATGTTCGCGGGCCCCACCCGGCAACCCTACCCGAATCGGATGACCGCGTCGCTCGGCTACACCCTCACCTATGGCCTGGTCGTCATATTCATGGGGCCGGGCAGCATGTTGCTGCACATCTCCATGACCGCTTCGGGCGGGCTCGGCGATGGCATCTCGATGTATCTGTTCGGAGGGTTCCTGCTCGCCTACAACTGGGTCCGGTGGAAAGACCTCTGTTCGGTCTGGTTCTACGTGATCTTCTTCACCGCGGTGATCGTGGCCACGGTGGTCAACGTCTTGATGCTGTACTCGGACGCGCTGGCTCCTCTCACGACGTTACTCATGATCGTCCTCGTCGTTCCGGCCCTGGTGCTCCTGGGTCTGGTCTCCGCGCGACCGGAGATCACGCACCACGGCAAGGACTACTTCCGCGTCGCCCTGGGCTTCTTCGGCGCCGCTTTCACCATCTGGATCCTCTCGTACACCGACAAGCCCCTGTGCAATCCCGACTGGCCGATCTTCTCGCCGCCGTCCCCGATCCAGGGCCACGCCTTCTGGCACCTGTTCGCGGCGACCGCCATCTTCTTCATGTACCTGTACTTCAGGAACGAGGAAGAACCGATCCCGGACTGCCCCGGCTTCCCGCGGCTGCACTTCACCGTGTCGGAGGCGCCGGTCCCCGGGCCCTCCGTCGACGAGCCCGAGCCGCAGCTCCGGCCGGGCCAGCGCCTTCCCGAGATCCGGTACAAGCCGGTCAAGTTCACCGACGGCAGTGTGGCCGCCCACGACGCGCGGCCGTGGAGCATGCGGAAGTACCTGTCGGCGAACCAGAGCCTGGGAGTGGCGCCCCTTCCGCCGGACGAGAGCCTGTTCAAGCCGAAGGGGACCGGAGAGCACGAACCGGCGGTCGAGGGCTTCGAGGAGGTCGCCGCCGCCCCCGCACCCCCGCGCACCGCGGCGCCTCCCGAGCCTCCGAGCGCGCCCGCGACGCAACCGGGACTCCCCGGCGGTCTGCCGCCTTCCGGTCCGCCCGCCAATATCCCGCTGCCATCGGGGCCCCCGCCCTCGGTCCCGGTATAGGCCCGCCATCTCGCCCTTCGTTTGACCTCTCCCCTGCGCTCTGGCACGATCGTCGCGCGATGGTAGGAGGCTCATCCGAAGTGCTTCGCGCGGGCGTCAGATCACTCCGCAAGTAAGGGAGCCTGAAATGGCCGACCTCGACCCGACCGAGATCACCGAGCAGATGCGCACGTTTCACGCGGCCGACGTGGCCGAGCAGGACGCCTGGAAGCTGCACAGTCCGATGTGGCGGACGATCTCGGCCCGCTTCTACAACCTGCACAGCATCGACCTGCGCAAGCACGTGAAGTCCATCGTGAAGGTGAATTCGACGATCGCGGCCGGCTTCGATTTCGTCCCGGTCGACGCCGAGAAGTGGGCCGACGCCCTGGGGCACGGGGGCTTTCAGCCGGACTCGCGCGAGCGCGTTCTTGGCATCCTGCCCTCGGTCGGCAGCATCGCCGCGCTCGCGACCCATGGCCAGGGGTTCCGCGAAAGCACCGAGCCGAGCCTGCACTGCGCCGTCGCGAAGGACTATTGCAACATCCACCTCGACAACATCGCCATACGCATTGGCAACTACAACGCCAACGCGCCCGAGCATGTCGTCGACGAGCTTTTGTGGCAGGACAAGATCGTCCCCGCCCTCGGACGGGTCGGGCTGCCCACGCCCCTCGTCGACATCCTGCGCCGCGCGCACCCGATCATCCCGAACCTTCGCCAGGTGACGGCGGTGACCAAGGAGTGGCAGCCGCGCGTCGGGGTCGAGCTGGACATCGCCCGGGTGCGCAGCCAGGACGCCTCCAAACAGGTTCGCGTGTACGTCGACTTCTCGCACGCCTGCAGCAACTCCACCTGCAAGATCCTCAACAACATGCAGGGCAAGACCTACAACGACGACCGCGTCATGTTCATGATCGAGGTGACCGGGCTGTAGTCGTTGCGCCGGAGACGGCGCACGCCTCACTCCAGATTCGTGGTCGGGCCGGCCGACAGCTCCTCGAGGAACCGTTCCGACGGCACGTGATGCTCGTTGTGCCGGAGACGGTCGCGCCGGAGCGTCAGCGGATGACACTCCAACCCGCCTTTCAAGAGGACCGGGCCCGGCAGGCTGGTCACGTCATAGGCGCAGACGACGATGCTGGGGAGGCGCTCCGCCGCGCTCGTCACCCACGCCTCCATTCGCAGGATCTCGCGGTCGGCCGGCCAGCCGGGTGTTCCCCTTCCCAATCCCAGGTTTCCGAGGACGCGGACCGTCGGCATGCCTCGATCGACCGCTTCCTTGATCCGCTCGTCGACCTCGAGGAGCAACCCGTCGGCGGACGGAGCGACCGATGCAACCTGAACTTGACGCTCTCGTATGAGGGTGCGCACGCTCAGCCCGCGACGCTCCAGGCTTGCCAGTAGCCGCTGGTTCGCGGGGTCGTAGCCGATGAGCACGCACGCTTCGCCGAGTGACACTCCGGTCGCCAAGAAGCCGGCGGTCGCTTCGAACTCGCGCTCGGACTCCCAGAAGTAGGCGATGTGGTCGCCCACTGCCGCGAGCTCGTTCCCGAGCCCGAGCGGAATGTCCCGATCCCGCGGTCTCCCGCGGTGAAGGCCGCGAGCGCGGAACAACTCGAGAGCTCTTCCCTGCTCCGCGGAGAGATCCTCATCCGCGACCGGCCGCAGCTGACCGACCGAGGCGACCGTGAGGCGCACCTGAGATACAAGGGCGCGGCAACCCTGGCACCCCCGGCGATGGGCCTCGAACCGCTCCCGCTCCTCCGGAGGCAGCACCCCTTCCAGGTATGCGGTCACCAGCTCCGCGAGCTCGTGGCACGCCATCTCCGCCGGTGGCTTCATTCGCGCGTCGCCCCTCCGCGGGCACCCTCGAGATAGGGCTCGAGCGCGGCCCGCACTCGCGATCGGGCGCGGTGCAGGAGCACCCGCTGATTCGTCTCCTGAATCACCAGCGCGTTACACACCTCCGCCGACGACCATCCCTCCACGTCGCGAAGCCACAGGACGATCCTCAAGTTCGAGGGGAGGGTGTCGATGACGGTACGCAGCCTCTCCCGGAGCTCTTTGGCCAAGAGGGTCCGCTCCGGCGACGAGCCTGGATCCGGCGGCGGCGGGGCCCAGGGGCCGGGAGCGGACAGAAAGTGCTCCGGGCTCCCCGCAGGCTCCCCGTCGTCGCCGGCCTCCGTCGAGAGCGTAGCGCTGAACGGCGCCCCCCGGCTCTCGCGTACTGCGCGCGTCCGGGCACGATTCACGAGGATACGGAAGATCCACGTCTTGAGCGACGATCGGCCCTCGAAGGCCCACATGCCCCGGATCACCCCCAGCCACGTGTCCTGCACGACCTCCTCGGCGATGGCGGCGTTCGCCACGTAGAGACGCGCCACGCGACGCAGACTCGCATGATGTTCGCCGACCACCCGGGCGAATGCGTTCTCGTCTCCGCGCCGAAGCGCGTCGAGGAGCGCCCGTTCCGCTGGTCCCACCGCGAGGTCATCCATTGGCCGGCCCGCCACCCAGCGGCCATCCTACCACCGGCCCGGCCCAGTCCATCGCGACCGACCGCCTGGTCGATCTGTAACGGGCCGCGCCCGGCCGGGACTATTCGATCCACGCTCCGGCGTCCGCATTCCTCCATGGCGGCAACGGTGTAACGAACACCCTCCTCGGGAGACCAATCGCCAGAACGCCGAGACACCACCCGAAAGGAGATCGCCGATGAGGTACTTCATGGATACCCACGACAAGACCAAGGGCAGCTTTCCGACCGAGAAGCTCACGGAAGCGCAATTCCTCGCCCAATTCGACGCCCTCGAGAAGGCCGCGCACGATCTCGACGTCTTCGGGCACGCCGCGCACGTGAACCTTCAAGAGGGCAAGGCCTTCTGCTTCATGTCCGGGCCGGACGAAGAAGCCATCCGGAAAGCCCACGCGGCCATCGACTTCCCGTTCGACTCGATCACCGAAGTCAGGCGCGTGACCGGCGCCGACTTGCGCCGCTCGTGACACCGCTCCAGGCGGCCGAGGCGGCGACCACCACCGGGTGGGTGTCGCGAACAGAAGAGGATGGCTCTGCGGCGAGTACGCCTCGCCCGGGATTTCTCGAATGGGCTACTCGGCTCGTGCATACACACCGGGGAAGACTCTATCGCCTGGCCAGGCGAGAAGGCCTGCGAGATGAGGATTCGCTCGACTGCGTTCAAGACGCGTTCCATACTTTCCTCTTGCTGCCGCAGGCCCGGCGACTGGTCGACTCCAACGATGATTCGCTCAAGCTACTCTCGGTTCTGGTGCGGAACCATGCCCGGAACCGACGCCGCCGGCATGAGATCGCGCGTCCACATGATTCAGGCGATGAGACCCTCGCCCTTCTCGCCGCGGAGGCGTTGCCCGTCGACGCGCTGATCGCTCAGGCGGAGGACTTCGCCCTCATGATCGGGTGCCTGGATCATCTGGGGAAGCTACAGCGGGCGGTCGTTTCTCTCCGGATGCTCGACGAGGTCGCCGGTGAAGACGTGGCCTCGATGCTCGGGCTGCCCTCCTCGCATGTCGCGGTCCTGTTGCACCGGGCCAAGGAGAACCTGCGAGGCTGCATGTTGTCCGCCGGCTATCGACCCTGACGCGGTGCGCCCCTCTGTAATCTCGCGGCCCCTCGAGACCTATCGAGGCGTGCGATACCTCACTCACCCCCAACCAAGGAGGACCAAGCGATGAGCGTCAAACTTCTCGTGCTGTACCCCACCCCGACGGATCCCGAGCAGTTCGACCGACGGTATGAGCGAGAGCACCTGCCCATGGGGAAAGCGGCCCTGGTCGGGGCGACCGGCCTCGCGTCGCATCGAATTCTCGGGGCGCCCGGGGGCAAGTCCCCCTTCGCTCGACTGACGGAGGTCTCCTTTCCCACGCTGAAGGCGGTACAGGAGTGCGCGGCCCTGCCCGCCGCCCAGAAGACCCTCGCACACGCGGTCGAGATCTCGACCGGCGGTGCCCCTCACTTCATGATCCTGGAGCAGGAAGGCTGAGAGCCGAGCGCCGCAACTCGGGCATCACGCCACGCAGCACGGGGCCGGGGCCTTCCCCGGCCCCTTCTGCTTCACCGTCGCGGTCCAACGGGCACCGACACCCGGACGAGAACGATTGGCGCGCACCTCGCGGCGACGACGACCAGCCCCGAGAGGTCCGGCCGGTCCAGGAGCTCAAGCACTCTCGCGATCGACGCGGCCTACCGAACTGACGCGGGCTTGTCTTCCCTGCATCGCGGGACTAGAATCAGCCGCGGCATTTGCTCCCGATCGCTCGACGGTGACCCGCAAAGAAGAGAGAAGGCGCACATGAAGAGGAGAAGGATCCCGGCGGTCGTACTCGTTGCGGCCTCGCTCGCGGTGGCCGTGCTCGCCGTCCTGGGCGGCACGGTCATCTCCGCGCAGGACGCCGGCCAGGCCAAGTACACCGTGCAAGTGCCGAATGGGCTCGCGTTCTCCGAGTTCCGGGGATACGAAGCCTGGCAGACGGTCGCCATCAGCTATAACGAGAAGCTTGCCGCGGTGATCCTCGCCAATCCCGTGATGATCAGCGCCTACCAGTCCGGCATTCCCGCCAACGGCAAGCCGTTCCCCGACGGCGCCAAGATGGCGAAGATCCATTGGAACCCGAAAAAGAACGCGGCCTTCCCCGATACCATGGTGCCGGCCAGCCTGCATGACGTCGACTTCATGGTGAAGGACAGCAAGAGGTTCGCGGACAGCGGCGGATGGGGATGGGCCATGTTCAAGTACGACGCCGCATCCGATACGTTCACGCCCGGCACCTTGGCCGACCAGCCGCCGCAGGGGGCCGACGCCAAGTGCGGGCTCGCGTGCCACACGATCGTGAGGACCCGAGACTACGTGTTCACCGAGTACGGAAAGCGCTGAACGGAGGCCGGCCATGCAAACGTCCAAGTCGGGGCAGTCGCTGCTTGTCAAGCACTTCGAGGACACGACGTTCGAGGCGTTGGAGGCGAACAACGGCGCGCCGCGGCCGCAGTTCCTCTACCGGCGACTCGGCGTCGAGGAGGCCACCGGCGGCGCGTACGACGCGCACGTGATCAAGGGTGTCCCGGGCTCGAAGCCCCCGATCGCCGAGCACAAGCATACCGAGCTCGACTTTCTCTTCGTCTATGTCCTCAAGGGCTGGATGAGCTTTCAGTACCACGGCCACGGCGAGCACCGGCTGAAGGCCGGCGATTGCCACATCATCCCGCCGGGGCTGCCGCACACCGTGACCGGCTGGTCGGAGGACGTCGAGCTCCTCGAGCTCACCGCGCCCGGCCATTACAAGACCATCGACACCGTGAACGGCGTGGAGGTCGCGCCCGCAACCGCCTAGCCGCCACCGTCCCGAAAGGGGGCAGGGCAGGATGTCACGGCTCGCGCGCCTGCCACTGAGCGCAGTGTAGCCGGGCGGGCCGCCCCTCGGTCGCGAGGGCTGCCGTATAACCAGGTGCTGGAGCGAGCGCGGTGAGGCACCAGCGGCCCGCTTCAGCCGGATCGTCCTGTACATCCTCCAGCCTGGGCGGCGCGCCGGGAATGAGCGAGACCGTGAATCGCTCCAGCGGGTATGTGAGTCCGTCACCAAGCGCCTTGATATAGGCCTCCTTTCGCGTCCAGCAGTCGAAGAACGCCGCGCATCGCCTGGTCGATGACACGGCTCCGAGCGCCTGCCGCTCGTGCGGTGAGAACATCCGCCCCGCAATCGCCTCGAGATCCGGGAGCGGGCGGACCCGTTCGATATCCACGCCCACTCGGCCGCTCCTCGCCATCGCGTAGAGCGCGAGCCGGTCAGAGTGCGATGCATTGAACTGGAGCCGCGGCCCGAGGGGCGCTGACAGCTCGGGCTTCCCTCGCGGCCCGACCTGGAATCGAACCTCGGAAGCCGCGACACCAAGATACTTCCCCAGGATCGAGCGCAGCACGACCCGGCTCGCCATCCACCGGATCGCATCGCGCTCGAAGTAGAATCGCGCCGCCCGTTCGCGTTCGTCCTCGCTAAGGATGCTCGCGAGCTGCTCGAGGGGCTCGCCGCGATGACTCACGTCCGCGAGCCATACATGTACGTCCCCCTCGAGAAGCGGTGGAACATGGGTAGTCGCTGGCCATGCCATCGCTATCGATCGTAGCCGCCGGCCAATGACTCATCAACATCTTCATTCCCATTTGCGGAGATTCTCTTCCGGCGCATGCAATACCTGCGCATGCTCAGCCCCCGTGCCTCGGGCGCGCGTCATACTCGCGCGTGCACTTGGCGAGGTCCTCTTGGCTGGTGTAAGGTCAACCCGAGAACGGCATGAAGATCTCCCCAGCGGAGGTGGACTCGGCAACCGCGAGCTCCGGCGAGCTCCCTTGCGGGATGGGGGACCGGCTCACCGAGGCGAAAGATCGCGATGTCTGATCAGCCGGAGCGATGCGAGCTGCGCGAGCAGCTGAGGGCGCTGATTGCCGAGTTTGGCCGGCAGGACCACGGGGAGATCGACGACGATACCCTGATCAGCTCGGCGCTGCTGGAATCGACCACGCTGCTCAACGTGGCCCTCTGGGTCGAGGAACACATCGACGCCGCGGTCGAGGTCACCTCCTTCGACCTCGCCTCGGAATGGGAGACGGTCGCCCGCATCCTGGACTTCGTCGAGAAGCACCGTCGCCGTGACGACGCGCTTCCTCCGAGTCGAGCGTGACCTACGAGATCGTCCGGTACGAGCCCGCGTTCCGGGACCAGGTGGCCGAGCTCCAGCGTCATCTCTGGGGCAACGATGCCACCACCAACGCCGCGTACCTCGACTGGAAGTACCATCAGAACCCGTACCTCGGCGATCCGCTCATCTACCTGGCCGTGCAGGCCGGCCGGGTGGTCGCGATGCGCGGGATGTACGGCGCGCTCTGGGAGATCGGCACGCCGGCCGAGCACGTCGTGGTGCCCTGCGCGGACGACTTCGTGATCGCGCCCGAGCATCGGAATCGAGGGCTGGTCGCACAGATCATGAAGGCGACCATCGATCGCGTTGCCGCCGAGGGCTACCGCTACGCTTTCAGCCTGAGCGCCGGCCCGGTCACCATGATGGCTTCGCTCGCCGCGGGCTGGCGAAGCGTCGGGCCGATGCGGGCCGTGGAGCGAACGGGAATGGGACTGTTCGCACGTGCCTGCGTCCGCCTGCGGACGCTGCCGCTGCTGTGGCGCTACGCCGATCCGCTCACTCGTCTTCATCGACTGAAGCGGCCGTTCGCCGACCTGGACCGGGAGGCCCGACGGGCCGGCGGCTCCCTCCCCGCCCCCGTGCAGGTCGAGCCGATGCCGCGGGTAGACGCGATGGCGGATCTCGTTCGCCGCCTCGGGCACGATGGGCGAATCCGCCATGTCCGGGACGAGCGCTACCTGGCCTGGCGGTACCGGAATCCCCTGTACGAATATCGGTTCCTGTTCCGGGGGGCCGACCGGCTGGAAGGCTATCTGGTGCTGCGGGCGGACCCGAAGGATCCGTCACGCGGTGTCAGCGTCGCGGATCTGGAGGCGACCACGCCGATCCTTCGCGAGGAACTGCTACGGACGGCCGTGAAGTGGGGAAACTTCCCTCAGCTCACCCTCTGGGCCGCGACCGTCCCGGTCGACACGCTGGCGGCCGTCTCCGGCGCCGGGTTCGTGCCGGTAGGCGCAGGGTCCGGAACGAGATTCTCCCTCACGATCCTGGTTTGTGACGCTTGCCGAGCGAGCCCGGCGCCCGACATGATGCTGGGAGGGCGACGCCTGGTGGATCCGGCCGCATGGGATATGCGGATGGTTTATTCCATGGCGGGATGAGAAGACCGTCAGGAGTCCGGGTCTGACCGCTCGGCGGCTATCGTAGCGCTCCGGGTCCAAAGGGGGAGGATGCGATGAGCGAGGAGCCGGCACCGCGCGTGGCGCTGATCGGGACGGGCGGGACGATCTCGTCCCTCGGGCGCGATAGCCTCGACGTCTGGGAGTACATGGACGGCGGCCAGAAGATCGGACCCGGGGACCTCCTCGCGCGCTATCCCGAGACTGCCCGCGTCGCCACCGTGATCCCGGTGCCGTACAAGGCGGTCGGCAGCTCGTTCATCGGCCCCGCCGACTGGCTGCGCTTGACCGAGACGATTGGCGACGCGGCCCGGCGCGAGGCACCCCTGGCCGGCGCGGTGATCACCCACGGCACGGCCACGCTCGAGGAGACGGCGTACTTCCTGCACCTCACCGTTCGCGCCGACCTCACCGTCGTGGTCGTCGGGGCGCAGCGGCCGGCAAGCGGGCTCAGCTCCGACGCCGGGATGAACCTCGTGGGCGCGCTCCGCGTCGCGGCCGCTCCCGAGGCGCGCGGGCTCGGCGTCCTCGTGGTGCTGAACGACGAGATCCAGTCGGCGCGCGAGGTCACCAAGACGTCGACCCTCCGCCTCGAGACCTTCCGGAGCGCCGACCTCGGTATGCTGGGGTACGCCGATCCCGACGGGCGCGTCGCCATCTACCGCCGCCCCACCCGCCGCCATGCCCCGGACACCGAGTTCGACCTGACCGGCCGGCGCGACCTGCCGCGGGTGGACATCGCCTACTCGTATGCGGGGGCGGACGGCGCCGCCATCGACGCGTTCGTGGCCGCGGGCGCGCG
>Ga0134127_10002894_pt1 | contig 12296 bp, 22 predicted proteins | sample KB31753_FD_96459 | JGI IMG/M metagenome (GOLD analysis project Ga0134127, IMG submission 96459) | Terrestrial soil microbial communities with excess Nitrogen fertilizer from Kellogg Biological Station, Michigan, USA - KB3-175-3 | ecosystem: Environmental > Terrestrial > Soil > Unclassified ...
AAACATGTGGGCACGCGAGATGCTCACGCCCACAGTCTCCCTCCGCACGAAAGTCCGCCCATGAGATTGCGGCTTCGCGTTCCGGATCGGTGTCCGCGTTGCGGGATGGACGGCAACGTCACACCTGAACACACGATTATGGGGCGCGACGTGACTCTTCGGTGGCGTTGCAAGTCCTGCAGTTACGAATGGCCTGTGACCGACACACCGACCGAAGTGCCAGACCGACGGACCGGCGCACGGGACCGTCGGAAAATGTCTCGCACGGACCGCCGCGAAAACACCGACGACCTCGAACGCGGCACCTAGGTTCCTGCTGGCAGCAGTGCTCCACGTGCGACCCCGACTGAAGGCCGATGGACGGTTCGTCGATTGTGTTGTACCTCTCCTGATTCCGAGCGCGATTCGCGATTGGAACACGCAAAGGAGGACTGATGAAACGGACCGTAATATCGGGTGTCGCCCTGTTTGTATCGATTCTTGGCGTCACACTGTTCAACGCGGCCGCGGGCGCGCAGGGTTTCGAGAGCCGCATTCAGGACGGGCTACAGCTGGCGCCGGTCGAGTTGAAGATGCGCGGACTCAATCCCGCGCTGGTCGGGTTGGGCAGCTACATCGTCAACGCGCAAGGCGGGTGCAACGACTGCCACACCAACCCGTCATATGCGGCCGGTGGCGACCCGTTCGCGGGCGAACCGACGAAGATCAACACAGCTGGTTATCTCGCCGGTGGTACGGTCTTCGGCCCGTTCACATCGCGCAATCTGACGCCACGGGCGTCCGATAGGCGGCCCGCCGGGTTGTCACTCGCGGAATTCAAGGAAGTGCTGCATCGGGGCACCGACTTCAAGGACCGCCATCCGCAGATCTCCCCGTTGCTGCAGGTCATGCCGTGGCCGGTCTACGGGAACATGTCCGACCGTGAGCTCGAGGCCATCTACGAGTTCCTGAAAGCTATTCCCTGCATCGGTTCCGCGTCGAGGTGCGGCTCGTAGAGATCAGACACCCAACCACCAATAAGAGCGGGGTCTACATCGAACCCGCTCCGATCGTGGCCGCCATCCTCGTTCGCAACCTTCGGGAACGTCATCGGTATCGCGCAGCCTTGTCGGGCACGTGTGTTGCTGCTTTCTTTCCCTCCAATGAAAGTCCGCCTCACGAAGAAACTCGCGGACCAGCTCGATGGAGTTGACGTGGCCGACCGCCGCGAAGGCGACGTTTTCGACCTTCCGCCGCGTGAGGCGACGATGCTCGTCAAAGAGCGTTGGGCAATGCTTGAACGTCGAACGCACTCTGCCCGCGATACTGGCCAACGGTGCCGAGTGGATGACTACCATCGGGCCGATAACCACGATCGACGAACGTCGCGGCGGGACTCGTGACACGGCCACTTAGGTCAAACGCGCCCACAGCAAGCAGACGGCAGAACATCGACGGTCGGACTAGCGACCATTCAGCCGATGTTAGGATCTGCTGGGCATCATGCCTGACAACTCGATCAAGTCCACTCCGCCGCCTGTGTGCCCATCATGCGGAGCGGTAGGAACCGTGAAACAAGAGACGACGATCAAGGGCGCGAGCACCACGCTGTTGTGGCATTGCGTGCGCTGTGATCATCGTTGGCCTGTGAAGGCGAGTAGCGCAGCGTAGCTGGTTACGCTCGTTACGGCTCGTTGTCGTCGCGCCGTTTCGGTGTCTCACGACGTGCTTGTGCCTCTTCCTCAGAGACTTCCCACGACCGATTGCACGATCCGCAGTAGAACGACTCAATCGACCGTCCGCCTTTGATCACGCGCTCGCGACGGACCAAGCCGACCTTCCCGCAGAACTTGCACGCTGTTCGATCAGGCATGAGGGTCGCTCATTATGCGGCAGTTAGTAGTGCGGCGAATCTCAGCCGTGGACGCGATGAAGCGAATTGGTCGACCACCGTGAATCGCTCTCGATCGCAGTGATCACCCACGGATGCTGGGCCGCGTTCGCGCTGGTGAGAATAGCCGCCCGGCGGGGTCGGGATAGTTTGGAGTGACGGTCAGATCGTGACGCATCATGTTGTCATGCGAGCGTCAGCACGAGTGGTCGGCCCACCAAACTGGCTGATCTGGATCGTCGTCGGCGTCGCGGCACTCAGCGTGGTCGGCCGCGACTTGGCGCTATTCACGCTCTCGCTGTTCACGTCTCTCAGCGGTATCGCGTTTGCCGCGATCGGGCTGTTCTGGATTGCCGCCGGTCTCGCTGCGGTGATCGATCCGAAGGACGCAGGCCGTAACGCCGCCATTATCGCAACAGTGATCGTCGCGATCGTTGTCTTCTACGTTGCTGTAGCTTCGACTCGACCCGCACCGCCGGGCACGTCGCATGGTGGACCGAACGTGATGCCACCAACGGGAGCTGTCCCTTGAAAACTAACGGCGAGCTGCTGCGACAACTGCCGCGCCCGCTGTCTGGCCCCGGTTTGCGACCGCACGATCGAGCCGGCTGATGTCCGCGTTTTATTTTGAGCTGGATCGCGATCGCGGTCACGGGCGCCTTCAGCGGACGGCTGGTTGCGGACTTCCGGTGTCGTTGGATGGGTGAGTTCGTGGCGTTGGGTCGGCAGGTGACCTTCGCGATGGCACCCGGCGGATCGTCGGCTGTTCACGCGCCCGACTTGGTCATTGCCGGCGGCGGGGGCAGCGCGCCAAGTCTTACCAGCACGCCGATCCAATCTGCGTTGGCGTAGTGCAAAACAATCTTGCCGTCTACGATCTGATCCATCAGCAAAACGGTCAATTTCACATGCTTGTTCGTAGGTGCCACGCCCATGAACGTGCCAGCGTGAGTGCCTTCCATCGTGGCGCGTGTTGCAACCGTGTCTCCCTCGGCAATCTGTTGCTCGATGGTTGCCTGAAGATCGGGAAAAGCCATCCGAATCATCGGCTGGCGCTGCACGGTCTGATACAGCCCCGGATGTTCTTTCAGGGCCTCGAAGTTCTGCTGGTTAAGTGCTTCCAAGAAACGACGAACGATGGCCTTGTTCTCTTCCAGAATTGACGACATCGTGTGCTCCGACGCAATGCAGGTCGTAGGTCCTTGCGCGTTGTCCGATCAGGCATTGAGGATCGCGGCATTATGCGGCAGACATGCAATGAGACTTCGCTGTCGCTCCTTGGCGATTCGAGCGAATTTTGAAACTCGTTGCTGCCGGGAAAATAACTCAGAGTAAGAATCCACGCAACGCTGAGTCCGCTGAGGAGCGTAAGTCTGTCGTCACTCAGACGGCGTATGTCCCGCAGGCCGTTAAAAACGATCGCGGCGAAGAAGGTTGCGCGATAGAGACGTCGGCTATGCGGCGCCTCCACTACGCGCTGACGAACGACTCGTTGACCCCGGCGCTGTCAGCGAACTCCATGAACGGCTCACACGTTCAGCATAGGCCGTGTCGGTGCAGCTATGTCAGTTCCTCGGGCCGCCAGAGGCCAGCGAGCGTTCCTCGGGTCGACAGTTTGAGATCGCGCCACTGATCGATCGGCAGGCGAATCTGCGCGAGCGTGGCGGTCGGCAAGTCGTGCCGCTCGCCGGTCAGCTGCTCGACCAGCTTTTCGAGCCCAGGATTGTGCCCGACGATCATCACGGTCTCGGCGTTCTCCCGCACCATTGCCAGCAGCGAGAGGATGTCGGCCGGGCAAGCCATATAAAGATGGGGGTCCAGCAGGATTTCGCCTGCATAGCGAGCCGCCTCCGCCACCGCTTCAGCCGTCAGCCGCGCCCGCACCGCGTCGGAGCTGATGACAACGTCGGGCATCAGTCCGTACTCCCGCACCAGCTCTCCCATCCGCGGGGCATCCCGCTGGCCGCGCTTGTTCAGCGGTCGCTCGTGGTCATCAAGCGCCGGATCGTTCCGGCTCGACTTGGCGTGCCTAAGAACCAGCAGCGTCTTCATCCTGAGAACAGTTTGACGCCTTCGATAGGAAAACTGGAGCCGGCGCGCGGGCTTGAACCGCGGACCTGCTGATTACGAATCCCACGGGGTGGTGTCCACCGGATACCACCCTGTGTTTTTGCTGAAGAAAACTGCACGTCGTCGTTCCACTCCGTCCGCCATTTCCGCCCGAGTCCACCCGTTTGGCTGTCAAGATTGGCTGTCAACGGATGGGTGAAAGAGGAGCTGGGACCAATCCCGGCTTTTTTCTTTTCACGCTACCCTCAAGCGCAATGGCCTTCCTGGTGCAGATCATCCTTCCTCTCTACCGCAACGACGGACGACTGTTGCCGCCTGAACTACTGAAGCAGGTGCGGACAGAGCTGAAGGAGAGATTCGGTGGCCTCACCGCCTACACGAGGACGCCCGCGGAGGGCACCTGGGAAGACGACCAGGGCCGGACGAAACGTGAGGACGTAGTGATTGTGGAGGTAATGACCGAAACGCTGGATCGGCAGTGGTGGAGCAACTACGCCGCCGAACTCGCGCGGCGATTTCAGCAGGAGGAGCTGGTCGTGCGGGCCATGCAGTTCGAGGATCTCACCAAGCGGTCAACGGAATGATCACCTGGCCAATCCTCCAAGCCTCTCTCCGTCGTCGAACTCTCCCGTGCCTGCGACGAAGCAACTGTCCTCCCAAACCTGCTGCCGTCTGCGACCGGATGTAGGATCTGCCTGCAGTCGAAGGAGGCTCATCTCATCATGTATGCACGCATCACGACATTGCAGGGCTCTGCGGCGAAAGTTGCAGATGGCATCAAGACGACTCAGGAACAGGTCATCCCCGCCGCGCAGAAAATGCCTGGGTTCAAAGGGATGATTGCGCTGGCCGACCGCAGCAGCGGCAAGATGATCGGCATCACTTTGTGGGAAAGCGAGGACGCGATGCGACAGAGTGCGGAAGCCGCAAACCGGCTCCGAACCGCGTCTGCGGCATCAGGCGGCGCGGACATCGTCAGCGTGGAGCAGTTCGAGGTTGTTGTAGACACCGTCGTGTCCGGCGTTCGGTGAGGCGACGACGAGAGCGGCAGCAAACAGGGGAGAAAAGCGCCTCGGCCAGTGCGCCGAGTAGAAGTAGGTAAACGTCCGCCGCTTCTTCATCAACATCGATCCATCGATCTACGATGACACGCAGTGGGCGGTGTTTCAGCCGAACGAACCGCGCTGTTTCACCTGAATAGCCTCGACGGTCGATGCCTCAGAACGACATCGCCAACGGACGTTCGATCTGCGTCGTAGGGATTGCCGCGCTCAGACCCGCCAAGTTCGTAATGTTCCGCATCGGTCAGAAGCGGCAGAGAGGGCAGCGACGGAGGCATTGGAGCGCAGAGGGCATCGGGTGTTTTGGGGCTGAAGCGGCCATCTTCATTTGTGGCGGGCGATGGTGATGCCGGCCTGCTCATATGCGCGATGAATAAGTGGAACGAGCTTCTTCGCGGCGTTCGCGTCCTCCACATGCACCCACGGCTTGCCATTCTTACGCCTATGCAGCCGCCCTGCCTTCTGTAGTTCCGCTTCGTCAGCGCCTCGAACATCCGCACCTACGTGCAGCGCCGTTGGTTTGGGATCGAACTGGCAGAACACCCTGGTTCCCCTCTTGTAGGTGATCCCCCACCCGCTTCCTTGCGTTGAATGTGCCCTCGGCTCAACATCTTCGCCGGCGCCCCGAGCCGCCTGCCTCAATATGGCAACGATGTCGCGGAGTTCCTGGCTGCACTCGGAGCTGTTCAGGCGCTCCTCGAAATCCTTCACACTCATTTCCGCCATCGTCCGAACCTCGGTCGAAGTGTATCGCACGAACCGAACTCCAGCGGTGTCTCCCAGCCATGGATTGTTGAGAATGGTGGATGATCATCCTCACCCGCGAATCCCTTTACACGGAAAATCTGGCCCGCCCGATGATGAAGTCCGCTAAGTAGCTACCTGGCGGCAGTCCTCGTCTCGTGCCGACTCTCCAGACCCTCCTGCCCAGCATAAAATCTCTGCCCTCCGCACTCGAAGAAGAGCATCCGTAGGGTGTAGTCGGTGCCGGAGGCGTGCCACTTCACAACGGGGTGCCACTTGCGGCAGTGGGGGCAACGCACTTCATCTCCAACTTTCAGCGCCTCCGCCACATGACTGGATACGGCTTCCGTTGGACATCCCAGGTCACTCATCGTTCAGGTGCGCCGTGCTGTAAGATCCGCGCCATGCCGAAGCAGATACCTCAGCTCACTCGCGTTCCGCTCCAATACCGCGCTTCGCAGATGGAGCGATGGAAGAAGGGTACCGCTTGGCGGTGCCCATACTCCATCACGAGGTTTTGGTTGAAGAACCCGAATGTCGCCTTCGACGGGGTGGCAGTCAGGCCGATCAAGTGGGCATCGAAGTATTCAAGCACCTGCCTCCATACGCTGTAGATGGAGCGATGCGCTTCGTCAATGAAGACGATGTCGAAGAACTCGATGGGCACGTTCGGGTTGTAGGCAACCGGAACCGGCTCCCGGAATGCAGCGGGGGCGTCGAACTGCGACAGCTCTTCGTCCTCTTCCGCCAGTTCCTCACCCTTGAGCATCGCGTAAAGGCGCTGGATGGTGCTGATTGTGACCCGCGCAACGGGATCCACCTTGTTCGAGAGGAGGTGCTGGACGTTGTAAAGTTCGGTGAACTTCCGTCCGTCATCGGGCGTGGCGTAGTGCTGAAACTCCTTCAATGCCTGACGCCCGAGGTTGGCGCGATCTACCAAGAACAGAACCCGTTTCGCATCAGCGTGCTTGATGAGCCGATACGAGGCAGTCACAGCGGTGAACGTCTTGCCGCTGCCCGTCGCCATCTGGATCAACGCTCGCGGGCGATCCTGCTTCAACGAGTGTTCGAGGTTTGTAACAGCCTTGAACTGCGCCTCCCACAGTCCCTTTGGTTCCAGCGGCGGAAGGAGTTGGATGCGGCTGCGGAGCGTCGAGGGAAGGAGTTCCTCATGTTCCGGGTGTTCCGGTTGTGCCGATGCCGCCAACCAGCTCGCCAACGTCTCAGGGCGATGAAAGCTGAACACTCGTCGGCTACGCGGCACCGGATCGAAGCGGTTCGTGAACTGGGTTTCTACGCCTGTTGACTCGTAGAGAAACGGCAGCGGACGAAACCATGTTGGCAGCGCCGAAGGCATTCCCACGGAATACTTTTCCGACTGAATCTCAACGCCGGTGAGCGGGTCGCCCTCCTTCTTCGCCTCAACGACACCCGCCGCACGGCCATCGACGTAGAGCAGGTAGTCGGCATAGCCGTGCCCGCGCTTCAGCGGAAACTCCCGAACAGCGACACCTCTCCCGGCGCTGATGTTGGCGGCTTTCGCGTCCTGCACCACCCACCCAGCGAGAATCAGTGCGGCATCAATGTTTTGGCGTGCGAGCTTCTCGGGTGACTCCGGCACCTTTGCGCCAGATGATAGTAGCTACTCCGGTTGAGACGGAACCACGAACCGGTGAGTCGGCGCTCACAAAACCAAGAATCAGCGCCATTTCCCCGCTGTGCTGTATTGAACAGTGCCGTGTCAGGCTCAGGCGTAAGTTACTGCCGTGCCTGAGACCGCCGAGCGCCTGAACGCACTGAATCGCCGGTTGGCCATGTTGGTGGGCGAACGTCGGGCGCTGCAATACCGCTGGATGGTTGCGGCGACAAAAGCGAATGACTGGCCCGACATGCGCCGAGCAGTGGAACTGTTTGTGAGCATCCAACCAGTCGCTGACCGTGCGGATACGACGACTGCGAACCCCGCGTCCAATAAGCATCGATAACCGTTATTTCCCACGCCAGGGTCCGCTGACGTAGACGAAACGCTTCGACAGATCGACTACCATCCCCAGCTTTGGAACGCTCCTTCTCGGAGGTAAACGATGGCCGTTCGCATCACGCGCAGTGCGGGAATGCTCCTGTTGGCGATTTGGCTGATTCTCGAAGGGCTGACCGGAATTGTCGCCATTCCGTTGCCGCCTGCGATCATGGCGGCTCTCGCGTTGATTGCGGGGATCTTGATTCTTATTGGAATGTAATCCGCAGCCCTTATGCGGGATCAGTCGCAGAAATCCCAAGCAGTAGTCATTGGCCTTGAGGCAGAATTTCGAACAGATGTTGGGCGGCGACGAGGCTGAAGCGACATGAATCTCGAACTTTTGAACGATGATGAATTGTTACGTTTGTGGCGTCAGACCCAGGCACTACTTCGGCAACGTGGCGTGTGTCGCAGCGCCAACGTCGTTGGCAGTGTGGCCGAATCCCTCGTTGCGGAGAAACTCCAACTCTCGCTTGCCGCCCCGTCGATGCGCGGACATGACGCCATTGCGCCAGATGGCACGCTGTTCCAAATCAAGGCTCGGTTGATGACGGTGGGGAACCCCTCTCGGCAGCTTGGGGATGTTCACTACCTTCACGAGGAACGTCCCTTCGACTTCTTGATCGCGGTGCAGGATCTTTCGCCGCTGTTCGGCGCGGCTGTTACGACGAGTGCCACCACTTCGGGTGCCAGACGAATCGTCCGACCTGGTGCAAATTCGTTCAGTGTCAATGCGGCTGGACGTGATTGGCTTCTTGCACAACTCACTCGCGCTGGGTTCTCCGCTTCGGTCGGTCCCGGAAAGCTGTTCACAGTAGCAACGGACGGCGCTTCACCACGGCTCGTCCGCGTGATCGCCGCACGGCAGCGAATCTTCAGCCTTCGTCCGACGCTGAACACGCTCCCGAATTTGTTGCTCATCTACCTCTGGTATGTCGATGATCCCGCCAAGACCGTAGCCTACGCGCTCACCTACCAACAAGCACTCGCGATTGCGAACAAGAAGGGGTGGACCAACACACCATCCTGGCTGAACGACGGCTACTACTACGACAGCCATGTAGGGGATGAGTTGCTGGCGCTGCTGGCACCCTACCGAGTGCAGGCGGGTCAGTGGCAGGAGGTGATTGCGGGCACTAACCGCGGCTGATGCTCGCCTCTGTCCTATGTGTCCCAAGTGGCCCATCACCGGCCACTCGATCTCATTCGGGGTGCATTTAGATCAATCGGGGTAGGAATTGTTGGGACACATAGGACGGATGGGACAATTTGTCGTTGCCACGATTCTCGTCCACTGCCGTATTGTGGGGGTGCGACGAATGCTGGGGCTGAAGACATCGACTTGGATTGTGGTGTCGATCTGCAGCGGTGGTTGCGGCGGCGGCACGCCGACAATGCCAACGTCCGCTCCTGCTTCCGCGCCGTCTCCTTCGGCAAGACCGTCGCTACCGCCGATAGAGCTTACGGGCCAAGTCATCGACGCCGCCACGTCCGCGCCGATTGCCGGTGCCACCGTGCGGATCAACGGGCGGTATTCTTCCGTGACCGATGCTTCAGGAAAATACATCGTCAGCGGTTTGCTCGATGCCGGTGCGGGATATGACTTCACCTTTGTGTCCGCCGCCGACTACGTGAGTGACTACCGCTACATCCGGTCCTCAACTCAGGATGTCCGGCTCAATCGCATCGAGCGGATTGCGGCTGGAGAATCCAAACTCATCACGGTTGAGCCGAACGACACCCTGTGCGTCAACAACATGCAAGACTCTCCGGGCCTGGGGCAGGACTACGTATGCCGTAGCATCAGGGTAATCGCACGAAGCGATGGGATCCTCACCATCGAAGCGGTTTCCACTCAAACCGGAATGCACCCACTCCTGGAAGTGGAAACCGTAGGTGTGCAGCCATGTTGCTCCGAGCGGCTGGGGAACCCCACGTCCATCCAAGTGAGAGCTGGCACTGAACTCGTCGCAGACGTCGAGATGTCGTTCGGTTCGACCACCAGCCAATCGTTCATGTTGACAACTTCAATGACACGCTGAACGCCGACTAAGAAATACGTCAGCCGTGTGTGGAATTTTGCCGCTGTGCGAAGCTGAAACGTGTCCCTCACTCCCATGCCCCTCGCCCGCATCCCCGAGTCGTTCGATGATCCCGATTGGCTGTTCGAGCTGAAGCTCGATGGCTTCCGCGCTCTCGCGCACATCGAGGGGCATCAGTGCCGACTCGTCTCGCGGCGCTGCCACACCTTCAAGCAGTGGCCCTACCTGGAGATCGAACTCGCGCACGCCGTTCCCTGTGATTCCGCAATTCTCGATGGGGAAAAGTGTGTCTCGATGAAGATGCCGTGCTATTTGGACAGGCCTGAGAGGGCTTGTAATGATGCCGAACGGAGGCATAGTCTCTGCGACCAAGGCAAAGTGACATGACCAGTCGTCCAAGTCCCGCGTGTCGTCTGGCGGGGCCGAACGTCTCTGCCCGCTGCGTTGTCGCTGTCGTGTGGTGTCTGCCGATTCTCTTTGCGGCCTGCGGTCCGAACCCACCGGCCGCGTATTCAAGCCCTGTCGCGCCGTCCACACCGTCGCCTCCACGGGTTCCGGCCGTGACGTTGTCAGGCACCGTGGTTGAAGCGGGCGTGCCGATTCAAAACGCAGACGTGTGGGTGTCGGGCTTGCAACCATGCACCTCTGGGTGTTCATCGCGGCAGTTTGCCGGTGGAAACGGGAAGACCGACGCAGCCGGCCGCTACCGGATCGACGTCATCCGACCGGAGGACGCGCCCGCCACCGTTTGGGCCGTGGCCCACAAGGACGGATACGTGCAGCAGTGCGTCGCCACGACGACGGTGCCGACGAACGCCACGCTCGATCTGACGCTTGCGGCCACGGCGAATGTGTCCGCGCAAAAACCTGTCGCCGTGCCCGGTTCTCGATCTGTGTCGGGGGTGGTGTTTGAAGTAACCGCGACGGGGCGTCAGCCGGTGGAAGGCGTGTCGGTCGGTTGGGAAGGACTGCTTGATACGGTGCTCGCGGAAACTCGTAGCGATGCCGCAGGTCGCTATGTCCTGTGTGGACTACCGCTCGAACGGATTGTCGGCGTGTTTGCCTCCAAACCGGGATACAACCTCGACTACGTGTCCGTCGCCGCAGGCACGGATGCCGTCGTTGATATTCAGGTCACACGTCGCTGAACAGACACGCAAGTGGCCGCGAACGGTCCGCGTCATCATCCGATTGGCTGGCCAGCGTGAAGTGCATGGAGCGTCACTCCAGCTACTCCACCGTGCCAGTGTCCCACCGGGGGCCAGAATCGGTGCGTTCAGGAGGATCAATGTGATCCGCGGAATGAACGCTGCGAGAAACCCGACAGAGAGCAGCCTCAAGAAGAGACGCAGCCACATCATTCTCGTCGTCTCGTCCATTGTGACCTCCGCGAAGCGGTTTAGCAGGGTCAGCCTACAACGGTAACGAGAGTTTCACCGTAACCGCTGGCCGCCTACGTCTCTTCTCGGGTTTCTCTCCAGTCTTGCGCCAACAGTTTTCGGTGTTCCTCGTTGGCCCATTCAAGCGCCTCATCTCCAGTTGGAACGTCCTCGCATAAAGCAGCTTCCCATTCCGCATCACCGTCGCTTTCACGCCGATGGGCACGAACGCGATCTCGCAGGAGGCGAGTTTCTCGTCGTCGGTGAGGGTCCAGAGCGTGGTGGGGGAGGGGTCGAAGGGAAAGGGCATCAAACACAATCCAGTTATCTTTACCTGACCAAGCTGCCGTGAGTGGCAATCACACGCCACTCGTCGCCGAACTTCTTGTAAGTCCTCGTCAAGCGCATGTCTCCGCCAACCTGCTGCCCGTTCAGTAGAATGTCGGACTTCTCCCGCGATAACACGATTGCAACATCGTCGTAAACGCGCACGGTCCGCTCAGTAACCTCGATCTTCTGGCGGAGCTGCCTGGACGCCAGCTCGTTGATTTGATCGACCTTCGAGCGGATGACACCCGCTGGCGTGACCAGCGTGTAATCGTCGGCATAGAGTTGCCGTAGTGGTTCACCGTCGCCCCGCCGCAAGGCATCAATCCGTCGATCATCGGTGGCGATCACTTGACGCTGGACATCAGCGTTTCCCGACTGCCCGCTCAGGACCAACGGGGCGAACCAAAGTGCGAAGGCAATCACCGCTGTGTGTTTCCACGCCATGAAAACCTCCAAAAGTGTCGAACTACTTCTTTTGTTGCGGTAGGATGCTACCACCGGCTCACGAGGCAATCGCAGAGTTCTCAAAGCACTTCCCCTCCACAATGGTGACGAAGGCGATCTACGGAACGGGGTGGGATGGGACGGTGCGCGTGGTGGTGAAGCGGAAGAACGACATCACGGTTTATCGGGAGCATTGACGTGAGGCGCACACCTGCCAGAGTGAAGGCCAACTTGCCATCGTTCAACCGATGCAGAGGAAGGTTCGCCTCAATCCACTTGACTGCGAGCCAGCAGCACCACGAGGACCGCGATCACAACGGTCACCGCCACCACCCA
>Ga0134127_10002895_pt1 | contig 12291 bp, 10 predicted proteins | sample KB31753_FD_96459 | JGI IMG/M metagenome (GOLD analysis project Ga0134127, IMG submission 96459) | Terrestrial soil microbial communities with excess Nitrogen fertilizer from Kellogg Biological Station, Michigan, USA - KB3-175-3 | ecosystem: Environmental > Terrestrial > Soil > Unclassified ...
GGACACGCCCGTGTTCGTCAACCAGGAAAGGGTGATGTTGTCGAGGATGTCGTCCCGTGTGAGATCGCCGTAGGGTTCCCCATCGAGAAAGAGTTTCGCGATGTGCCCGTAGCTGGCCACGTCGTGGTCGATCATCCAGGCGGCGAGGGCGACGGGTGAGTCCGCCAACCCGTACAGGGTCTGCGGGTGTGCGGCCATCATCAGCTGCGTCGGGACGTGCTGGTAAAGGAACGCCATCTGGTCGTATGCCCGCTGCTCCTCAGCCGAAAGACCCGCCGGCGGCGGCCCGCCGGACTGAAGCGCCTTGGCAACGTCAGGGGGCGCGGCACCAGAGAAGTTCAGATGGATGCCGATCAACTCCAGGGGGGCCTGTTGCGCCATCAAGTTCGTGACGAACCCACCCCAATCACCACCTTGCGCAGCGAATCGGCTGTACCCGAGACGCTTCATCAGCTTCACCCATGCCCGCGCCATGCGAGCGGGGCCCCAACCCGGCGTCGTGGGCTTGCCTGAAAACCCGTAGCCGGCCATTGACGGGATCACCACGTGGAAGGCATCCGACGCGCGGCCGCCGTGAGCCGTGGGGTTGGTCAGTGGATCGATGATCTTCAGCTGCTCGATGGGCGAGCCAGGCCAGCCGTGGGTGACGATGAGCGGCATCGCATCTTCATGTCTCGAGCGCGCATGAATGAAGTGGATGTCCAACCCATCGATCTCGGTGATGAATTGGGGGTGGGCGTTCAGCTGCGTCTCGCACCGCCGCCAGTTGTAATCGGTCGCCCAATATCGCGCGAGCGCTTGCATCAAGGCGAGTTGCACGCCATGCGACGGATCGGCGACGGTTTCCTTCTCCGGGAATCGCGTCGCCGTGATACGCCGGCGCAATTCGGTGAGTTCCGCTTCCGGGATATCGACCCGAAACGGACGAATCGGCGTCTTGTCGGTCGTCAGCCCGGTGCGTTCTTCGGTGGCACTGCTTGGGGTCATCGTGATTTCCCTTTCACTCGATTGTGATGTCAAGCGACGGCAACTTGGACTGGCATATCCAGGTGTGGTGAGCGCGTCACGACATGTTGAGGGCTGTATGTGAGCGCGGGCGCGATCAAGGTGCGAGTTGCGTTGCGTGGCCGTTTCCAACAATGGCCGGCACCGCGCCGCAGCACCAGGTGTGCCACGTGTTCAAGGAAGTCGACGTCGCTTGATTACCTGATCGTCACGGGGACGCTGTGCACGGCCCATCCCGAGAGATTGCCATCCACCGCGTATCGAAACTCGTATTGCCCTGGCGGGTACAGCCATTCCTGGGGCCTGACCCTCCACGTCCCGGAGACGGCGCCGTTCGTGAACTGCCACTCGTAACCCCACTCGGCCCAAGGCATCATTGGGCTGCCCACCGCGAACAATCCGATCCAATCCATCGCCCGCCCGCTTGACGCCGACCAGGTCACGGTCACGTAATCCCCCGCGTGCGGGTCAGTCCTATCCGGCGTGAGCGTAACCGCGACGTTTGTATATCCTCTGCCGAGGACCGCTCTTTCGCCGCTGGGACGGGTAACGACCACGTCCACCGTTCCTGCATCCTGGATCGGAGTTGTCACAGTCATGCGCTCGCCGCTGCGCACAACAACATTTGTCGCAGGTGCGTTACCCATAACGATGGTCGTACCAGGGGTGAATCCAGTGCCGGTAATATCAACCGTGCTGCCCGGCCAGGCGACAGAAGGTAAGACGTCGTCTATCGTCAGAGGCTCGCTGAGTAGTGGGAGTGCGGTCGGCGACAGGCCCCCGGAATCGCAACTGGCTGCTCCACAGGCGAGGATAAGGCAGACAAGCCTGCGTAGGTTCACGCATGAGATGCGTGGGGAGAACCTCGAGGTCCAATCCATCGATGCGCCTCGCTCGGTGCCTGGCTATGCTACACCGGCGCATGAGAATTCCTGTCCGACTCCCATTCCCGAGAACTAATGGTGGCCGAGCGGCAATTGGTTTTCCGCGTATATCAAATTCGCACTACCAACCCGCGTAAGGACAGTCGTATGAGGGGCCTTCCGTTAATAGCGGAAACCCTCATTTCCTGTAACCTTCCCAAGGTGATTTTGTATGGCTGATTATCCCAAGCTCTTGCTGGCCGGCGCGCTCATCCTGGTGTCGGCGGGGACCGCTTCGACGCAGCAAGGGCGCGCCGCCGGAGACAGCCTGCTTGCCTTCGTCTCCGAACAGGACGGCAATTCCGAGATCTACGTCATGAATGTGGACGGGACTGGTCTCCTGCGGCTGACCGACGACGCGGGACGCGATGTGGATCCCGCCTGGTCACCTGACGGCAAGCGAATCGCGTTCGCGAGCGACCGCGCGGGCAGTTGGGACATCTACGTCATGAATGCCGACGGCTCGAATCTGGTTCGGCGAACGCAGACTGGACGGAGCGAAGCACCAGCTTGGTCGCCTGATGGGAGCAAGATCGCGTTCTCGAGCCTGCGCGATGGACAATTCGGCATCTACGTGATGAGCGTGGATGGAGACTGGGCCAATCCCACGCGCGTCGGCTACGATCGGGGATACAACACTCATCCTGCCTGGTCACCCGACGGTGGGCAGATCGCCTTCGTAAGCGACTGGCGGGCCTTCGATTTTCTCTATGACGTCTACGTCATGAATACGGACGGCTCCAACATTAGTAGCCTGTTCGCTGGACCGTTTTTCACGCGTGACGGCCAGATATTCTACTTCCAGCCTTCCTGGTCGCCTGATGGCCGGAAGATCGCGGTCGTGGTCTGCGGCTACGCGTGGGACAATTGCTACCCGAGCAGTTCCGTAGCAATCGCGAACGCGAACGGCGATGGACTGACGACGCTTGTGCACGCGGGGGGATTTGCGAAGCCGACATGGTCGCCCGACGGCAGCACCATCGCCTTCTCGTCCAAGGCGTGTCGCGACTGCGCGGGCTCGCTGCGGTATGTGAGTACAGACGGCACCAAGAGCGGGCTGATTTTTTCGAACGGCCATAGCCCGGCGTGGCGGCCGTAGACGGGTAATGGCGCGTAGTTAGCAGCTTGTGATCGGGCCGACACTCGGGACCGTGACGGCGACCCGCGCGATGTGTTCACGCGCGGTCTCAATTTGCCTCTGGGGCGCGATCGTGAAATCGTCACGACGCTCGCGATCTGTGAAGTGGCGTCCCCAGCGGGATTCGAACCCGCGGTCTCTGCCTTGAAAGGGCAGCGTGTTGGGCCAGCTACACCATGGGGACGTTGTTCTCGTCTAGGCTGCCGTTCGATGACTCGCAGCGAGCCTCCGGGCAGATCTCTCGCATGTTAACAGGGTTTGCTGGCGTTCAGAGGTCTGGAAGGTTCACCCGGTTCAAGCGGTTCAGTGGGTTCAAGTGGTTCAGGGGCTGAACCCACGAATGGGACCCCTGAACCTTCTGAACCTATTGAACCCCTGTGAAGCCTACGATCGGCGACGTCGTCCGCCGGCGTTTCCGCGAACGCCGCCGCGCGAGCGATCGTGAGCCATCGCGCGTCCGCTGCTCCGACGTGAGCCATGGCGCGTTGACCTTGCGTATTCGTACCGTTCGTCCTCGGTTCCGGCGCCCATCAACGCCTCGCGATTGACCTTCGACTTGGCGATCGTTGACAGCTTCTCGTCCGCGGCCTTTTCTTCGTCGAGCGTTTGCCCAAGCAGGTCCTTCGCCTTGTCGTTTCCGAGCAACTCGGCGAAGTACGCGAGCGTGCCGTAGGAGGCGATCTCGTAGTGCTCGACCTTCTGCGCGCCTGCGATCAGCGCCGCGTCGAGGACGGAGCCCTCCAACTCGTCCATCGCGTGCTTTCCTTCCTCGACGATCCCCATGATTCCGTCGCATTTCTTTCCACGGACGGGTTCGCCTATGGTGCGGAAAACCTGCTCGAGTCGCTGCACTTGCTTCTCCGTTTCGCGGAGATGATTCGTGAACGCCGCGCCCAGTTCCTCGGATTCCGCCGCCTTCGCCATGCGCGGAAGTGCCTTGGTCAACCGTTTTTCGCCGTCGTACATATCGCGGAGTTCTTCCACGAACAGTTCCTGTAACGATTTCGCTGCCATGTGGGCTCCTCTCCTGATCCGCGCATAGGGATGCAGGAGCGATGCCCATGCTCAATGCCCAGTGCTCAATGCTCAACGGTTGTTGGGCGTTGATTGGGCATTCAGCATTGAGCTTTGAGCATTGAGGAATGGGCCCCCCGGGGATCGAACCCGGGACACCGTGATTAAAAGTCACGTGCTCTACCACTGAGCTAGGGGCCCGCGCAGAGGTAGAAGCGATTATCTCACTTCGATCTCGATGGCGTGTGCGTCGGCGCTGCCCACCGGCGTGAGCGCGTGCGGCTGGAAGCGTGGAAGCGGAAGCCACTGACCGGGTTGCGAGAGTCGCACGGGATCAGTCCCGCCGATGCCTGCCTGCTCCAGCGTGCCGCCCAGGAGCACGATGACCGTCGCGCCCGTGTGATTGTGCATGACCTCTGACGATCCGGGTTTCAATACGACGTCGTAAATCGTGAACGCGCGGCTCTCTTTCAGCACGGATGATCCTGGCGGGGCAAGCGGCTGCGCCGATGGCCAGCCGCCTTCGCGCATGTTCTCGACCTCGAACGCGCGGTACTCGGTCGACCCGCTGTTCTCGATGCGGTATGTCGCAGGCGCGCCGGTGTGTTCTCCGACGATGACGGATCCTCGAGCGTTCGGCGCCGACGCGGAAAGCGGCTCTCCGTTACGCTGAATGTTCAACGTGCCGTCGCCGACGACGACGGTCGCGACGTCGTACTCGTGGCGGAAAGGCGATGTGGATTGGCCGGGCGGCAGCGTCACCTCCCACAGGCGAAGATCGTTCGTATAGAGCAGGCGCTTGTGATGCGGTTCGTTGTTAATCGAGGCGGCGTCCGACTGAGCCTGGACCCGGCCGAATGCCCAGAAATTTGCAACGCACACACAAACGACGAACAGGCGACTCATCACGCGGATTGTAATGGATGACCGATGGCGAACGACTTTCCTGAAGGCATCATCAACGAGGTGGCCCATCGCCCATGGCCGCTGCCAGATTCTCCGTGGGTAATGACGCAGAGCTGGCACAACCTGCTGTTCGCACATTGGCCAGTTGACGCCGCCCTGCTGCGCAGCCGAATGCCTCCTGGGCTGCCGCTCGATTTCTACGACGGACAAGCGTGGATCGGCGTCGTGCCTTTCCGCATGACGAATGTCGCACCGCGCTTCGTGCCGGCACTGCCCGGGGTATCAGAATTCGCGGAACTGAATGTGCGGACGTACGTCACGGTCGGCGGCAAGCCTGGCGTCTATTTTTTCAGCCTTGATGCCGAGAGTGCCCTTGCCGTCGCGGCGGCCCGGTCGCTGCTTCACCTCCCCTATTTCACGGCGCGGATGGACGTCCACTGCCAGGCCCACCATGTCGACTATTCGAGCCGGCGGATCGGCGACGGCGCTCCGGCGGAACTGGTGGCCCATTACGAGCCTGTTGGGCCGCCGTTCCGCGCTGAGCCAGGGACGCTGGACCACTTCCTGACCGAGCGGTACTGCCTGTACAACGTCGACGCACGATTTCGTCCCTACCGTCTCGAAATTCATCATCCGGCGTGGACGCTGCAGCGTGCCGAGGCCACCTTTGCCATGAACACGATGGCGGAGGCCGCCGGCATCCCACTGCCCGCAATCGCGCCTGTTCTTCACTTCTCCCCGCGACAGGACACGGTGGCCTGGAGCCCTGAAACTCTAGAGACATTTCGGCCGTCCTAGATGGGTAAGGCTCTTGCTACCTGAGAACGATATGCCGAAAGCTCCACGGGGACGTCCGAAAACGCTCGAGTTCGCGGCCGGTCGGCGGCGGAAGCCGCTCATCGACTGGAGCGATCCGTCCAAGCAGGCACATGTGCTCGACTGGCGCCACCGGGCCCAGGAATTCGGCCTCGCGGTCGAGACACACGACGAGCTCGAGGACGCCCCGCAGGCGTTCGCCCCGAGCCCCGAGCAGATCCTCCACGATGAGGAGCCCGAAGCGTTCGAGGACCAGGCGGTCGAGACCGACGAAGAGGAGCAGCTCGAAGCGGGCGCACCGGTCGGCCGTGAGGAAGTCGACCTCGTACGCGTCTACCTTCAGCACATCGGCAAGCGCAAGCTGCTGAAAGCCGCCGAAGAGCGCGTCATCGGCGAGCGCATCGAGAATGCGCAGCGAGATCTCGTGATGATGCTGGGCGACATTCCATCAGCCGTCCAGACGCTCGTCGCGCTTGCGGACCGTATTAAAAGTAAAGGTGAGCCCGCGGCCGAGTTGATCCTGCTGCCCGAGGGCGGCGAGCTGAAGGAAGAACACATCACGCCGGCGTTGAAGGCGTTCGCGCGCATCAAACGCCGCCGCCTCCTCATCGACGATGCTCGCGCCAAGCTCGAACAGCCGCGTATCGGCTCCAGAACGCGCGCGCAGCTCGAAACGCAGATCGAGCGAACGCGGAAAGCGATCGCCGAGGACCTGGCCGCGCAGCCGATTCGCCCGTCGCTTGTCGACGACATCGTCACCGAGCTGCGTCAAATGGACGAGGAATTCCGGCGTCTCGAGCAGGTTCCGCGCGAGCAGCGATTGAAACGTTGTCAGGAGCTCGAGGCGCGCGTCGGCCTCACTCGCGCCGAGTTCCGGAAACGCTACTCCCGCGTGCAGGCGTCAGAAGACACCGTTCGTGAGGAAAAGCGTTTTCTGATGGAAGCGAACCTTCGCCTGGTGGTGTCCATCGCGAAACGGTACATGAACCGCGGCCTGTCGTTCCTGGACCTCATTCAGGAGGGGAACCTCGGGCTGATGAAAGCCGTCGACCGGTTCCAGTTCCGCCGCGGCTTCAAGTTCTCCACGTATGCAACGTGGTGGATCCGGCAGGCGATCACGCGCGCCATTGCGGACCATGGCCGCACGATTCGTCTCCCCGTTCACGTCATCGAGTCGCTCAACCGGCTCGAGAAGGAGCGCAAGGCGCTGCGCAGTGAACGTGGCCGCGATCCGTCGCCCGACGATCTCGCGGAGCGCCTGAAGATGCCGGTTTCGAAGGTGCGGCTGCTGCTCGACGCGCAGAAGACGCCGTACTCGCTGGAGATGAAAGTCGGCGAAGACGAAAGCACCGAGCTCGGCGAGCTGCTGCGCGACACCTCTATTCGTTCGCCGGAGGAAGCGACGCTCGAAGGCGATCTCTCCAACGAGGTCACCCGCGCGCTGGCGCCCCTCTCGGATCGCGAAAAGGAGGTGCTGCGTCTCCGTTACGGTCTGGGCACCGATCGCGAGTACACGCTCGAAGAGATTGGCCGGCGCCTGTCGGTGACGCGCGAGCGGGTGAGGCAAATCGAAAGCCGAGCCTTGCAGAAGGTCCGCGCTGCGCGCAGCGGCGAGAGCCTCGCGCGCAAGCCTGCCTGAGCAAATCCCAAGCTCCAAATCCCAAATCCCAATTCTCAGTTGGGAATTAGGTTTGGGATTTGGGTTTTGGGATTTCCTCTCCTAGAGACAATTCGGCGCGATCATCTTGATCGTCTTCACCTGAATCCGTGCGGTGAGATCCGCCGTCGTCCCCTTATCCGTAGCCAGCGGCACTGCTTCCGGCGCTGTGTTGTCGCGCTGCACGCCAGCCGTCGGCACGTCAGACTGTCCGGCCGTCGCGGTCTGATCCTTCGGCGCGCCGGTCGTTTCGTCGGTCTTGCCACTCGTGGCGCGCGCGCCGGTCGAACCGGAATCAAGTGTGCCGGTCACCTCCAGTCGCTTACCGAGATAGCGCTGGAGATCCTTGTCACTCTTTCCCGTCAACTGATACGAAATTCCGTTGGCACTAATCGTGGGCTGTCCACCGTTGGCCGCGTCGCGCACGACGCAGCCGCTGACGGTCGCCGTCTGCGGACTTTTGGCAGCGGCGCTGTTCGGCAGAGGCTTATCAGGAGTCCGTCCCTGGTTGCTCGTCTGTGCCGACACGAACGCGCACGACAGCATAACGGCTGCGCACGTGGCGCCCAATTTCGCCTTGCTCATGTCGTCCTCCATTAAGAAACGGGTTGGTGCAACAGACACCAACCCGATTCAAGACGCACAAGCGAGGCCAAGCCTGGCTCTACGGGCAGGTTCCTTCGACCGTGCGGATCTGCACGCTTCAACGTCGAGCTCTAGGCAGAGCTCTGGCTCGTCGATGTATTCGCTGTCGCGCTGCAATAACGGCGGCCGATTAGCGATTCGCGAGGATCTTTGCCGTCGTAATCAATTGGCCCGCGTGCCGGGTTGAATGCTCCGCAGCGTGGAACAGCAGGCCAAACACATTTGACGGGAGCTGCGCACGGCCGACACCACGGTGTTCGAGCAGCTGATCCGGAGCCGTGCGGCGCAGCTGATCGAGGGCGCGATCGATCTGCGCACTCGCCTCGTTCACGAGATCGCGGAGAAGAGCAGGTGGTTCGCCGGGGTCGCCTTCCGACCGGAATACCTCCTTTTGCGCATCACTCAACCGTTCGCCGCGCGCGTAGGTGAACAGACGGTCGAGCGCCGCGCCGAGGTGCTTCACGTGGAACCCAATCGAAGCGGCGCCGCCGGCCCGCAGCCAGACATGCTCGGCCGGAATCTCCGACGACATCCGTTCGAGCTCGTCGCGCGCCTGGACGAGGGCATGAGCCACCGGCATCAACAGCGGATCGATGCCCTCGATCGGTCCGCGCATCCAGGCCTCAGGCTGTGCCGCGGCCGATTGGGACGTTGTGTTCGACATGTGAGCAGTCTACGCGCATACCACTTGCATGTACAAGGATGAACATCCAACGAGCGAGGTAGCTCATGGACGAGCAGGTTCGATCGACTCTTTCGATCGCGACCGGCGACCCGGCCGCCCATCGAAGCATCCAGGAGATCGCGCGGCGTGCTGTTCCGGCGCTCGCCGATTTCGCCATGGTGTTCATGGTGGCCGGCCGGTCCATCGTCGGGATCGCGTCGACACACATCTCCCCCGCTGGCGTCCGGCTTGTCCGAGAGCTCCAGCGGAGTTACCGGATTCGCCTCGACGACCTTCAGAGCACCGTCGCCCACGTCATTCGCACCGGACGGCCGTCGCTGCGCAGAAGCATTCAGTACGACAGCCTGCCGGCGCGTCGAGGCAGCGTCGCGGACCTGCATCGGCGCCTCGCGTGCCGTTCGGCACTCGTGCTCCCGATCCGAATCGGGGCGACGGTAGCCGGAGCGGTGACGCTCTGCTACGCTGGGTCGGGCCGCACCTACGCGCCAGCGGATCTCGCCGGCGCCCGTCGCGTCGCGCGCGAAATCGCCCGCACCGTTTTGCTGCCCGTCTCGCATGCCGTCGCGCCCCGATTACGTGCCGCAGTTGGCGACGCTCGTCGACAGACCACCGTCCGGCGACGAGTGGCTGCACGAAATTAAGTACGACGGCTATCGCATCGGCGCACGCGTCCGCAACGGACGCGTGTCGCTGTACACGCGCAACGGCAACGACTGGACGGCGGCGTTTCTTGAAATCGCGGACGCGGTCGGCAAACTTGGGCTTGACGATGCGCTGATTGATGGCGAAGTGGCCGTCGTGCTGCCCGACGGCCGAACCAGCTTTCAGGCGCTGCAGAACACGGGAGCCGCACACAACCGCGGCACGCTCGTCTACTTCGTCTTCGATCTCCTCCGCCTGAATGGCAAACATCCCGAGAGCCTTCCGCTGGAAGACCGGAAGGCGATGCTGAAGAAACTTGTCGGCGGCCGAAGCACCGGCCGAATCCGTTACTCCGAGCACGTCGATGGCAACGGGGACGCCTTCTTCGCGGAGGCATGCCGCGCGGGACTTGAAGGCATCGTCTCCAAACGCCGCGATCATCCCTATCGCGCGGGACGGCATGGCGGCTGGGTGAAAACCAAATGCGTCCAGCGCCAGGAATTCGTCGTCGGAGGCTTCACCGATCCCGAGGGGATGCGCGCCGGGATTGGAGCACTGCTGATTGGGTACTACGAAGGCGACCGCCTGGTGTTCTGCGGCAAGGTGGGAACAGGGTTCACTCACAAGCTCGCGCTCGACCTGCGTGCCCGCCTCGAGCGCATCGAGCAGAAGACGTGTCCCTTTACGCCGCCACCAGCGGGATGGCTGGGGCGCAACGCCCATTGGGTGAAACCCGACCTCGTCGGCGAAGTGGTGTTTACGGAGTGGACGACCGACGGCAAGATCCGTCATCCGTCATTTCAAGGACTTCGTTCAGATAAGGACCCAAAAGAAATCAAGCGAGAGAAACCGATAAGAGTCCAATCTCCAGCAGCGCGACCCGCTAAAGCTCGCGCGACAGGAGCACGCGCGACAGTCGAAGGCGTTGAAATCTCTCACCCTGACCGCATCCTCTATCCGGATCTGAAGCTGACGAAACTCGATGTCGCCCGGTATTACGAGTCGATCGCGGAGTGGATCGTGCCTCACGTCGCCGGCCGTCCCCTGACGCTGGTCCGCTGCCCCGAGGGAATCGGCGGCGAATGTTTCTTCATGAAGCATTCGAAAGTCTGGGCGCCGAAGGCGCTGCGCCGGGTGCGGATCAAGGAGAAAACAAAGCTCGGCGAATACCTGATTGCCGACGACATCAGCGGCGTCGTCAGCCTTGCGCAGATGGACGTCCTCGAGATCCATACATGGAACTCGATCTTTGAAGACGTCGAGCGGCCCAACCGACTCGTGTTCGACCTTGATCCCGGTGACGACGTTGATTGGGCGGCGGTGGTCCGCGGCGCCCGGATGGTGCGCGACGCTTTGACGGCGCTGAAGCTCGAATCGTTCGTGAAGACCACCGGCGGGCGCGGTCTCCACGTCGTCGTCCCGCTGACGCCGCATGCCGACTGGAAGCAGTGTCTCGACTTCTCGCGTGCGCTGAGCGAACGGTTCGAGCAGGCGCAGCCGGAGCTCTATACGACGGCGTTCGCGAAAGCCGGCCGCTCGCGAAAGATTCTGGTCGACTACCTTCGGAACAACCGTACCAACACGTCGATTGCGGCGTTCTCCACCCGCTCACGTGAAGGCGCACCGGTCAGCGTGCCGCTCACCTGGGAGGAACTGCGTGTCTCGTTGGATCCTCGATCCTTTACCGTGCTGACTATTCCCAAGCGGCTCGCCAGGCTCAAGACCGATCCGTGGGCCGGCTACTGGAAATGCCGGCAGCGGCTGACTGTTCAGCTCGTCCGCGCGGTCAGTCGGGTCGGCTGAAGCCAGGTCCATTATCGGCGGCCCATCCCGTATTATTGGGAGGCGCGATGAACCGCTACGACGAAACCCGGGATCCGAAAAACCCGCCCAACAGCGTGCTGACGCCGCACGCGCGCAGTGCAGCGCTGCGGTGGTTCGTTGGTTCGCTTGTCGTGTTCTTTCTCCTGATAGGCGTCGCGCTCGTGTTCTGGAGCGCCGCCAACCCGCGGCCGGCGGCGCAGGAAGAACGGCAGAACGTGGTTGGCGCGTCTGGCTATTACTCGACGGAAGGCGGCCACGATCCGGTCCGCCGGCCGCGCAGCACGAGTGATGAATTGAAGTTCAGAGGCGAACTCACGCCGCCGAGCGGAACGCCGCATCGCTAAGCGTTACGGTCGCACCACTCATCAGCGCGGCCCACAAGTCGAGCGCTCCGGCTTCGCCAGCCCATTCGGCGAACCGTGGCGCCGCGCCGTGGTTCAACGACATGATCGTGGCATGCGGCACGAGGACCAGCGGCTCTCCGTTGCCGTCGGCAATCACGCACGCCAGGTCGGTGCCTCGGGAAACAATCGGAAGGTTCGCTGACGACTGCGGCGCGCGTTCGAGCGCAGGCGAAATGTCCACCATCCGATAGCGGATCTCGTCGCCCTCTACTTTCTCCGCGAAGGAGACGCCGCGAGGCCACTCGGTTGCCGCCGTCGCCGGGTTCATCAGCACGTATGAACCGCCGGCTTTCAGGACGCCAAGCAGGACGACCGCCGTCTCCACATCGTAAGGAAGACAGACTGTCGCGATGCCTCCGCGCCGAAAGCCGTGCGCCAGGAGGTGTCGCGCCACGGCATTGGCGCGCTGGTTCAGTTCCCGGTAGCTCAGCGTTATGGCCGCGCTGGTAATAGCCGCCACGTCGCCGTGTTGCGCCGCGTTCGCCTCGATGATGCGATGAACCGCCATCTTCCTGTCCGCGTTTGCCCTCATTCGGCCGCCCAGTTCCACTCGCGCGGCGCTGCCCGAATGTTCAGCAAACCCGATTCCGGGTCGGGTCAGGTCCACCTGAAGATGCGCAGGGCGATCGCGA
>Ga0134127_10002896_pt1 | contig 12286 bp, 15 predicted proteins | sample KB31753_FD_96459 | JGI IMG/M metagenome (GOLD analysis project Ga0134127, IMG submission 96459) | Terrestrial soil microbial communities with excess Nitrogen fertilizer from Kellogg Biological Station, Michigan, USA - KB3-175-3 | ecosystem: Environmental > Terrestrial > Soil > Unclassified ...
GATCCATGGACACGAGGGATGGGTGATTCGACAGGTGATACGTCCGACGGATATTATTCATGTGAAGCATGTTCAAGCGAGTCAGTAGCATAGATAATAAACGATTGTATTAAACCATCACAACTAATCACTAACGTCGGACATTTCTACGTTATCAAGGACAACAGGGATTGCGGGTTCCTGCTGACGGAGAAGAGAGAGTTGATTGTATTTCTGAATGAATTGATGCTGCATGGTGCGATGTGTATCAAAAAGCTCATCCAGGTTCGCTTCGAGATACTTGGCCATTGTTTGGTCAGTAAACTTGAAGTACTCTCGTATATTACTGGGTATCACTGACGCAACTCCCATTTTAAGGAGAGTTTGTTCGATATACTCAATACCAAACGTACCCAGACGATCCATGCTCATAACAACAATTTCAATCACCTTGCCGGCGTAGACATCGTCCATGAGCTTCTTGAACTGCGCACGATGCGGTTCATGCCCAAACCCAATATCCTTGTAAATGCGATGTTGAGGGTAGAAAAGGGCGAAGTATGCCTCTTGCTGTACGCCTAACTCGGGAGGCTCCGTTGGCGATATGCGTATATAGCATGCCTTGATTGTTGCTTTCGTTGTCCCATTTCTCCTTGTTTCACCCACTTTCAACCACTTCGTTCTGGCAATATAGTCCACATCACCATACCTATACTCGCGCTTTTTCTTCTTCTTCGTGCCAGGTTTCGTGCGTGTCTTGACATCTTCACTCTTGACCCATCTCTGTAAGGTGGTGTATGGGACATCGAGAATTTGTTTGAGAAATTTGGCCGATACATAATCATCGGCCGTAGGTTGGGATCGTAGTTTGGTACTCATAGTCCAATGATAGAAGAGACTGATCGAAACTAACCACGGTAATTTTTATGATGAAAAAATCAACCGAGAAACTGATGCGATTATCCGACGATCCTTGGAGGCTCGGACGAGATATTTTTTTCGAAATTTATTGGACCATGTCTGGTGATGATCATGTCATGGTTTGTTGTCCAGGCCAAGTCGTAGCGTCGTATGAAAAATCTGACCACGGTTTGGTTATATCACATGAAATCAACCGCAAAAGTGACGCGAATATAGCCCTTCCCTAAAGGTCACCACCACCATTTTTTGGGTCACATTCAAAAATTCGTAAACCCAGAATCGCGAGAAACGGGGTTTCCCGTAATATTTTTTGGACCGATTTTGGGGTGGTCGTGTGGTATGTCATACTCGGTGGTCAAGTTCGTCCATCGTGTCAGGGATGGTATATGTCGGTTCGTCATGACCTGGTTCATTGACCATGGCTGACCGTCACCGTCGTCACACTCCCTCCACCGACGGTCAAAAATTTTAACCTCGGGAAAATGCGTTTCAGACGATTTGGGGATTCGAATTTTTCTTGGCCCTAAATTTTTGGTGCAACTTTTTCCGGACGAACGGCCTATACTCGCGTTGGTTTTGCGGTCATATTTTACGAACACGAATTTGACCATGGTTGGTTTCGTATCATCATCGTCCATGTCTCATATGGTCATGACCAGGTTCATAATGACCCAGTTCGTCCGTCCGTTTATCGTCCAAAAGTAAGTGTCTTTGTTGGCGATGAACGGACCGTGACCCAACCTCAGACTAACATATCTTCATGATCCAAGTCACTCTTTTCAGCCACTACAACTTCCTCCCGTCTCTTTCTTTTCATGGAAAAACTCTTTGAATGTCTCCACTGCCACAAGGTTGGTCTTACACCCTGGCAATCATGTTTTAGTGAACAACATCTCAAGTGTCGTGTTTGTGAACGTAATCGAGGTAAGACCTGTCCTGGGTGTTCGGAGACGTGATGTGGATCGAGACAGTTCCTCGCCGAGAAGATGGCCGTTGAACTCAAGACCCAGCTCCATTGTTCATATCCTGGATGTACATTCACCGTCCCAGTGGGTCAAGATGAAGCCATCGAGAAGCACTTCAAGACCTGTCCTAATCGTATCATCCGATGCCTCTATTCTCGTCGAGAAGAGTGTCAGTGGACTGGGTCGATTCCTGATTTCTTTCTTCATATGCACAACATTCATTGTGAGAAGACGTGTAATCGAATCTACTCAAAACTGGATGATCTCGAATGGAAGAGCGTTAGATTGAATATATCCAGTCAGATTAGCTTCGATGTGACTGAGCTGGGTAAGAAGGAAGATGGTACTCCACTGGATGATGGCGAAGACGAGTGGAAGACTTATTTCCATTTCTTGCGTGCCGATGATGGCTCCATGGGTTTGCTCATGACCGTACTCCAATCTGTTGAACCCATTGAGCCTATTCCTCTCTACATGTATGGGTGGTATCACAAATTGGTCTGGTACTCTAAGCATCTGGGTCGGTTCGTCAGTGACCAGGAACTTCAGCTCAAGGTTACATTGCATCATCAGGAGAGAAAGATTGAGACGGCCGTCCTTGACTTTACTGAAGGTCATATTGACGATCATATGGACACAACATTGGATGGCATATCCTTGGACGAATCCTGCTGGACTTTCCTGTCACTGGGAAGGAACAAGCACAGGAAACCCATGTTGGCCGATCTGGAGTTGGTGAAGGTTGTCCCCAAACGCAAGCGGGTAGAAGAAGAGGAGACGCATACGAGCAGGAAGAAGAGTAAGAAGGAGTAGGATATGTTTATTGATGATAGAGATAAAAATGTGGACTAGGTCCATCTTCGAGGAGTATTTCTCTATATGCTTGATTCGTAATTTCGTTCATTTGATCTTCCCATGGAACATAAGCAATGTACTCCCAGTGTAAACATCTACCTGTCACTGGGGACCAGAAGGCGATATAATAGTTACGGTCGACGTTGCATCGCACGCTATAAATGTGAGGGTGGTTGTTGTTCATTTTCAAGAAGAGACAAGAAGAGAATGAAAATATGATCATTTGAAAAGGTCAACCCTACCTCCGTTATTCTCTCTCTCCCCTTTTACCGTTTACTTTTTTGCTGCAACCAAAATGTAACCTGATTGCAGTGTTTTTCCCCCCTACCTGCACCCCCCTGTCCTGACGATGCGTCTTCTTCGTCTTCTATCGATCCTCGGATTTATTACCCTTGCCTCATTAGCATTGACCGTGAACGGCGTCGTCCTCACTGTTCCTGATGGTGGAACTGGACTGTCATCGTTTACCGTCGGTGATATCATGTATGCTTCTGCCACTACGACCTTATCCAAGCTCTCCGATATTGCAACTGGAAATGTCCTGATTTCAGGTGGCATATCCACCGCACCGTCTTATGGCAAGGTTGGACTAACGACCCATATCTCTGGTACTCTACCCACTGCCAATGGTGGTACAGGTCAAACTACTTACACGAACGGTCAATTGCTCATTGGTAGCACCGGCTCTGGTTCATTGAGCAAAGCTACTCTCACCGCTGGTATGGGAATTGCTGTCACCAATGGAGCCGGCAGTGTGACTGTCGCAGTGTCTCAGCCCATCTGGCTCTTCCGAGAGGATTACACAAGCACAGCCAAGCCCGGGAACTCTATTGCTGGTACCAGTGATCGTATCCTAAATAACGCACTTCTTTCTGGCGGAGGTGATGTCAGTCTCAATACGGGAACGGGAGTTTTCACGATGACCGCTGGAACCTATCTGATCGAAGCAACGGTGCCTGGGTATGGTTGTGGTATCCATCGTTCCATACTGTATGGTGTAACAGTGTCAGGTGACTATGATTATGGAACGATCGAAGTGAGTGCTGCAGGTACCCAAGAAAGGAGCAAGATGAAGACACAGATTACCATCTCGGGTACAGAGGATTTCAAGATCAAGCACAAAACCGAAAATGCAGTCACCGATGGTCTGGGTATACCGGCCACTGGAGGGGGTTGGTCTGATCGCACTTACACGGAGATTACGATTGTTAAGATTCAATAATATTAATAAAAAAGGATCGATCTTCATTCATCTGACAACCGAGTTTTTTTTCTTGATCCGTTCGTTCAGACGGAGCCGTTTCGTCGTCGGGTTTGGACACTTGGTTCTGTTTAAGGCTCTCTCAATCAAATCAGAACTCCATTCTCTTATAATCTAATTAATTATATAATATATTATATTATGGAAAATATTAATAATTCTAATTATTCAACCAGACCTAATATGCCCATTGGATCGTCTGGCAATCGTCTCATCTGGACACGACACTTTGAGAGCCTGTCGATGGACGATCTGCAAATGTTCATCGCTTCAGGGGAGCTGACGGCCTCGGAGAAGAAGATCTGTATGGATTTGTGGTGGAAGAGATTGTATTCGAATATATTGTAATTTAATAAATACATTAATTAATACATGCTTCTGTCTATGGATTTGGCACCTGCTTGGATGAGGTCGTTCATGTTCAATTCGAAGACGACATAGGCTCGCATGAGACTCTCAACCAGCAAAGCGATACCAGCACGACTGAGCTGTTCCTGCCTGACACCACATGCTTTGTAGTAAGTCGTGTAAGGTGTGCCGACGGCCGGGAGAGCATTGAAACAATATTGAACGAGTTCGCTGTGTCGCCCATCGGTATCTTTGAGAGATCGTTTTTGTGTTTGGACGAACGCACTCAAGATTAATACGTGCTTGTTGTAGCGATTCAATAGTCCGGTATATTCTTCTGGTGTAATTAACACGTCGCTCGCATATCGCTTTTCAAGGTCATTGATGAGCACGAGTAGTTCAGGTAGAGTGGCTTTGGCCTTTGCTGTCCATTCTTTTTGAAGTGCTTCCATCGACGAGAAGTCAAGAGAATGAATGACGGAGTTACTTAGACCAGTGAGACATTCATTCATTCATTCATTCATCAATAACAATAGGATCATCCATTACTATTACTGCTTTTAGTGGCTCGTTGTTGTTTCGATGATGCTCATTCTCTGTTGGTAAGACGGCTAGGATGGCATTGTTTGTTGGCTGCGTCGCTGGTGCGAGTACAGCTGTTGTTGCCTGATCCAAGATCGTATTTACCGAAGTTGTAACATTATCAAATGGTTTCATAAATAAAATCGCCAGTGCCATAATCAAGTCTCCTCGATGCCAACGATTAACCAGCGAACGAATAACCTCTCGGATCACGGGATCTAATGCAGTCGGACTGATACTATACATGCTCCGTAGAAATTGCAGACGGCTACGATTAGGATCCCATTGAACTTTGGCAAAAGCAGGTCGTCCGGTGATGTGTTCAAAGAGTGTTTGCGTATAGAGCATGGCCTGGATAAATTCACGCGTATAGTACGGCATCGCCACTGTCTTCACAGTTGTGTTGCGCGGTAGTAGCATTTTATCGGGAGGGCAGTCCTTTCTCAGTCCGGTAAATAAAGTCATACATGTATGGAGATGATTATTCTGGTCCAATGTGTCAGTTATGTCGGGAGGTGGTGGATGACGAGACGGCGGGGGTGGCATGGTTGAATTGGTCGAAATGGGTAGAGGTGGGGGTTGGGAAAGACGACGAAGTCGTACGATTAACGGAGGCCTCACGGATGGAAGGTTATTATAACTCTCGCCATGATCCAATATACAGTCTTCTTCGACGACGATTTCCACTTGATCTACTTCAATATAATCCTCATCATCATTTGGTTCGGTCATATCGACAATAATCTCCTTTTGAAGAAAAGACGTGGTCATGATCGAGATAACAATCAAAGAGTGGACTAACTAACAGACTAACCCATAGAATGTTTCTTGAGAGCACTTCATTCTCTTATCTATATCTTCCGCTCAAGTATGACACGCAAGCCAGGTGCACGAAATAGACGACGTCGATTGAAGAGGGAGTATCTCAGACGGGAGATGATGATCGAGCGTATTGAACGGATTCGGCATGCAATGAAAGAACACCATGTTATGGGTATCCTCCAGGAAGACGGGTCCTTTAAATTTACAAGATATGCGCGATAGCAAATATATTTAATGAATAAAAAATCCATTTGACAGAGAACTTGTGCTTGTCGTAGTAGGAGTCACATCCTTTGACGGATGAACCCGATACTTGATCATCGGATGAGAAGGATCGTGAATCATCTCGCCCGTCTTCTTGGTGAGTGCGTCATTGATACGTTCACAGCTGTCGCATAGATCATAGTCATCACAGACTTGACAATGATAGTAAGGCACGGTAAGTGGTTGACAGCCACATGAATTACAAAAAGACGTTGTAGGTATTCCAGCGCTGGGCGGCGAGTCAGACGTGAACGTGGTTATCTTGTGATTACTGTGAGTGCTGAGTGTACGAATACAGATTTCACAAACATGCTGATTGCAAGTGAGACAACGACGAATGCATTGTTTCTGACCACAGTGGATACAGATTGTTGCAATATCACTTCCATTCTCCAGTTGATCCAAGTGACGTCGTCCATTGATGCTGGTGAGCATGAAGGAGGGTACGCGTTCCTTGATCCTGACGACATGTGGTAAGACAACAACCACATTGTGTTCTTCCTTCTTGGGAATAGGAACACCGAAAAAGTCCATCTGTATAAAACGAGAATGAATGTAAGAGAGTGAATGATCAAGCAACCAACCATTGACTATAAAATCACACACTGGTCATTCTGTTTCTACCTTGTTGGGATGGAGTCTGTTCCAACCGCTCAACGTCTTCGCACTCTGGCCAATGATATCGCACTTGGTAAGCAGGCTTCCTCTGACAAATACTACAATGGCCTCAGAGAAGCTCTTCAAACGGCATTCTTGAAATACATGGAAGAGAGAGCAAAGAGAGGAGTTCTTAGTATTGAATGCTCGGCGAATCATCTGATCGAGATCTTTCTTCCGAATGAAAAGCTCGTTGATGTAATTCTCAATGGTCGTCTGCGCGCTGATCTGAAAATATTCGCAGAGAGTCCTGATCATGGGTTTCACTGGGAAGAACGTAAGGCTCATTGTTTCCAATGTGATTGTGAACGAGAGGAACCCTGTACATTGTTTGTAACAATCTCGTAAGGGTGAACAGGGTCGGCGTCATTTGTACATTAATAAAATTATCTTCTCCATTAGTATCGTCTTTGATATTCAGTATCTTCTATAAATCACAACCATTATTGCTACTTGTCTCTGTCTCCACGTCACCACCAAACTCTTCATTCATCCACTCTTCAACTTGCTTGAGATCCCATCGTCTCTCTGGTCGATAGGCACATAGCCCAAGAACAACCTCCTTCATTCCGAGTGACACATCCGCTTCATTGAGATAGTCATCGATACCCTTGAAATACTCACATTGATAGACATGAGATCTCAGGTCGTCCAAATCCCGACAGAATCCAAACATGGCTCTTCCTGTAACCATCTGAAACACTAGTTGACCCAATGCCCAGTAATCGCTCCGAATCGGATCGTGAAATTTCCCTCGCAGCATTTCAGGTGGCATATACACGGGTGTGCCTTTGCCATCCTGAAGCACAGTCCCAGGAGCAACGATAATCGAAGAGAGACCAAAGTCGAATAAAGTACATGTTCTGGTCGAGGCATCATAGGCAATATTCTCTGCCTTGAGATCCCTTAATGCAATATTCTTGCCATGCAAAAATTTCAACGCCGATACCATCTGACGCAAACAATGGACAGTATCGGACTCGGACAGAGGTCCTTTGCAAGCCAAGTGTTCTTGGAGTGTGACACCCTTGAATCGTTCGAGGATGAGTACGCCATGATTGTTGATAGTATATCTATCCAAACAACGGATGATATGGTCTGGATATTGTGCTTCTCTTTTCAACAATGAGAATACTCTTCGTTCAGTATGGAAAGAGTCATGTCTCTTCTGGGTGCCGAGGTGGGTAACCTTGGCGACCAGGGCAGGCTCATCAGGTGACCATGACACAACAGCGGTATTGGACATGATCACCTTCTCTGCTTCATAGACTGTGGCATACGATCCAACGCCCAATGGTAATCCGTGATCATGGACCTGGTAACGTTTGTTGGATAAACAGAAGAAAGAGTTGATGGGGTAAGGAGAAGACATTTTTTTCTTCCTGATACAAGAGAGTGATCGAGAGAGACTGGAGTGTGTTTGTTTCATGGAACGGAACATCAGCCAGTCATCGATGACGTCTTGCATCACAGGTAAATGAATGGGACGCACAATAAAGAAATCGTTTTGGTACAGTAATAATTTACTTCACATTCTTTTCATACAATAGCTGTTCATGGACGAAGTGAACGAGGTTTCTATAGTTTTCATAACCAGGTATGCGTTCCCTGTAGGGATCGAGATAGCGCTTACATACTTCGACATCAGCTGCCACTGTCTCCAGATTATGGCTACCTACAGTAATCAAGTGTGCATGGTGACTCTTCCTGAGATCAATGAGATTGTTCTCCACAATAAAGCGCACAAAATTGGGACATGGATCAGTCGTATTGGAGTCTCGAAGATGGTAACGCATAAAACCAATGGAAGCGGCGATATCGATATGGGTTAATACCCAATCCCTGCCAAGAATACGCATGAGAGGCTCCAACCATGCACGATTCGATGTCGCACTTGTTGCGTACTTTATGAGCGAGGTAGGTATTGCGACATTAAAATGGTCACAAAGGAAAACACATATAACTAACCCCCAGTAGCCGTAGTCGTTGGTACGTATGTTCAACATGGTATTGAAGTTCCCTTTCTCGATAAACTCCGTCTTGACTAAACGGGCAAAATAGGGTCGCTTTGAAATAAGATCCATATAATGCATTGAACGTTCGGGCTCTTGTGTGATCCAAGAGCCGAGATGACTCAAATTTGCAGAAAGATGATCATGGAGGAACTTATGGAATCGTTGTGGGAGAACACATTCACTCGTTGTCTCAGTAAAGATCTGTAAATAATCGCTCCTCCCGAGACAAGTGCGATAAATCTCGCCCCTTTTATAACTCTCAGCATTGAGGTACGTCTCCAGGCGCTCCCAGCTATCGGTAAACGTGTTGATCCACTCTTCCAAAAACCTGAGAGGCATCTCAAATTCCAGGAGTACTAAAAGGATTGAGCAAAAGTTGTCTTCGGGAATAACCTCTGCATGATAACAGTTCTTACCAACATATCGCTCAGAGTAGGGAAACAGGATGCTTTCGATATTCTTATGGTAGCTATTACGAACAAAGTTCTTGGTGTTCTCCCAGACATATGAAGCTTGGCGATTGAGGAAATCCGGGCCACCACAAAACCAACTTTTTGACAACATTTCATGCGCGAGATCGAGTGGAGCCGATTGTAGATACTTTTCACGGTAAGTATACAACGTCCATGGCATTGGGACGCAGGCATAGTATTTCCAACAAGTTCGTTTCAGTTGGTAGAGATCATATGCTCCCAGTTCCGTAAGAACATGTCCATTAAGGAGCTCCGGGAGAAGATTTTGAAAAGTATAGATATTGTCCACCATTTCAATAGAAAAATTTAAATGAATAACCAAACCCCATATGGAAAGGAGAGAAAGAACTGATCAACGAGTACAGAAAGGAATGATCACTCTCTTCTGTTCCATTACTGATGTTATGATGAAGCGTCGAACCACACAAGAACTACCATCACAACCAGCGACAAAGAGACCACACATCGCCGACGACATCTTTGCTACATTCTTTGGTCCTCATCCACCACCGAGTCGCTTACCAGGTGACCTTGTTACACGCCTTGTCCAGGTGATGTCGCAAGAGAGATCTATGAATAATGACTATGTTGGGAGTTCATCAAATAAGAGTCAACCAAAGAAGCTACCTCCAATCACTATCGAAGAGGAGCGAGTCCTGGACATAATAAATGAGAAGTTAGACAAAGAGCAGCCAAAGCCCACTGTATCCGATATTGATTGAAACAAAAAAACTCGCTTGTTATGACAATAGAACATATCCATCAAACTCCTTTTCCTCTTTCTTCTGTCTCTTCCTTTCACGAGCACGTTTGATCAAGACATCGAGTTCATCCATCGTTGACACTGAATCACGTCCCTTTGGAGTGAGTTCTTCATAAGCCCAACGAATCAAGTTCATATCCTTTGCATTCTCTGCTCGAGCTCCCAGACGATCGATAAACGATTGTCGATCGATGGCGAGTTTTTCAGCTCGTTCTCGTTTGGCATCTCGGTCGGGGTCCAATCGACAGGCCCAGATGAGGAAAAGGACTTCACCCAAGAGAAGAGCAACCTGAGCCAAGAGGTTGGGTGCATGATGCAAGAATATCCCTTGGGCGATTAGAAACCCGATAACAACGAACAGTTCTAGTACGGGAATATCGGCTTGATTGTTCGACTGACAAACACATACAGTGAGTGCTATTCCCAGTGAGATAGGGACGATAAAACCGATGATGAAATACCAGATCATGATCCAGCCACTAATGTCCTTGGATCGAGAATATGGATCAAATATTTTTAGTTGAGGAACTTCAGCACAATCAAGCAACGCCAGTGTGCAAGGTCCAAGGGAGTAAAAACACGGCTGTCTCTTGAATTCTTCTCGCGTCACTGTCTGACCATCCCGAGTGGTAAGAACGTCCTCGATATCATCACAACACCAGTAGCCGTCTTGGTCGTGACAGTTGGGTTGAGTGGGTGCATAAAGTACATCCCCATTGTAAAAGATGTAGCCAGTGTTATATTTTCGACCACCGTCTTCGTCAGATTGATTGTCGATGATCTCCTCGTGAAAGCGAAAGTCCCACTCCTCTAACCAGTTTCGACACTCTTGAAAAACTCGCGGGTATTCTGGGTTTGCATCTTCTGGAGCAACACCAGGCCAGTAAAAGCTCCAATCAGGGTTATATCCACAACCACGGGGAGAGTCAGATGGGCAACAAAAACAACACCCCTCTTTGAATCGTTTTTCTCGCGCACATATCGTTTGTTGGCAGCCACATGTCCTGTTCGCCAGGCTGTTGATTCCAAAGATATTGAAATGGGGTATGACGACAGAGGACGGAATCGTTCTAGGATCGTCGTGTTTCTGTCCATTCACAGCCAGCATACTGGAGAGATATAGGACACACACACAAAGAAGAAGAAGAAGAACACGAAGAGACATGATGATTTCAGAACGAGATGAAGAAGAGAATGAGTTTATTCGTATCTTCATAGTCGAATCACACAACCAGCAAAGCAGTTTCATCCTCGCTGGGTAGACAGCATTCGTGTGTACAGCCTTTAAACGATGGACAATTATCGAGGCCACAACTCGCCGCACATAACAATACTAACAACATCAGCGCCGCGAGCCACCAGCCATAGAACCAGCGCCAGAGGCCTATGAAGATACAACCAATGAAACAAACGACGAGCAACGCATACCCACCGTACACACCCAATGTCGCAGCCGTATCTGAACACCGACAACGCATGATGCTGGCAGACGAGTGATTGAAAGCGACGACAAGGGGGGATACTCTGAGACGAAGAAGAGAATGGGTGGATTTGTCACTAACAGTGTCATTTCCGATCGCTCCGAGACCAATCCCCGTCCTCTGTCACTCTTTTATCCTGTTTGGTTCCCTCCTTACACTGCAAATCTGCAAATGTTACTCGAAAGAATAGATTCAACCTTGCCACTCAACGGGCCTGTGCTTTGGGTATCAGAATTCGCAAACGAGGCGTACTCGATCCGTGTCCAGTTTGACGTCTATCGTGTACACGACGGGTACGATGCCTATCTTACTTTCTATATCGCGCGCAAAATGCCGGGCGAGTCATGCGGCAAGTTCGCATTGAATGCTACCGTACACGACCTCGAGACAGCCCAGGCCAGAGAAGAGATCAAATGGGGCTCGCTCACTGACCTGACACTCAGCGAGATGAATGTACTGGCACACGCCTTACGGACGGTCATTGGACGCATTGACGAGAAGAATCAGAGGTTTATTGAGAGGGCAAAGAGGGACTCGGTGGTGTTACAGTGTTTGTTGAATTAAAGAGAGGGGGTTTGCAATCATCATGTCTGTACGCCATCTCTTCAACATACGGAATCTTGCACTGTTCGCAGTAGGATACACAATCGTTACAAAACAGGCCCGTGTTGTTGTGCTTGTCCATTGAACATTCCATGGGCTCATAGAGCTTGAGCTCGTAGCAGTCGTAGCACACAAACCAGCGGTCGGGTTTGAGCGCATTGAGTTCGTCGACCAAGCGCTGTATCTTTTGTTCATGGGAACTAGGGTCTTCAAGACGCGGTCGTTTATTGGCCATCGAGTGAAAAGAGACTGAATCTCTCTGGTTTGGGTATTGCATGGCTTATTATCGACATTGGA
>Ga0134127_10002898_pt1 | contig 12284 bp, 33 predicted proteins | sample KB31753_FD_96459 | JGI IMG/M metagenome (GOLD analysis project Ga0134127, IMG submission 96459) | Terrestrial soil microbial communities with excess Nitrogen fertilizer from Kellogg Biological Station, Michigan, USA - KB3-175-3 | ecosystem: Environmental > Terrestrial > Soil > Unclassified ...
GTTTGGAAGGTTTTGTAAATAAATTGAAACAGTACCCTCCCCCATGACTTATACAAAATTTCCTTTGGTTTATGATTAATGTTAATGTGTTCAGCCATTTCATCCTTTATTAAGAGTAATGGATTCATTTTAATCAATCTTTCTGCTTCAATTCCATCTTGTTTGCATTGCTCAGCAATAGATTTCTCTTCAAAATATTGTTTAATTACACTTTCACAATACTCTTTAACTAAAGGAAATGCTTTATCTGTTAATCTCTTTGATTTACAATAGATGCGCCACTGGGCATCATATTTCTTCATTAGCTGAACTATCTCTTCTGATTCTGGATCTATTGCTTCCGTGAAGGCTTTAATGAATTGATCCGCTATTGCGTGATAGCGTGCTTTAGCATCTGATTCTATCCGTTCCATTTGCCTACGTTGTGCTCTTGATAAGATTGGCTTAGTCTCTTCTTTATGTGGTGGCTCAGCCATTGCATTAATTATTTCTTGAGTGTTCATTTTGCTTTGTTTTTACGTCTTTCGTTACCCTCTTTAGCTGATTTACTGTTGTGACACGATAGACAAAGACTTCTTAAGTTGTTAAAGTCGTGTCTATCTCCACCGTCTTCTATTGCGAGTATATGATCTACTGTGTGCATTGGTGTTGCTTTGTTTCGCTTATCCATGCACTCATAGCATAATGCGTTACTTATTTGCTTTCCATTTGAAAGGATGGATTGTTGTTGCTTAAATGCTTCCTTAGTGGCTTTCCATGAGCTTGAATGATAAAAAGGATCTCTTTTTAGGCGATTACCATATTTATGCTCGTTTGGATTCCAGGGGCGCCTGATCCTTTTTATTTCCATTAATCGTTTCTTTTTTAATAGTGAGCGTTATTGTCTCCTTCTTTGATTGCAACTCAAGTTTAATAATGCTAGTTGCTTGTGATAATCCGGAAAATGAATTTTCTATTTGCTGTGTGTAAAAAGACGTTTCAATACATTTATAGTCTTCTATATTAATTGAAGCCGGTAAAAATGCATGCTCAATAAGCCATTTTGTGTTTAAATCATTCCGTACCATTATCCAAAGCTTTAAGTTCTTCCAATTGCTGATCAATAGCCTTTAATCGCCTTTCATTCCATTTTAAAAGGATCTTTAAGTCGAAGCTGGCTTTCATGTGATTAACGTTTTCAGCCTCTATTTTGGCTTTCTCTTCAGTTAGCTTTGTTATTTGTTCCTGTATCATTGTTTTGAGTAAAAATTATGAGTAATGCAGCCTTTTGATGAAATATAATTTAAATCAATCTTGCTGCCCGAAATAGAAAATTTAAGTTTGTCTAATCCAAATGGCTTTAGCGAAGGCATTAAAATGCTATCTTTTTTAATAATGTATTTTCCTTTTAGGTAGTATTTGTCTCCTACTAATTCGAATGAATCTTTTGTAAAAGTATATATCTGATTAACTGATATTGGTGATTCGTTTTGATTGTCGCTCAAATTTTGACAATTAGTAATACTTCCTGCATATATTCTCCAGGATCCGATTATTGAATTTGATGGATTAATGTCCTGTTTGCTGCAAGACATTAAAAAACTAATTATTATGATTAGTATTGTTTTCATCGCGTTTAATTTGTCTTTCGTCTATTTCCTCAAAACTCCATAATGTTTTTATTGTGTCAAGGTCATAATCAACTTCTGATTCAACTCCTGGTAGATTTAACCAAATTGTGTTCGTTTCAGGCTCAATACTAGCAATTGTTGCTTGGATGCCGGATCTCAAATTAGTAATTTTTTGTCCTTCTCTCATATTCAAAGATTGATCGTTAGTTCTTTTCCAGTGAGCGAAAAATGAAGGTTCTGTAGTTGGTGAATGTATGTTTTGCCATCGTAATCGTAATTTCGGATGCATACTAAATCAGTTATATGACTTGGACTAATTTTATTACGCTCACATAACCAAATCATTTCGTTAGGCGTGCCAATACATCCGATTGAGATTATTCTATCTCTTCCAATACTTTTATGAAGTGACCTTGTAACTGTAAAATGCATTACCTCTTCGAATCCTGCCTTTATCAGTATCTCTTCAGTTAATTCAATAGGCTTTATTTCACCACCATAAAGAACATGTCCTTCTATGTTTGCCACTTGAAAATACTCACTTCCTGACTTTAGCCAGTTACCTATTCTCAATTCTTCAGGCTTTATCATGATCCGTAATTTAGCTTAGCTCCAATGCTTACTTTAGCGTTTCTCTAATACTATCCAATTCAGGCACAGAAACTCTTGATACATAGCACATTAAATCTTTTTTAGGCTTAATAATTCGCCTTTCTTTTTCAATGTGATAATCAAGCTTTTCGCCATTAGCCACTTTTTTGTTTCTGGCTCCGATTAATAAATCATATCTATGTAATGGGCCGTGTCCATGGTCTTTATAATACCAAGGTATTTCTGATGTCTCCGGAAACTTTGGCGCATATGTTGTCTTCATAGTCTTTTCAAATAAAAGAAAGTAGCCTGCTTGAACAGGACTACTCCCTCAGTCAAAATTAATCTATTTTTGATGCAAAATGATTCTTTAAAATGGTAATTACTTTTGCTCGAATGCTGTCACCAATACGCAAGTCTTTGTCGTTTTCCTGCATAAATTCGATAATTGGGAAATATTCGTCACTAAATTCTTTCTTCCATTTGCGCAAGTTTTCAAGCTCATTTTGATTTTGACCCAAAACTTTATTGCCTAAAACTTCATTTTCAAAATAATCAACGGTGAATAAGAAATCTCCATTAATTGCGTGCACCCTAGTTGTTTTAGAAGAACTTGTGCCTAAATCCACATCAACATCAAGATCATAAAGAACTTTACTATTTGTGAATTTGACTGCCGTAACTTTACCATGGATGTAAGACCCATTAGCAAGTTTCAAATAACATTCTTGTTGTGGTTGGAAATTAGAAGGAAGTAATTGACGACCTTCTATTCCTGTTGTTCCTACTGACATATTTGTTTTGGATATCTTAGCATATCCCCGCTTTTAGTTTCTTTTCAAATAAGGGAGCGACACAATTATCGCTCCCCGTAAAGACAGAATCATTTTACTGACTATTATCGGGCTTATCTTTATATCCCGGCCTGTTTGGTAACATTGCGAGATTCGAACTCGCGCGACCGTTAAGTCAATCCGTCGATGCAATAAACCACTCTGCTAAATGTTACTTTTCGAATAGAAATTATCTTCTTTCCGGTTTACTACTGCTCTCGCGTCTTCATAAACGGTTCAATATTGATCACATCTTTACCTTTATATTTGCTGCTCTTTATCAAACATTCTTTTTTGAAGCTCAATAAGAGAGTGTATTAATGCTGTGACTGATTCTGGCTTATTAAATGATAGCACTAATTTAGTTTCGTAAGGCAATTCATCAGAAGTCATACCTTTAAATTCTTCTGTCTCAGCACCTATATTTCGAGGCTCTGTTTGACTAAATGCTAAACAATAGAACTCAGGACGTTCATGAAAAAACATTCCATGAAACATAATATCTCCTGTTCCGAAAACAACATCAGTACAGTCAGTGTTTTTACCAAATTGAATTTTTTGTATCATATAGATTAACTTATTCTTTCAATAAATACTTTTTCACCTTCTTTCCGATGTGCATATTTAGCATTACCTCGCTTGTTAAAGTTATTGAGGTATTGCCAGCTAAACTCACGAAGCTTGCCTTTAAGCTCCATTCTTTCACCTAATCCAAGCTTCTCAGGCTTGTGTATTGCTTTTCTTCCCATAACTGACGTAAAGTTAACAAACTAATCTGCAATAAACCAAAATAAAATTTTAGAAAAATATTTTAAAATTAATTTGCACTACAATAAAATTGCATTACCTTTGAAATACCAATTCACAACAACATTAAACGGAACGGATTATGAAAACCCAAAGACAAGCACTAACAAACAATCAACTTTTAGAAATGTTAAAAGGTGAAATTGATAAGTCTGGTCAGTTCGTTTGGTCTGATCGCAGAAAGACAATTGAAGAGATGTTGAAAATGAGAGGTGTAAAAATATGAGTTCGATAAAATATAAAGGCTCGGAGCTTTATAAAAATATAGAATATACAAATGACATTGACCAACTACATAATATGTGTAAATATATTGATGGTGCAATTGGATATCATCAGTGCTTAGGGGACATTGATAATATCGATTTCTTTAAAGAGGCTCAAAAACATTGGCAATCTAAAGTTAAAATTGTAATACGCAAATCAAAAAGACCATGACCATAACCACCACAGACCGCCTCATCTTACACTCCATGGCTACTACTCCTATGAGTGAGAGAATTAAAATAGCATTAACTAAACTTAAAAAGTGATGACAATTACAGCTCATTTATACAACGAATCAGGAGAGATATTTCGCTTCGATTTTCAATATGAGATTGAAGGTAGTGTTGTCTTTGTAACTGATCCTGGATTTAATGAGTCTTTCGGAACTGGCTGGATTGACGACTTAGTAAAAGCACTTCATGAAATGTTAATGTTTGACTTTGAACTAAAGATTGTATGAAACTGAATCAAGAATTACTTAATCGAATACAATCAGAAGTTCAAAAAGAAAGAGAACCATTAACGCAAGAAGATTGGATATTTAAAGCTAAAATTCTTGAAGAGCTATGGCCAGAAGTCTGCCGCCGCTATTCCGAACAAATCATAAAATGTGATGTTTGCGAAGGTTCAGGAGAACGTGAATTATACCACGAAGTATGCGGACATGTTCCTGTGGTTTGTGAGTTCTGTGAAGGTAAAGGTTACTTAGAAGAATAAATATTATGGAAAATACTAACATTTACGGAATAGTTAATAAGGTTGTTGGCAATATAAATCCTGCTGGTGATGCTAGTAAGGACTATATTCGGTTTAGTAATCTTGTTGACATGTGTGAACTTGTTGAAATGTTAATCACTGATATTCGTGAAGTATCAAAAAATAAGGATAGATACGAATATTCAATGAAGAAAGCAGGTAAATACGCTGATGACTTTTTAAAGCAACTCGACAATGAAAAAGCCTGAAACCATAATCATAGCCTTAATCGGCTTCTTAACGCCTATACTCTTTACTTTGGGAGTATGGCTCATCAGAATGTTTGTTCACTTATACTACGAATCATGGATTGGCACACTGAATTCTTAATGTTTTATGTTTCACTTGTAATCATAATCATTTTTAAAATTATGTACCACGAACCCGACCATTACCACCACACTGAAGATGAAGAAGCAGATATTTATCTGGATGCACTCAGAGGTAAGCGGGTTATTCGTTGGGCGATAGGAGCAGTGTTTTTGTTTTTAACTATACTTTTAACTTATATACTACTATGAACGAAACCTTAACACAAACATTTGAAGAGGCTGTTTTAAAGACAGTTATGTTTTGGTCTGATAAATCATTCAGAACAACATTAAATCAAAATAATGGCGACAACTCAGAACACGGCGCAATGGCTTGGATGTTAATGAATATGTCATCATTGAGTGCACAGGAATCAGTTACTGAAGATAAGATAAAACTTTTCGAAAGTAAATTAACTGAGTTGCTTATGGAAGTAAAAAATGAAAACACTTGGAAATGGGAACTTGATGTAGATTACCATCCTTGTAAAATGTTGACTGATGCTGCTGAGTTCGCAGGATTGAATTCTGGTTGCTTTCCTATAAAAACATTTACGAGGATATGTCCTGATTTTTCGGTTGATGCAAGGTATCAGTATGGAGGTAAATTTCAGAAACTATGACACAATCACCTCTAAACTCAATCACTGAACAAGAAATTGCTCAAGGCATTATGATGAGACCTACTCTTGTAAATGCTTTAGAGGCAAAACTAGATTGTGCCAAATTAATAATTATTGATTGGATGACTTCATTTGAAAAGAGATTTGACAGCGATGAAAATCAACCGCTTGATGACATGCTTAACTATATGTATTCATTCGACATTATAAACCTGGTTCAACCGGAAAGGTTAAGCGATTGGCAGCGCAGAGTTTATGACTCATGTTATTCGGTTACAAAACATCCGAGCTTGCTAATTGACTTTGACAAGTCGCCAAACACGCCAACTTTTATTTAACACTTTAGAACATGCCAGAAACACAACAACTAAAACCGATAAACGGAAATGGAAAAGACAGCGAAAATTACACGAACAACTTTCAAAAATGTTTGGAACAATCCAAAAGGAGGCCAAATATTTTATCATGAAATTGAATTAGATAATGGCGACAAAGGCCAGATTGGCTGTAAGGATCAAATGCCTGAAAAAATTAATCCTGGCAAAGAGCTTACCTATACAATCGAAGTAAATGAAAAAGGCAGCAAAATAAAAGCTGTAATACCGGCACAACAAAATGCAGGCAATTGGCAGAAAGGCGGACGAACTGCACCGGAGCCACGAGTTCAAATGATCTCATTTGCCATGGCTTACACCAAGGATTTGGTTGTTGCTGGAAAAGTTGAACTTAAAGACCTCCCTACACATTTTGATATTCTTTACAATGAAATGATTTCAAAGCTATGAATAATCTCCCAACAACTGCTACAGGAGTGCTACAGCAATTTAGCACTTCTTTAACTGGCATTAACATAATGTCTGATCAATTAATTGAAGCTGTTAAATCGGGTGAAATTGATCCGCTTGCGGTGCGTATACAAATTAAAGCTATTGAAATGGTTTTGGAACGCGTGAACAAAGAAACTATTCAGAATCAATTAACTGCTGCCGCAAAATATCCAGAACAAAAATTTGAATTCCTTGGTGCTTCTATTCAAAAGGCGGAACATGGCACCAAATACAATTACGCTGGCTGTGGTGACACGATTTACGAAGAGTTAGCAAAGACTGCTGATAAGGCAAACGAGGCTCTGAAGGTGCGCTGTGAGTTCCTGAAATCTTTAAAAGAACCTTTACGAGTAGTCGATGAGTCTACAGGAGAAATCGTGCTTATACATCCGCCTGTTAAAACTTCTACTTCAGGACTTAACATATCAATCAGATGAAAGGTGAAATATTTGCAGCCCAAATTGAGGGCATAATGACGCGCAAGGATAGAACCTTGAAAATAACCGTAGGTACCCAGGAAATGAATCCTAACAAGGCAGCGCAAATGCTTGGGTATATGAATAAGGTGGTTTCAATTTATATCTGTGAATCATCCATTGATAATTCAGAGATTGAGCAAGTTGATAAAATTGATCCTGAATTCAAAGGCAAGACGCAAAGCAAAAGAATTCGTGATGTTTTATATATTCTTTGGAAACAAGGGAGTGAAGGCTATAAGACATTTGAAGCTTATTATCAGGCTAAGACAGAATTGTTTATTGATACTCTCAAATCTAATATTTTAGAGCCATGAGACAACCATACACGCCCAACAACCTACCCCGGGAAATAGTCTATCACATTCAAAGATCCTTCATTCAGGACTTATTTTACTTGGGATGCAGTATCTCGTTTTGCACTGTTGTTTCCATTATTAGCATTATTGTAGTGTTACATCAAATTACGCCGGATTTATGAAAGAACTATTCAAAGATTTTAAGGACAATGAAATTAAGTCCGAAGTTCAAGCGCAACAAGATCAGCGAAAAGAGATTAAGTTAGTCGCTAGTCATCGAAAAATACCGGGTCTTACTTTGTGGGAATACAATCAAAACACTGACAATCTACAAAAGGCTAAGTTTAAGACAGACGAAACATTAGAGTTAAAATCACTTTCAGTAAATCCTGAACAACTTCGAAAATCAAACAAGGTAATTATAAATGAAAATTGTATTTATTTTCAGGCATTAAATGAAAGGTCTGCTCGTAAAAAATTGAAGTTATGACAAACATCAAAGAGAGGCTAAAAGTTAGATTACTTCTAGGCAGCACCGTTACTCAGGCTCAGTGCTTAAAGTGGTGGAATCATTGGCGCTTAGCTGTGCTTATAAACAGACTTCGTAATGACGGATACAATGTCAAGACTGAAATGGTGAGAACTAAATCAGGTAAGACGTATGCAAAATATTTTATACCTAAACAATCAAGCAATGCGTGAAATAAAGTTTAGAGCATGGGATAAAAATACAGATCGAATGTATTATTCTTTGGATGCAAAAAATTTCGATGAAAAGTAATGCTTTGCTGCCTACATCCAGACTGCCAAAACTTACCAGAACGTAACGGGTATTGCAGCTCATGCAATAGACGTAAACGCAAGGAAGAAACAGACGCGCTTAAACCGAAGAAAGTTTACACCATTCCAAAAGTAGGTGAAAAGCGAAAGAAAGAACTACCTGAATACTCCAAACTTAAAAAGAAGTTCTTACAAGGTAGGTGGTGTGCCTTACATGGTCAACCATGCATCCCGGAAGATATATATCACTCCGCTGGGAAGGTTGGGTATATTGATCAATGGGCAAGTGATAACGGTGTTACCGCTTTCATGGATGTTCGATATTGGGTAGCATTATGTCGAAAAGCGCATGAATTCATAGAGCTAAATCCAAAGTTGGCAAGAGAATCAGGTTTATCAGAATCAAGATTATCTAAAAAATAAAAACTATCAACATTTTAAACACATAAATTTATGACTACTCACAAATACATAGGTCCGACAAATCCAGTTTTCAAGCCTGAAGAATTAGTACACCTAAATACGCAATACATGCGAGGTAAGATTTACAGTGAAGGAAAATATCTTCCTGATAATCGTGTCATGGCTTGGGTTTCAGAATCGTTTACTCATGTGAAATTCTACAAGGTTTACGAATCTGACGCTGAAATTGCTAAACATTTTGAGAAAATATGAAGACTGAGAAGGTAAGTAGAGTTTTAACGGGGTTAACTAAAAAGATTAGAAAATGAGCAAACCATATTTACACGCTCAATCTTCTGCTAAAAAGTTTGGCGGAACATTTGAGGACTACATGGAAATTCATGAGTTTTTAGATTCTTCTAAATCAGTAATTGCTGACAATAGGCATAGGGCTTTAACACATAATTCCTGGTTTATTGCAACGGTTATTCCTCGTGTATTTGGTGAAGTATTTAAGCGTAAGTCGGATGGAGTATTAATAAGTTCTCGTGATGTTGCTGAACTTCACGTGCTCGAAGATTACAAAAAACGCTTCATTCCATCCGCATCTGATTTCTTATCTAGTATTCCTTTTGAACCTTGGATGCAAAACGGCGAAAAAGGAAGCCCGCAATCATACAAAAAATTAGTACCAAATAATAATCATAAACCATTAATCGACTAAAACTATGTTTGAAGAACTGAAACAAATGAATGCTGAGCTTGAAGAGCTTAAAAAAATTCATCTTGAAAAATCGAAATCTATGTTCACTAAAATTTCTAAGATGCTGTTCGATAAGCATCCGAAATTAGAATCATTTGGATGGAGGCAATATACTCCTTATTTCAATGATGGCGATGAATGTACATTTTCGGCACACACTGATGAACCGGATATAAATGATATTAACGGCTATGACTTCTCAAGACAGCGCATAACAGATTACAATTCAACAAAAGTTGAAGGTAAATATCAGGAAATTGACAATCCACAATACAATCCTGATTTGGATTTGGCTAGGCAAGATGTCGTAAGTCTTCTGAATGGAGTAGATGACAGCGTATTGCGTCAAATGTTCGGTGACCATGTTCATATAAAAGTAACTTCTGAAAGTACTGAAGTTGAAGAATACGACCATGATTAAATTATTTCCCTGATTTGTTTTGAGGAAAGGTAGGAAAGAGATAATATTACAAAGCTGATCACCAATGAAGAAACTAACTAAAACACACCCATTTATTAAGTGCATCGAAAGCCGTCAGGCGAAGGTGATCAGCCGCTTAATATTTGGGGCTGTTTTATTATGAAATCATATTCAGAAAAACTGAAAGATCCGCGCTGGCAAAAGAAACGCCTAAAGATATTAGAGCGCGATTCATTTACATGCACATATTGCGGTAATGAAGAATTGACATTGCATGTACATCATAAAATTTACTATGCAAATACAGATCCATGGGATTACTCTGATAACGAATTAACCACATTATGTGAAGTTTGTCATTCCGACGTTCACAACGGAATGGACGAGGCTTTAAAGAAACTCATAACGTCTATAAAGATTGCAGGATTCCTTCCAAAGGACATAAATGAAATAGCCGATGGTTTTTATAATATGCCATTTTTACATGCCACTGAAGTGGTCGCATCGGTAATATCTGCATCTTGTAAATCGGAGGAACTTCAGATTTCTGCTATAAATAATTTCTTTGAATTCTTATCAAGAAAAAGAAATGCCGAAAAGATTCACTGATACCGACAAATGGAAAAAGCCTTTCATAAGGTCCTTGGAAGGTCCTTATAAGCTCCTTTGGTTCTATATCATAGATGATTGCGACCATGCAGGAATTTGGCAAGTTGATTTTGAAGTAGCTTGTATTCGTACCGGACAAACTCTGGATGAAAAAAAAGCGATCAAACTTTTTGGTGACCGGATAGAAATTTTTAATGACGGCGCAAAATGGTTTTTGAAAGATTTTATTTCATTTCAGTATGGAGAACTTAATGAAAAAAACCGCCTCCATTTATCTGTTATTAATATCCTTAAAAAAAATGAAGTAGGTCCTTACAAGCCCCTTACAAGGGGCCAAGGACAAGGAAAAAGACAAGGTAATGGACAAGGAAAAGAACAAGGACAAGGAAAAAGCGAAGAACCTGAAATTTTAATTTGGCCTACATTCGATGACTTCTGGGATAAGTATGATAAAAAAACAGGTAAACCAGAATGCATAAAACTTTGGGAGAAGATTAGCCAGCCGGACCGTGAAAACATTATGAATCACCTTGAAATTTATACGAAAAAGGAAAAGGAATTTAGAAAGGACCCGGAGCGATATTTAAAAAAAGAAACTTGGAATGATGAAATAATTTTGAATAATGGAACAAAACAAAATTCAGACAAACGACAAGAGCATCTCAATGGCCTTGCAGAAGATTTCCAAAACCGAGTTATCAATCGCGATAAGCCGTAATGATTTCAAGGTTGCTTCTGATTTGCTTCCAAAAACGTTTCAGGGCGCTTTAGAGCAACCTAAAGTCAGAGAGCTTGTTTCTATCCATGGACATGAACAAATTCAACTGATGATCGAATTTGAGTTAATTAATCTAGCTTCTTTGATGTCTGTTGGGGGCAACCTGAATAAAGCGCAGGTTCCTTTCATTGCTGAGCAACTTATTGAAATGTATCCGAACGAATCAATAGCCGACTTCAAACTATGCTTTAGAAAAGGTTCTATTGGCGAATACGGAGACATCCAGCGCTTAGATGGCATAACTATAGGGCAATGGATGAAATCCTACCTAGACGCGAAATATGAGGCCATTGTGAATGATATGATGAAGGAAAAGGAATTATACAACAGACCCATAATTCCCGAACCAGATAAAGAACTCACGCCTGATGATCCTGAATACTATTGGCATGAGGCATGGTTGGAGAATCTGTATAGACAATTTAGGCCTGATACTAACGTGAAGAAAACTATGCCATTAACTTCAAAAGACATTGAACTGGAAGGGCAAGAGAAACCGAAGCCAAAGCCTTATGTCTCTACGGATAAATCTTACTTGGAACAATCGGAACGCCACACTGCATGGATACGCGCCAACTTTGACGCTTATACAGGTAAACCACTACCAGGTTTTATAAAAGAAGATGAATGGTTGAAAATTAACTATAAATGACACACAAACTTAAAACATGGACTGAATTCTATCGAAGGATAGTATCTCGCGAAAAGAAATTCGAGTTACGTAAAAATGATCGTGATTATCAGGTAGGCGACATTCTTATACTTCAAGAATACTTTCCTAACCTTGAAAAGTACAGCGGAGAGGAAACAGCGGTAAGGGTTGTATATATTTTACATGGCCCTGCTTTTGGAATTGAAAAAGATTACTGTGTTATGAGTATTCAAAATATAGCAGATTGATGAATGGAGACAATTAAACTGTAAATAATTATGAGCGATATAGAGAAAGCCAAACAGGCTTGGATAGATCTACACAAAGGACTTGATTACATACAAGGTCGTGATGACTTCAAATCATCCCTTAAAAGAGATATTGAAAAGGAAAAGACTATTGATATTTTGAATGAAAATGATCCATACGATCGTGGGTGGATAGCAGCATGCAAAAGATTTCTTGAACTAATCGAAACA
>Ga0134127_10002899_pt1 | contig 12283 bp, 8 predicted proteins | sample KB31753_FD_96459 | JGI IMG/M metagenome (GOLD analysis project Ga0134127, IMG submission 96459) | Terrestrial soil microbial communities with excess Nitrogen fertilizer from Kellogg Biological Station, Michigan, USA - KB3-175-3 | ecosystem: Environmental > Terrestrial > Soil > Unclassified ...
ACGAGAGCTCTTTTGGCCGGCTTGGACCACAAAAGGATGCCTGCCCTGATTTCCAATGACTTGCGAGTTTCCAAGATGGGAGGTTACTGGGCAGGGAGCGCGACGGACGCCGAAACCATGACGAAAGCATTGTCCGCGCTTGGCTGCCGCGAGCGCTCGATGGCGCAAACGTACCGTGCGCGGCTGAGCGCTGACGCATGGTAGCCCGGCGTGTATCGCGACTCCCTCTTCCCTCAAAGGGGAGAGGGCAGGGGTGAGGGGTGAGGCCGTCGGCCAGCTGTCCCCTGCAAGAAACTGAGAGGCGCCCTCCCTTTTCCGGTCAACGGTCCTCGGGACGCGCTGCCGCGCGTCCAGGCCGACCCGCAGGTCGGCCCTACCGGGTTCACGGTGAGAGGGAACGACACACGCGAGGTACGCGAGGCGATGCATTCAAATGTTAGGTCTGGCCGAGTTTTTTCGACTTATCCGTCGCCGCGCGGACGGCATTGATGAGCGCCCCGCGCACGCCGGCTCTTTCCAATTCATGCAACCCTTCGATCGTCGTTCCGCCCGGGCTGGTGACCATGTCCTTGAGTGCGCCGGGATGTTGGCCGGTTTCGAGCAAGAGCTTCGCGCTGCCCAGCAGCGTCTGCGCCGCCAGCCTCGTGGCGACGTCCCTCGGGAGGCCCGCGGCCACGCCCCCATCGCTGAGGGCTTCGATCATCACGAAGGCATAGGCGGGTCCGCTGCCGCTCAGACCGGTGACGGCATCCAGCAGCGATTCCTTGACCTGAAGCGCCAGGCCGACAGACGAAAAGAGCCGCTGAGTTAGGTCGCAGTCCTCGGGTTTCGCCGCCTTTCCTGGCGCGTAAGCCGAAGCCGAGGCGCCAACGAACGCCGCCGCATTCGGCATCACGCGCACGACCCGCGCGTCCGCCGGCAGCGCCGCCTCCATCCGGGCGAGTGGCACCCCGGCCGCGATGGAGATCAGAAGATGGTTCCCGGTGAAGTGGGGACGGATTTCAGCCAGCACCTCGTTTACCTGGTCGGGCTTGACCGCGAGCAGCAGCACGTTGGCGGCGCGGAGCACGTCGGCATTGCGCTCGGTGGCTCTGGCGTTGGTTTCTTTTGCAAACGCGCTGCGGGGCCCCTCGTAGGGATCGCTGCCGATGAGTTCGGCCGGCGAGCTCAATCCGGCCTGAAGAAATCCGCGGGCCAGGGCGGTCGCCATTTTCCCCGTGCCGAGGAAGCCGATCTTGAGTGCGGCGGACATGCCGGGGGTTGTAGCAGCCGTTCCAAAAGTGTGCAAACGAAAGCGATTCGGGTTGTGCCACGACTGAGCTCGGCGTGCCGGTCCACTCGACGTCCTCTTCACCGCTTCGGCGGCTGCTACTAAAGGCTCAGGTGCCCGAGGGCCAGGAGCCCGTAGTACGTGTATTCGCAGTCGAGTGACTCTTCGCCCCAATGCCCATAGAATCCTCCTTCATTCGTCCAGAGGCTGTCGACGAAGTCGAGGCAGGCTTCGCGAACTTCATCGATCGCCATTTGCATTCCCGCCAGCGCATGTAACGTGGTGGCGGTCGAAAGCAAGTCGGGCATCGGCGCGCCCGGCACCGCGAGGAAGCCCCCTTGCGCATGACATCGCGCGCGCAGCCAGTGGCCCACGCGCGCATCGACTGGCATCGAAAGATGGCGAAGCAACGTCGCCGCGGCGGCCGTCGCGTTGGTGGCGCCGAGCTTCAGGCCGCGTTCATTGGCCCACGCGCCGTCGGGGGTCTCGAGCCACTTCAGGGCGCGCGCCACTTCCAATCCGTCCGGCAATGGCATTTGCAAGTCTTGATGCGCGGCCAGGGCGAGGAAGCAGGCATACGCGGTGGCGTTGCTGCCGTGGCGCACGGGGCTGAAACCGCCGTCCTCCGAACGATACTCCCGCAAGCGCGCGGCGATTTCATCGCGCCAATCCCCCGGCAAGTCCGGAGTCTTGCCATGACCGAGTGCCGCCCAGGCGCGAGCCAGGCAACACAGGTGCACAAAATCCAGCCCATCGCCGCCGCGAAATCCGCCGAGGTACTGGGCGACTTTGCGGGACGGCAACTCGGCTTGCAAAGCCAGCAAGCCATCCAGCCCGAACACCGTGTAGTACAGATCGCTGCGCCCCGCCCGGTCGCGGAAACCACCGTCTTCGTGTTGCTGGCTCAGAAGGAAGTCGCGCACCAGGGCGCCCGATTCGCCGAGGGGTTTCGACGCAACTCGGGCGACCTGCAACATTTCCAGCCGGATGCTCACGGGCTAGTTATCCGGGAGAAATCGACGCTTGCCAAGCCGCGCCGATTTGCGACTGTATCCGCCCGCTTTAACTGCGCGGTTAGCTCAGTGGTAGAGCACTTCCTTGACACGGAAGGGGTCAGAGGTTCGAACCCTCTATCGCGCACCATTCTCCACTTCATTTGATCTCCTGCGGACAACCGCCGCAAGTCGCAAGGAACGGCGAATAGCAACACTCAAGGCACTTGGGACGAGCGGTGCCCGATGCCCATTGCCACCGACCTTTCGAGAAAAAGAGATTGCCGCCGCGACGGGGCTTGGGGGCAGGCGATGCCACCATCGCGGCGGGCTTTCCCCCGCAGCGGGGCTGAGCTACGGGAGTGTTACATGACATGAGTCGCCCGGCAGTGCCAACTGACCAAGCCAATAAAACTCCCATCGGGAAGCTGGAATTCATGCGATGAACTGCCGTGCTGGGATCGAGGTAGAGAATTTGCAGCTCCTCTCGGCTTTTCTTTGAGCGGAATCCAGATCGTCACGAATGCTGTCGCAACACCTACGGCTGCCCGAGAAAGCAGTTGATTCACGATCCTTTCATGCCAGTTACAGTGGCCAACAACAACAAGCCAGTGCCGACTACCGCAATACAGAAAACGAATCGAGTCATACCCGCATGAGCGACTGTGGCAAACTGTCGCGGCGAACGTAACACCGGGGCGACGTATCCTTCCTCAGAGCGCCGCTTTGGCGGCGTCAAGTTGTGCTCGATTGCCAATGAGCAGGACTTTGTCGCCGGGTTGGAGTTCTTCGTCCGGGTCGGGATTGATGAGGCTGGCGCCGTTGCGCTCGATGCCCACGACGCTGGCGCCGGTGCGAGTGCGCAATTGCAGTTGGCGGATCAGCTTGCCGGCCGCAGGGGACGACGCCGTGATGGTCGCCGTTTCCAGCAGCGCTTCCCGCAACATGGGCGGCAGCGCGGCGGGCAGGGGCTCGTGACGCGGCGGCGGCGGTTGGGCCAGAGTTTCCTGAAGGGCAATTTGCGCCTTGGAGTAAACCCGGATGAACGAACGCCACAACAGCCAGGTCGTCAGGCCCACGATAAAGATCAGGACGAACAGGACATTGAGCGGGGGCAACACCGCCGAGCTGAGCACGAGAACCAACAACCCCAATACCACCAGGCCGGCCAACGGGACGCCCTGCGCCACGATTCCGCGGATGGCCGCGGTGCGCTCGCCGGCGGCGGTCGGGGTGACTTTGGATTGGGCGATCAGCAGGCCGAGCGCCTGCAGCTTGCGGAATGTGGCGATGAGCAACGGCAACGAGAGGATCATTGCCGCCAGCCAGAGCGTGGCATTCGTGGCGGTCGCCCCGAAGCTTTTCAGCCACTCGGGAGGGCGCCGGGCCACGAAGGCGGCGATTGCAAACAGGGCTGCCATCAACGCAACGTTCAGGGCCATTTGCACAAACCAACGGCGCACTAGTTTCGTGGCGAAGCTGGTGTCCTTCCCACTGCCGAGTTGGCCGACCCAGCGGGTGTAAAGTTGCAGGTTGGCCACGAGCGGGCGCGGCGCGGCGCGGCTGAACCAGTTGACCAGTCCGTCGGCGCTCTTGATGAGATAAGGCGTGAGCAACGTTGTGAGGGCCGACACAGCCACCGCAATCGGATAGAGGAACTCGCTGGTCACCTTCAGCGCCAGCCCAAGGGAAGCGATGATGAAGGAGAATTCTCCGATTTGCGCCAGTCCCATCCCGACGCGCAAGGAGGTGCGGCTGTCATTCCCGGCGACGAACGCTCCGAAGGCGCAGGTGATGATCTTCCCGACGACGACGGCCAGGGTAATCACGACGACCGGCAGCCAATGCGCCGCAAGCACTCGAGGGTCGATCAGCAAGCCGATGGAGACGAAGAACACGGCGCTGAACATGTCCCGGATCGGCTCGGTGAGAGTTTCGATTTTGCCAATCTCGCGGGCTTCAGCAATGACCGCGCCGATGATGAACGCGCCGAGCGCGACGCTGTAGCCGAGCTTGGCTGCCAGCAGCGAGAACCCGAAGCAGAGGCCCAGCACGCTGACGAGCAGCATTTCGTTGCTCTTGAATTTGGCGACATACCCCAGCAAACGCGGCACAGCAATGAGTCCGACGACCACGGTCGCCGTGAGGTAGATGGCGAGCTTGCCGATGGTGAGGCTCGCGCCGCCAACGGTCATCGATCCGGTCATGGCGATTCCCGAGAGGAGCGCGAGCATGACGATAGCCAGAATGTCCTCGATGATGAGGATGCCAAAGATGAGCTGAGCGAAGTGCTCCTTGGATTTGCCGAGTTCCGCCAGCGCCTTGATGATGATCGTGGTGGAGGAGATGGAGAGCATCGCGCCGAGGAAAATGCTGTCCATGGTTTTCCATCCGAACAGCCGCCCGATCTCGTACCCGACCCACACCATGAGGACGATTTCCAGAAGCGCGGCGATGACCGCCGTGCCTCCGACCTGCCGGAGTTTTCTGAAGTTGAATTCCAGGCCCAGCGAGAACATCAGGAGGATGACGCCCAATTCGGACAGGGTCTTGATCGTCTCCTCATCCTTGATGAGTGGATACGGCGGTGTGTGCGGGCCGATGATGAACCCGGCGAGGATATAACCCAGAACGACCGGCTGTTTGAAACGGTGAAAGAGCACCGTCACCAAGCCGGCCACAATCATCACCACCGCCAGATCCTGCAAAAACGTGACTCCGTGCATCGCCGTGATTTTCGGCGACGCAAGCCGGACGGGTCAACTCAGTTGGAGAGCCGGCCGGTAAATTCTTTGACGCACTTACGCCCGCTGCGAGGGCGAAGCCGACTCCGGCGCATGCGCGTTCAGGGTCGACTCTTTGGTTTGCCTGATGCAGACATACTCTCAATAAACGGCTGACGCTGCTCGAACAGCGCCACGCGTCTTGAAACCGCGGGTGCATTGGTCGGACTGACGGCCTGGACGAGTTCCAGCGCCTTCTGCCCCGTGCGAGCCGCGTCTTCAAACCGTCCGGCGGCGGCATAGGCCGCAGCCAGTGTGTCGAGCGCCATCCAACTGCGAAACTCCGACATCTCTGCCAACCGCTCGCCGATCCGCACTGCTTCTGCTGGCTTTCGTTGCTGGGCCTCCGGGTGGGTCGCCAGCAGCCAGGCCAGGCCGAGAAGCGGCAACGGCAGGCCGGGTTTGAGGCGGTCAGCCTCGCGGAATTCACCCAGAGCCTGAGTGAATTCCCCTTTGGCTTTCAGGGTCCAGCCCAGGTTGCTGTGGGCTTCCGCGTAATTCGGCGCCAGCCGGATGGCTTCGCGAAGACTCGCGGCGGATTCGTCGAGGCGGCCTTGTTGCAGGTGCAGCGCGCCAAGGTTGCAGTGAACTTCGGCGAACGCTGGCCGTTGGGCGATAGCCAGGGTGAATTGGCGAATCGCGTCGTCCACGCGGCCTTGGGCCGTGTAAACGTTGCCGAGGATGACACGCGCTTCGACAAAGCCCGGGTTGAGCTCCAGGGCGCGTTGAAGCTGGGAAAGCGCGACTTCATTGCGCCCAACGTGCGCCGCGTTCTTGCCGGCTTCGAAGCGGACCGCCGGGTCATCGGGGGCCAGCGCGACGGCGCGCAAGGCGATGTTGAGCGCATCAGCATGCTTGCCCGACCAGGCAATCACTTTGGCCAGCGTGCACAGCGCCTCGCCGTGTTCCTTCGGCGTCAGGCGCGCTTCGACCGCGCGTTTGATTTCGAGCGCGGCGGCTTCGTTCCACGACGGGACAGGCCGGGCGATGCCGCGTTGGCTCAGCGCCTCGATCAGCGCGAGGGCCAGGATGCGGTGGCCTTCGATGGTCGGATGGACATGGTCGAGGAACCAGTCGTCGCCGGGCGTTTGATGGGCGCTGCGCTCTTCGAGAAGTTGGTTGAAGTCAACGAATCCAGCCCCGCGACTGGCCGCGATTTCGGCCATCGTGTCCAGCATCGGAGTAAGCGCGCGCAATGGGCAGACATCCTCGTCGCGGGCGCGAATGTAGGCAGCACGCGCCTCGGGAAATCGTTGGAGGGCCCACAGGGCTTCGCCGCGGAGGTATTGCAGACCGGCAAAGCGATCGTCCAGCCTGGCGGCCTGGTCGAGTGCGGCCAGGCAGTCGGCCCACCGGCCCTCTTGTGCGGCCTGTGATGCGCGCGCAGAGTCAGCGTCCCAGGCGCGTAGCTCTCCCTCTTTCATGCCCGGGCGGTGCTCGCTTTTGAACGGGGCACAGTTTCGAAGGCTCGACGCCGGGCTCATGAAGATGACTTTCGCGCCCGCGCTGGCCGCGATGTCCACCATTCGGGCCAGGTTGAAGCGGTAATGGTCGAGGATGCTCTTTTGCCCGGCCTCGTCGCGGTGGTAGGACTGCGGTCCGGCGACGCGTTCGAGGGCGGTTTCAACTTCGGCGGGCAGAGCATTGCCGGCGGTGAGTGCCGCTGGCGCGCGGCTGAATTTGTCCAGGACCCGCTGAAGCGCCGTGCCCGTGCGGGTGCGGTGCAACAGCGCGCCGGCGCCGCGGAGCGCCCTGGGCATTTTGATGATGGTGCTGTACGTACGGGCTTCGAGGAATTCGTTGTGGCCCGTGAGGACAATGAACAAGTCGGGCTCGTAACGAACCAGTTCCTCCATGAGCAGCGCCTCGCGGTAAGCGGCGTAGCTAATGCCGCCGCAATTGACGAGTTCCCATCGGCGCGATGGGTCGGCCTTCGGGAGCATTTCGCGTAGCCAGCCGCAGAACGAGGTTGGGTCGGCGTAAGGATGGCCGTAAGTCGACGAGCCGCCCATGCAGAAAATGCGAAAAGTGCCCGCAGGCTTTTTCGCCGGGATCCGTTGGAAGTTGAAATAGCGGCGCTTGTTCGCAGCGGTGACGAGGAAGTTGGCGTCGGCGGGGTCCTTGATGAACAGCGGCGCCGTCGAGGTGAAGCCGACGTACGGATCCCGCTCGAAGAGCAAGGGCTTCACACCCGCGAGCGCCAGGGCTGATTCAAGCAACGCGAAGAACAGCGCGGTAGCAGCGAGGCTGAAGAGGAATTTCTTCCAGAGGGGCAGCCGCGGGCTGCCGTCGGCGACTGGGCTTTGCTTCGCCGGCTCAGCGGGGCGCGAGGTGAATGTGCTCTTTCTCCGCTTCATGACGGTGGAGCCGAAGCGCGGCGGCTCATTCCTTACCCAGGCGAGGCCAGGCGAACCGCCTCACCCCTCACCCATGAACCGGAGCGCCGAGCTCCTGCTCGGCTCGTTGAGTCTCACCAGGTTCGCGCCGAGCGGGAGCTCGGCGCTCCGATCTGAGGGGTGAGAACGCACAAGTCTGCATAGCTATGTCGTGCTCCGTTGGCTACGGCGTGATGGTCTGGACGTACTTAAACTTGCCGTCCTTGATGGTGATGATGACGGCCGGCTTGGTGGCGTTGCGGTTGGCGTCGATGGTGGTGTTGCCGGTGACCCCCGCGAAGCCTTTCGTTGCCGCGAGGGCATCGCGCAGTTTCGGGCCGTCTGTCGTGCCGGCCCGTTTGATGGCATCAGCCAGGACATAAACGGAGTCGTAGCCGAGCGCGGCCATCGCGTCCGGGATTTCATTGTTGTTCTTCGCCTTAAACTTCGCCACGAAACTCTGCACCGCAGGGGAGGCATCCTCGGCGGAGTAGTGGGTCGAGTAATAGGTTCCTTCCATCGCTTCGCGTCCGATGGTTAGAAGCTCAGGCGCTTCCCAGCCGTCGCCGCCGAAAACCGGCACGTTGATGCCAAGTTGGCGGGCCTGCCCGACGATGAGCGCCGCTTCGGTGTAGTAGCACGGGACGAAGATGCCTTGCGGGTTCGCGGCCTTGATTGCGGTGAGTTGGGGGTTGAAGTCCTTGTCGCCGCTGTTGAAACTTTTCTCCATGACGATGGTGCCGCCATCGGCGGTGAACTTCTCGCGGAAGTATTTGGCCAGACCGACGCTGTAGGGCGCTGCCACATCGTAGAGCAAGGCCACCTGCCGAATCTTGAGCGTGTCCTTGGCGAACTTCGCCATCACGGTGCCTTGGAATGGATCGATGAAACAGACCCGGAAGATGTAGTCGCCCATTTCGGTAACCTGCGGGTTGGTGGAGGAGGGCGAAATCTGCGGGATCTTGTACTCCTGGCAGATGGGCGCCGCTTCAAGCGACCGGCCCGAGGCGACTTCGCCAAGAATGGCGACGACCTTTTCACGAGAGATGAGTTTCTTGACGATGGTGGCCGACTCGCCGGGCGTGGTCCGGTTGTCTTCGTAAAAGAGCTTGAGCTTCTTGCCCAGCACGCCGCCTGCGGCATTGATCTCCTCGATGGCAAGCACTGTCCCTTTGTGCGAGGACTGCCCGAAGGCGGCTTCCTTGCCGGTCAGCGATGCGAATTCGCCGATGCGAATCACGTCGGTGTCTTCCTTTTTGCAAGCGGTAAAAACGCACAGCGCGGCGAAGGCCAAGTTGGGCAAGTAACGGAACTTTTTCATTGGTCGTCGGGAACGCACCGGGTGTTTATGTTCGTGGAAGGCAGCCTAGGAGATGGCGGGCAAGGATTGCAATAGGAACGTAAAACGTGAATCGTAAAAGCTCTTCGGACACGAGGGGTGTCTCATCGCTTTTGGCGACCGGCAACCTTTACGTTTTACGTTTCACGTTTTACGCCGCCTTGTGCCTGCGGCTCTCCAGCCCTACGCTACGCCCATGCCGACGTTTTTCGACACGCACGCGCACCTGGATTATCCGGAGTTCGCACAAGACTTGCCCGAGCTGATCGAGCGGGCGAGTGCGGCGGGCATCGAGCGCATCATCAGCATCGGCACTGACATTGAGAGCAGCCGTCGGGCCGTCGCGCTGGCGGAACGATTCGAGGGCGTGTTCGCCGTGGCGGGCTGGCATCCGACCCACGTGAACGAAGCCCCGGACGATCTCCGCCCGGCGTTGCGCGAACTGGCGAGCCACCCGAAAATCGTCGCGCTTGGCGAGACGGGGCTGGATTATTACCGGCTTCCGAGTCACCAGCCGGGCGGCACCGCGGCAGACGACGAAGCCTACAAGCGGAAGCAAGCGCAAATCTTCCAGCAACAACTCGAGGTGGCCGCCGAGACGGGCTTGAACTGCGTCATCCACCAGCGGGCGGCTCTCGAAGACACACTGGCGATGATGCAACCGTTCGCCGCTCGCGTGCGCGGCCAATTCCATTGCTTCGCTGACGACGTGGAAGCGATGCGACGCATTGTGGCGATGGGTTCGCTGGTCAGCTTCACGGGCATCCTCACGTTCAAAAACGGCCAGAACATCCGGGACTCCCTGGCCGCGACGCCGATGGGCCAGTTCATGCTCGAAACGGATTGTCCCTACCTGGCGCCCGTTCCCTATCGCGGCAAACGTTGCGAGCCGGCCTACGTGAAGGACATCGCCGACGTGGCGGCGCAAGTGAAAGGCTGCTCGCTGGACGAGTTGAGCGGCGCGACGTGCGGGGCGGCGCGGGAGTTCTTTCCGAAGTTGAAGTGAGTTGAAGCGTTAGATTGTTAGACGTTAAAACGTTAAAACGTTAAATCGTTGAATCGTTGAATCGTTGAATCGTTGGAGAAGGGATTCCTTCTCGCACGTTCGATGTTTGACGATTTAACCATTTAACGATTTAACGATTAACGATTTAACAATTCAGCGTTTCAACGAACCCAACCGGCTCGCCACTTCGTCCACCGCCAACCCAACCACTCTCACCTGCTTGTGCCGTGACGTAGCGCCGCGGACCAATTGGACGGCGTTGCGGGGGCAATCGAGCGCCGCGGCCAGCAGGCGCAACACGGCTTCGTTGGCGGCCGAATCGACGGGCGGGGCGGTGACCTTCACTTTCAATTCGTCGCCAATCCCTTCGCCAATCTCGTTTCTCGAAGCACGTGGCTGGACTTTGATCGCGACATAAACGCCATCGGGCCGGGCTTGCAAGAAAGCGGGCATGTCGCCTGGTCACTTTGTAACCGATTCAGGCCGTCAGTTGAGCCGGAGCAGCGGACGCGAACTCCACTTTCACCGGCGCCCGCTCGAATTCATCCGCCTGCAAGAGAGCCTGTGGCCGCATCGCGCCCAGGCTGGCGACAAACCGGTCCGGCACTGTTTCGAGGCGCGTATTGAAGTGCGTCGCAATGTCATTGAAATAGCTTCGCGCCAGCGCAATGCGTTGTTCGGTGTCGACGAGGTTTCGGTGCAGGTTCGCAAAGGTCGTGTCCGTCTTCAGCTCCGGATAGCGCTCGGCGATGGCGACGAGGGTGCCTTTGAGAGCGTGGAAGTCGGGGCCGGCGATACCCGGTGGCGTGGCTTGAGCCTGTGCGCGCAGTGAGGCCAGTTCGGTCTGCACCTGTTGCTCATGGTCGCGGAGGCCCTGGACCACCTGGACGAGGTTCGGGATGAGGTCGTGGCGGCGCTTGAGTTGGACATCGACCTGCGCCCAGGCCTGACGGACACGCTGCCGGAGTTCCACGAGACTGTTGAACACCATCCAGGTCCAGCCCAAGCCCGCAGCCGCCAGATAAGCAGCGGCGGCAGCGGCATACAGTGGCCAGCGGCTGACCAGTTGGAGATCAAACATCGCATCGCGCACAATGACGCCGGCCACCGCCAGCAGAAGTCCAAAGATTCCCCAGCCCCAAAAACTCGACCGGAATCCTGAACTGACTTGCTGTTCGGTGCGCGTCGAGATCAAATACATGGGTGCGGCCGGGTCCGCGGCGATCTCTGGCGCCACGATGTCGGCTCGTTCGCGGGCCTGGCCCATCACGTAAAGCGGGGCGTGCAGCGGGATGGCGTATTCGTCAAAGCGGCGGACGTGATCGGAGTCCGACACCGCCTCGCGCGGGCCTTTGCCGTAGTAGAGCGGATCGGAAGGACGACAGGTCTCTTGAAACACGTGCCTCGGTTCGAGTTTCGCGCCTTCGGGGCGAACGAGGACGAGGCCATGGTCGTCACGGAGGTAGAACGGGATCGTCTCGCCGCCGCCAGCCACTTCCGTCCAACCGCTCTCGCGGCGGATGCGCGTCCGGCTCCTGCCGTTGCTGTCGGTGTCGGTCTCGACGAACGTTCGCGACCAGCGTTCTTCGATCTTCCAGGAGAAGTGGACACAAGCGCCTTGGGCCAAATAACTGGTAAGCGGCCCGGAGGATTCCGCGGTTCCTTTGAGTTCGACGAGGCCAATGAACACGCCGGTGGTCTTGGAAGTCGGCAAGTTGTCGATGAGCCGGTGGTGCGTTCCCGCACGACATCCTGCAATCACGCAGAGCAACGCCAGCAGCGCACCGACGAGAGGAATGAATTGGACGAGGGCTTCAGCTTCCGGCATGGGAACCTCCAGGCTGGCGGCGTTGAGTTGTCGTTGTCAGTAATCCATATTCGGCTCTCGCGTGGCGGTGTTTAGCACGCCGAGCCGGTGTGTGACAACAGGACTGCGCAACGTCGGGAAGCAAACTGCCAGGCCAACCCGTTCAGCGCTCCGTGATACGGATGTTGCGGAACTTGACGACGGCGTTCGTGTCGTGGTTCTGAAGCCCGATGTACCCACGAGTCAGCCGCGGGGTTTGGTAGTCGATGATGGCTTCACCGTTCATCGTGACCTGAATGCGCGGGCCATCGCAGTCGATTCGGACCTGGTTCCACTCGCCGGCCGGCCGGCTCATGTTTTTTGTCGCGGCGACGACATCGTAGAGCGCGCCGCTCGAGCCCTTCGTCGGCGCGCGGCCGTGGTCGTCGACGATTTGCATCTCGTGCCCGGTGAACGCGGGGTTCTTCTCCAACGCGGAACGGATGAAGATGCCGCTGTTGCCGCGGGCGTTGATGGCGTATTCGAGTTCGAGCGTGAAGTTGGAATACTCCCTGGCCGTGCGCAGCCAGGAACCGCTCCGTTCGGGATTGGTCGACCAGTTCGTGCCGTTGCGGCCCACGATGGCGCCGTCCTCGACCGTCCAGCCGCCGCCGTGCAACGCGACCCAGCCGGAGAGGTCGCGGCCGTTGAAAAGGTTCTTCGTGGCGCTGC
>Ga0134127_10002900_pt1 | contig 12282 bp, 8 predicted proteins | sample KB31753_FD_96459 | JGI IMG/M metagenome (GOLD analysis project Ga0134127, IMG submission 96459) | Terrestrial soil microbial communities with excess Nitrogen fertilizer from Kellogg Biological Station, Michigan, USA - KB3-175-3 | ecosystem: Environmental > Terrestrial > Soil > Unclassified ...
CGGCGCGCGAATCTGTCGAGGGCAGCAGCCGCGACAGCCGCTCCGCGCCCATCGGCGTCAGCGCGAAGGCGACGACCGCGTCGACGATGCGGTCGAACTCGAGCGCGCGGAGGGCACTTGGCTGCATAGACAGGAAACTGGCAAGTGTATCAACGATGGCCGTCAGGGACTAGGGATTAGGGATTAGGGATTAGGGCGTCCGCTTCGCTCGCTGCCCTAACTGACCCTTCTTCACTCACCCCTCAGCCGAACTAATCCCCAATCCCTACGCCCTAATCCCTGGCGCGCCTACAGGTGATTGATCAGCGAGGCTGTCGCCGCCGCGCCGAAGCCGTTGTCGATATTCACCACCGAGACGCCGGACGCGCAGCTGTTCAGCATGCCGAGCAGCGCCGCGAGGCCGCCGAAGCTCGCGCCGTAGCCGATGCTCGTCGGCACGGCGATCACCGGCACATCGACCAGGCCCGACACGACGCTCGGCAGAGCCCCTTCCATCCCGGCGACGACGATGATGACGCGCGCCGCCGCGAGCCGCGCACGCTCGCCGAGCAGCCGATGAATCCCCGCGACGCCGACATCGTACAGGCGCGTCACCTCGTTGCCCATCAGTTCCGCCGTGCGCGCCGCTTCCTCGGCCACTGGCAGGTCGGAGGTGCCGGCAGCCGCGACGACGATCGTGCCCTTGCCGGGCGTGACGTCGTTCTGACGGAAGGTGATGAGGGCCGCATCGGCGTAATACGTCGCGCCGGGCACCGCGGCGCGCACCGCGTCGAAGGCGGCCTCGCTTGCCCGCGTCACCAGCAGCGTGGAGCCGCGCTTGACGATGCCGGCGGCGATCGCCGCGATTTGGGCAGGCGTTTTGCCTAAGCCGAGGACGACCTCGGGGAACCCGTGGCGAAGGGAGCGATGGTGATCGACGCGCGCGAACCCCAAATCCTCGAACGGCTGGGCGCGAAACGCGTCGAGCAATCGCCCCTTCGCGGTTGCGATGTCGACCTCGCCGCGCGCAACCTTTTCGAGCAGATCCTGAAGCTCCTGGTTTGACGTCATTCAGACCCAACAGTAATATTAAGTTATTGTGCCCGTAGAACATGACGCCCGTTGAGACGTTCACGCTCGCCTCATATTTCTTCGTCCTGATCGTCCTCGCGATCTACGGCTGGCACCGCTACTACCTCGTGTACCTGTACATGAGCAACCGGGACAAGGTCCCGACGCCCGGCCCGCCGCTCGACCCGGTCCCGATCGTCACCATCCAGCTGCCGCTCTACAACGAAATGTACGTCGCCGATCGCCTGATCGGTGCGGTCTGCCGCATCGATTACCCACGCGACCGGCTGGAAATTCAGGTGCTCGATGATTCGAGCGACGAGACGCGGGGGATCGCCGAACTGGCGGTCCGGCGCCATGCGGCGCAGGGGATCGACATCAAGTACTACCACCGCGCCGATCGCGCCGGGTACAAGGCGGGCGCGCTCGAGGCCGGGCTGAAGGTCGCGCGCGGCGAGTTCATCGCCATCTTCGACGCCGACTTCATGCCGACCGCCGATTTCCTCACCAACCTGATGCCGCATTTCCGCAACCCGCAGGTCGGCATGGTGCAGGCGCGCTGGGGACACATCAACCAGGACTACTCGCTGCTCACGAAGATCCAGGCGATTCTGCTCGACGGCCACTTCATTCTCGAGCACGGGGGGCGCAACCGCGGCGGACGCTTCTTCAACTTCAACGGCACGGCGGGCGTGTGGCGGCGCGTCGCCATCGACGATGCCGGCGGCTGGCAGCACGACACGCTCACCGAGGATCTCGACCTCAGCTACCGCGCGCAGCTGCGCGGGTGGCAGTTCGTGTTCGTGCCGGGCGTGATTGCGCCGGCCGAGGTGCCGGTCGAGATGAACGCGTTCAAGTCGCAGCAGCACCGCTGGGCGAAGGGCTCGATCCAGACCTGCCGCAAGCTGCTGCCGCGCATCCTGCGGTCGAACCTGCCGCTCGGCGTCAAGGCGGAAGCGTTCTTCCACCTCACGGCGAACTTCAACTACATCCTGATGTGCATCCTCAGCGTGTTGATGTTCCCGTCGATGGTGATCCGCTACAACATGGGCTGGTACGAGATGATCCTCATCGACGTGCCGCTCTTCTTCGCCGCCACCTTCTCCTTCTGCAACTTCTACATGGTCTGCCAGCGCGAGCTGCACCGCGACTGGATCACCCGGCTCAAGTACGTGCCGTTCCTGATGTCGGTCGGCATCGGCCTGTCGGTGAACAACACGCGCGCGGTGTTCGAGGCGCTGTTCAACAGCCAGAGCGAGTTCACGCGGACGCCGAAGTACCACATCGAGGGCGACGGCGACGAATGGGTCGGCAAGAAGTACCGCCAGACGGTGGCGGTGCAGCCGCTGTGCGAGCTCGCGCTCGGCCTCTACTTCACCGCCACGGTGTTCTACGCGCTGGCCCAGGGCATTTACGCGACCGTGCCGTTCCTGGTGCTCTTCCAGGTCGGCTTCCTCTACACGGGGCTGCTGTCGATCGTTCAGCAGTACGCCGGCGAAGAAGTCGTCGCGGCCGGCCTGGAGCCTGGCCGCTCCTGAATTAAGAATTACGGGAATCTAGGAATCAGGGAATTCGTGTCCAAGGTCGCGGTAATCCGGGTCACTCCAGCAACCATCCTCGACGACATCGATCGGCTCGTCGATCTCGCCGGTGTGTCAGACGCGCTCGCGCGCGGCAAGACGACGATCCTCAAGGACAACATCTCCTGGCACTTCCCCTTCCCGGCGGCCAACACCACGCCGTGGCAGCTCGAGGGGACGATTCTCGCGCTCGCGCGCCGGGGCTTCACCAACCAGGTCTGCGTCCAGAACAAGACCGTCGTCACCAACGCGTTCAAGGGTGAAGACCTCAACCACTACGTCCCGATCTTCAAGCGCTACGACATACCGGTCCTCTACAACTTCAAGCCCGAGGACATGACGTGGGTGCGTTACGCGCCGAAGGCGCGGATGCGCGTGCTGAACCGGATCTATCCGGAAGGCATCCACGTTCCGGAGTACTTCTTCGGCAAGAACATCGTCCATCTGCCGACGACCAAGTGCCATATCTACACCACGACCACCGGCGCGATGAAGAACGCGTTCGGCGGCCTGCTCAACACCCGCCGGCACTACACGCACTCGTGGATCCACGAGACGCTGGTCGACCTGCTGCACATCCAGAAGGAGATCCACTCGGGACTCTTCGCGATCATGGACGGCACCACCGCCGGCAACGGCCCGGGGCCGCGGACGATGTATCCGGTGGTGAAGAACGTGATGCTGGCATCGGAAGACCAGGTGGCGATCGATGCGGTGGCGGCCAGGATGATGGGGTTCGATCCGCTGTCGATCGACTACATCCGCCTCGCGCACGAGGACAAGCTGGGGATCGGCGATCCCCGCCAGATCGAGATCGTCGGCGACGTCGACGCGGCGAACGAGAACTGGCGCTTCCACGTCGGCAAGAACCTGGTGCGGATCGGCGGCGGCGATTTGATCTGGTTCGGCCCGCTGAAGCGGTTCCAGAAGCTGTTCTTCCACACGCCGCTGGTCAACGGCTTCATCCTCGCCAGCGACGTCTACCACGATTTCTACCGCTGGCCGCTGGTCGATCGCCGCGTGTTCGAGCGCTGGGCCGAGACGACCGAGTGGGGACAGATGTTCCTGCGCTACGCGGAGATGGGGCCGCAGGCGGCGCCTGACGTGCTCGCCCCGCCGACGCGCGAAACGACAGTTCCGCTCTCCTCGCGCATTCACTGACCCGCGCCCGCAGCCTGCCGACGAATTCGCCACCGCGCCGCGGCGAAAACGCGTAAACTCTGCCCGCCCGCGTGCCGGATGCTCGCCCGGTCGTCGAGCGTCGGCCTCGATCAACAGAGGGAGGACGTCATGAACTACGCCCGCGTCGCTGCCGCCGCCGCCGCTGCCTGGATCGTCGACGGCCTCTACGGCTTCGTCGTCTACGGTCAACTGCTCAACGCCGAGTTCGCGAAGTATCCGGGCGTGTTTCGGCCGCTCGAGGCGATGAACGCGAAGATGCCGTTTCTCTTCGCCGGCCTGCTGTTGACGATGCTGGTCGCCAGCTACATCTACGCCAAGGGCTACGAAGGCGGCGCCGGCTTCCCGGAAGGCGCGCGCTTCGGCGCGCTGCTCGGCCTGTTCATCGTCGGCATGAGTCTCGGCAACTACGCGGTGTTCAACATCGGCAGCCAGCTCGCGCTGTCGATGGCGCTTGCCGGGCTCGTCGAGTGGACGCTCGTCGGCGTCGTCATCGGCCTCGTGTATCGCGCCGCGCCGTCGGGCGCGCGCCGCGTCGCGGGAGTATGATCGCAGGGTTATGACGACCACGGCGCAGAAGCCCAAGGCCGGCCTCGAAGATACCGTCGCGACCTCGTCGGCGATTTGCTACCTCGACGGCGATCGCGGCGTCCTCGCCTACTGCGGCTACGACATTCACGACCTGGCGCGGCATGCCACGTTCGAGGAGGTCTGCTTCCTGCTGTGGCACCGGCGGCTGCCGGCGCGCGCCGAACTCGGCGATCTGCAGTCGCAGCTGGTCGCGGCGCGGCCGCTGCCCGAGCCGGTCATCAGGCTGATGCGCGCGCTGCCGCCGGGCAACACGATGGACGCGCTGCGGACGCTCACCTCCGCGCTGAGCCATTACGATCCCGACGCGGAACAGCACAACCCGCAGGCCAACTATGCCAAGGCGGTGCGGCTGACGGCGCAGATCGCGTCGCTGGTCGCGACGATGGGACGCCTCGAAAAAGGCGGCGGACCGATCCAGCCGGATCCGGTGCTGAGCCACGCGGCGAATTTCCTCTACATGCTCACCGGCGAGCGTCCGAGCGCGCTGGCCACGCGCGCCTTCGACGTCGCGCTGATCCTGCACGCCGACCACGAGCTCAACGCCTCGACCTTCGCCGCGCGCGTCGCCGCGGCCACGCTGAGCGACATCCACTCGGCGATCGTCGCCGCGATCGGCGCGCTCAAGGGGCCGCTGCACGGCGGCGCCAACGCCGACGTGATGCGGATGCTGCTGGAAATCGGCGCCGACGCGCCGCTGGAGAAGGCCGAAGAGGTGGTGCGCGCCAAGCTGGGACGCAAGGAGAAGATCCCCGGGTTCGGCCACCGCGTCTATCACACCGAGGATCCGCGGGCGACACACCTGCGCGAGATGTCGCGCGATCTCGGGCAGCGCGCCGGCGAGCCGATCTGGTACGAGATGTCGCAGCGGATCGAGGCGGTGGTCAAATCCGAGAAGCAGCTGAACCCGAATGTCGACTTCTACTCGGCGTCGACCTACCACGCGCTCGGCATCGACATCGATCTGTTCACGCCGATCTTCGCCGTCAGCCGCGTGTCGGGATGGACTGCGCACGTGCTCGAACAGTACGCGAACAACCGCCTGATCCGCCCGCGAGCCGAGTACATCGGACCTGAGTACCCGCAGCGGTATCAACCGTTGGAAGCGCGCTAGGGAAATTGGGAATTAGAAGAATTAGGAATTAGGAATTCGTACCGCTGCTAGACACGTCCGTGGGCTGCCCGAGACCGAGTACGAATTCTTAATTCCTAATTCCCTAATTCCTAATTTTTTCCGCCGCCGCTCTTGACTCCGCGCGGCGGGCGTTCCTATAGTCCGCCATGCCTCGCAAATTCTTCCGGTTCATCCTCGCTGGCATCGCTCTGGCCGCGGTTGCGTTTCCGTCCGCGGCGACGGCCGACATCACACGATTCGATCTGTCCGGAATCGTCACGGATGGGACGGGCGGCGTCCTGCCCGGCGTGACGGTCTCGTTGAAAAACGCCGACACCGGCTTCACGCGCTCGACGGTGACCGACGACGGCGGTCGCTATTCGTTCAATGCGCTGCCGCCGACCGGCAAGTGGACGCTGACGGCGGAGCTGCCCGGATTCGGGACGCAGCACCGCGAAGGGCTCGAGTTCCAGGCCAACACGCGGCCCGAGATCAACTTTCAGCTCAACGTCGGCGGCGTGCAGGAGTCGATCACCGTCGCCGCGTCGTCGCCGCTGGTTCGGACCCGCGAGAGCGAGCTCTCCGCGATCCTCGACGCCAAGCAGGTCGACGCGCTGCCGACCAACGGTCGCAACTTCCTCTCGCTGCTGCAGACCTCCGGCAGCGTCGTGCCGACCGGCACCGGCAGCAGCGCACTGTCGGTGAACGGGCAGGGGATCCGGATGGCCAATTTCGTCGCCGACGGCGTGTCGATGACCGGCCGCGAAATCAGGACGGTCAACGGCGAGTTCGGCGGCGGCAACGGCCTCTCGCTCGATGTCGTCAAGGAACTGCAGGTGATCACCAACGGGTTCAAGGCGGAAACCGGTCAGACCGGCGCCGGCACGATCAGCGTGGTGACGAAGAGCGGCACCAACACGATGGCCGGCAGCGCCTACGGCTTCTGGCGTCCGAGCGCGATGGTCGCGGCGAACCTCCTGACCGGCGCGAAGACGACTCAGAAGCGGAAGCAGTTCGGCGGCACCATCGGCGGACCGCTGCGCAAGGATGTCATGCACTACTTCGCCAACTACGAGGACACCGACATCGACGACGCGGTGGTGGTGACCTCGGCGCTGGCGCCCGGCACGTTCGCGGCGCCGCAGAAGCAGAAGCAGGGATTCTTCAAGCTCAATAACCGCTTCAGCGATCGGACGTCGTTCGACGCCCGCTACAGCTTCAACCGCAACAAGCAGGAGGCGCAGAGCGTCGGCGGGTTGAACACGTTCGAGCGCCGGTCGAACACCGAAGGGCGGACCGATGCGTTCGTGACCTCGCTGCTCAGCAACTTCGGCTCGAACAAGGTCAACGAGGCGCGCTTCCGCTATACCTTCGACGTCGTCGACTTCTATTCGCCGCTGACGGCGTCGAGCGGCGCGGCGTCGCGGACGCCGGACTTCAGCAGCGCGCCGGTGACGGTGACCTACACCGGCCTCGGCAACCTCGGGACCAATCCGGGCTTTCCTCAGAACCTGGTCGAGAAGCGCGCGCAGTGGGTCGATCACTTCTCGGTGGTCAAGGGGGCGCACCAGTTCAAGACCGGCGTCGACGTCATCGGTTCGTGGCGCTTCGTCACCTTCTTCAACAACTTTCCCGGCACCTACACCTTCGCGCAGGGCGTGAAGACGCCGTTCAACGCCAGCGATCCGGCGACGTTCCCGTTTCAGTACACGCAGAACTTCGGCGGCTCGGGGCTGAACTTCAAGGATGCGATGACCGGCGTGTTCGCGCAGGACGACTGGGAAATACGGCGCGGGCTGACGCTGAACGTCGGCGTCCGCTGGGACCGCGATTCGCTCTTCCAGGGGGACAACGACAACATCGCGCCGCGCGCCGGCTTCGCGTGGAACGTCGGCGGCAGCGCCCGCACCGTCGTCCGCGGCAACACCGGCCTCTTCTACGACACGCTCGAATCGTCGGCAATCAACCGCGAGTCGAACACCGGCCCGGTCGGCCAGACGACAATCGATCTGCGCCAGGGCGATCCGCTGTTCCCGACCTTTCCAAACCGCTTCAGCGCGTTCCCGAGCGGCAGCAGCACCGTCGCGCGTGCGACGGTCTACGTGCCGATCTTCGAGGGGGCCGATTTCCCCGGCAGCATCGGCGGCGAGTTCCAGCGATCGGCGCCGTACTTCTTCAACACCAACGTCGGCGTCCAGCACGAGATCGGCCGCGACTGGGCGGTGTCGGCCGATTACGCGCGCGTCTACGGCTACGACCTGCTGGTGACGTGGGATGTCAACGCGCCGCCGTTCTTTGCGCTGGGGCCCGGGCAGACTCGAACGGCGGCGCAGGCGAACGCGCTGCGGCCGCTCGGCGTGCCGAACCGCACCGGCGGCAGCTACGGCATCCCGTTCACCGGGTTCCGCAGCCTGTATCTGCAATTCAACGGCGGCCACACCGAGTACAACGCGCTGAAGCTCGGCGTCACCAAGCGGCTGTCGAACCGCTACGCGGCGCAGGTGAACTACACCTTTGGCCGCGCGCGCGGCGACGTCGACAACTTCCGGTTGAACAACTCGTTCGTGCCGGGGTTGACCGCACTCGACGGCGACCGCGGCTACCAGTGGGGACCGAGCGACACCGATGCGCCGCACGTCTTCGTCGCCAGCGGCACGTATGAGGCGCCGCTGGGCATTCGCGTCGGCGGCGTGTTGTTCGCGCGTTCAGGGTTCCCCTACACCGGCGTCGTCGGCCTCGACGCGGACGGCGACGGGTTCAGCCCCCCGCCGCCCGGCAACGCGGTCGCGAGCAGCTTCAGCGATCGGCCGGTGAGCCTGAGCCGCAATTCTTTCAGGCTGCCCGCGGCGGTGACGCTCGATGCGAGCGTCGCCTACGAACTGAAGCTGGTGGGCGCGCAGCGGCTCGAGTTCCGCCTCGACGCGTTCAATCTCCTCAATCGCAGGAACATCGCGGCCCTGAACAACATCATCGGGTTGAACCCGTCCGCGCCGCCGGCCACATTCGGAACTGTCACCGCGGTGCGCGACCAGCGACAGGGGCAGGTCGCGGTGCGGTATCGCTTCTGAGAGGTCCTCGCGAGGGGCGCGCTGCTTCGCGTCGCGCCCCTCGCTCGGTCGGGTCGGGTGGGTTGGTTGGGTTCGAGTGTATGGGTGGACGTTGCGCTGAGGGCTATCCCCGCGACCCACCGGCCGCGGCGAGCGTGAGGGCCGGGTGCGTCAGCGCCGGCCCGCATCGAGCCGCCGGAGCGCTTCGCGCGCGGCGGCGACTTGCGCCGCGTACTCCTGCGGCGCCACGGCGATGAAGCGCGTATAGTCCCGCCGCGCGTCGTCGACCCTGCCAAGGTCGAGCGCGGCGCGCGCCGCGCCGAAGAGCGCCTCCGCATAATCGGCGCGCGCCGCCAGCGCCTTCTTGTAGGCGTCGAGCGCCTGTTCCGGCTGCGCCGCGCGGAGGTAGGCGGTGCCCAGCTCGTACAGCGCTTCAGGATAGGCGGGACGCCGCGCGATCGCTTCCTGTAAATGCGATTGCGCGGCGGCGTCGTTGCCGGCGCGGCGCTCGACCAGCGCCAGGTTGTAGTGCAGCTCGGCGCGCGCCGGGTCGGCGGCGATGCCGCTGGTGAAGGCGCGGCGCGCGGCGTCGACGTCGCCGCGGCGGGCCTCGATCGTGCCGAGCCGGTTCCATGCGTCGGCGTCGCCGCCGGTCAGCTGCACCGCCTGCTTCAGCGCATCGCGCGCCTCATCGAGCCGCCCCTCGCGCTCGGCGATCGCCGCGAGGTTGACGAAGACGTCGGGGTGCCGGAAGCGCGCGGCAATCGCGCGCGTATACCCCTCGCGCGCCTCGCGCAGCCGTCCCGCCTCGAAGTGGATGTCGGCCAGATATTTCATCGCCAGGCCGTTGCCCGGGTCGAGCCGGAGCGCGCGCCCGAACGCCTGCTGCGCGCCCTGGGGATCGCGGCGCAGCCGATCGAGGCCATCTTCGATCTCGTCCCACACCTCGAGCCGATCCTTCGGGTCGATGGCGCGGCTGCCGGGCGTGGCGATCGTCGATCCCGACACGTAGCCCAGGCTGCGCAGCCGCTCGGCCGCATCGCCGCCGGCAGGCCGCGCACCGGTCATGGCGACGTCGGCCCGCGGCAGCTCGCGCTGCAGCCCGGCGGCGAGCCCGGCGCGATCGTTCACCAGGTTCTTGACCTCGTGGGGATCGATCTCGAGATCGTACAGCTCGGGGTGCGGCGCCTCCACGAACTTCCAGCGCGCCGTCCGCACCGCGCGCAGCGGGCTCCACCCGAGCAGAAGGTTCTGGTAGTACGACTCCGCGTAGGCCGGCCGATCGGGATCGCCTGCACTGCCGCCGCCGATGAGCGGCATCAGGTCCTGGCCGTCGGCCGCTTCGAGGTCGGCGCCGGCGATGGCCGCGATCGTCGGCGCGAGATCGGCCGCCTCGACCGGCACGGCGACAACGCGCGAAGCGGTCTTGCCGGCCAGCTTCACGAGGAGGGGGACGCGCACCGTCGCGTCGTAGAGAAACGTGCCGTGCGTCCGCTCGCCGTGCTCGCCGAGCGATTCACCGTGATCGGCAACGACGATGATCGCGGCGGAGGTGAAGAGATTGGCGCGCTGCAGCTGATCGAACAGCCGGCCGATCGCCGCGTCGACGTAGGCGACCTCGCCGTCGTAGGGCGCGTCCGCGTGCGACTGGTCGAAAGGCGGTGGCGGCGTGTACGGCGAGTGCGGGTCGAACAGGTGCAGCCAGGCAAAAAATGGCTGCGAGCGATGGTCGCCGATCCAGGCCGCGGCCGAGCGCACCACCTCGTCCGCGGGACGCTCCACCGCGCCTGCGGCGCGAAGAAAATCGTCGTCGTAGCGATCGAACCCGCGCGCGAGCCCCGACGATGATTGCAGCGGCGCACCGCCGATGAACGCGCCGGTCGCATAGCCGCGGTTCCGCAGCGCCTCGGCGAGCGTCGGCACGCCCGATGCCAGGCGGCCGCCGTCGTTCGTGCGGATCCCATGCTTCGCCGGATGCAGCCCCGTCAGCAGCGTGGCGTGCGCGGGCAGCGTCAGCGGCACCTGTGTCACCGCCGCGGTGAAACGGACCGCGTTCTGTGCCAGCCGATCCAGGACGGGCGTCAGGCGCTGGCGCGACCCGTACGCGCCCAGGCGGTCGGCGCGCAGCGTGTCGATGGTGACGAGGATAATAGGGGCCCGGTTGTCCGGCGGAGGCGCGGCGGCGCGCCGGCCGGAGCGGCACCCGGCGAGGTGCGCGACGACCAGCGCCGCGAGCACAGCCGTGCAGGCACGCGCGTGCACGCGCGAAGCAGCCATTGCGGTATTCTCCCGTAGTCTCCGCGGCAGGCGAACCGCAAGCGGTCCGCCTGCGCGGACACTAAGTCTATCCAACGTCCTGACAGGAGCAGCACCATGAGACGGTTGTTCACGCTGGCGTTGGTGGTGGTTGGCGCAGCCGCGTTCCCGCTCGCGCAGGGCGGCAACGTGCTCGTCATCCGCAACGTCACGCTCGTCGACGGCACCGGCCGCCCGCCGGTCGCCAACGCCACGGTAGTCATCGAGGGGAGCACGATCAAGGACGCCGGCGCGTACGCACAGGCGCCGGCCGGCGCACGCACGATTGACGGCGCTGGAAAATTCCTGATCCCCGGTCTCATCGACGCGCACATCCACCTGCGCGGCGGTCGCGGCCAGACAGCCGCGGCGGATCAGGAGCGCGAAGGAATCCGCGCGCTGCAGAGCTATCTCTATGCCGGCGTCACGACCGTCTTCGACGCGGGCAACCGGCCGGAGTTCATCACCGGCCTGCGCGCGAAGGAACGAAGCGGTGCGATTGTCAGCCCGCGCATCTTCGCCACCGGCGGCACGGTGGCCAGCCCGAACGGCCACGGCGGGCCGTACAACGTCGAAGCCTGGCCGGCCGATCGGCGCCTGCTCGACGAGCACCTGGCGACCAAACCCGATCTCGCCAAGATCGGCCAGGACGAGCACGGCTGGGGGACGCGGCCGCAGATCCGCCAGCTGCCCGAGGATCTGCTCGAGAAGATCATCCGCTACTACCACTCGAAGGGGGTGCGGATCATCATCCACGTGTCGAACGAGCACAACGCGATCGAGGCGATCTACGCCGGCGCCGACACGCTGGCGCATCCGATCATCCAGGCGCCGATGAGCGAGGAGTACGTGCGGATGATGTCGGTGAAGCACGTGCCGACGATCTCGACGCTGACGATCGGCGAGAACTACAGCCGGCTCGGCGAGCATCCCGAGTATCTCGATCAGCCGCTCTATCGCGACACGCTCGAGGCGGCGGAGCGCCAGATGCTCAAGACCGAGGAGTCGGCGAAACAGAAGGAGAACCGCTGGGCGGCGTGGATGAAAGTGATGACCCCGGTGGCGCAGGACAACATGAAGCGGCTCAACGACGTCGGCAAGGACATCGTCGCCGCTGGCACCGATCAGACCTCCGGCCCGGCGCTGCACCGCGAGCTGGAGCTGCTCGTCGGCGGCGGAATCAGCCCGGCCGACACCATCGTCATCGCCACGCGCAATGCTGCACGCGCGCTCGGCAAGCTCGACGAGCTCGGGACGATCGAGGCCGGCAAGCTGGCGGATATGGTGCTGCTCAAGGCGGACCCGACGCGCAACATCGACAACGCGAAGCAGGTCGACACGGTGATTAAGAACGGCCAGGTGATCGATCGCGCCAAGCTCGATCTGCCGGTCAATCGACGGACGAGCTCACAGTAGCGCAGCCTTCGCC
>Ga0134127_10002901_pt1 | contig 12280 bp, 13 predicted proteins | sample KB31753_FD_96459 | JGI IMG/M metagenome (GOLD analysis project Ga0134127, IMG submission 96459) | Terrestrial soil microbial communities with excess Nitrogen fertilizer from Kellogg Biological Station, Michigan, USA - KB3-175-3 | ecosystem: Environmental > Terrestrial > Soil > Unclassified ...
CAAAAAATGGTGGAACAATCCGGAAGCCATGCAAGCGATCAGAATGGAGGCGGAACCCACACAACTTCACGACAGGTTCCTCAGCACCATGCACGGTTGGTACGATAAAGGCTTCAAACCTCGTTTCAAAATGCATCTCATTGTGCACGTCACGGGCGGATCCATTGAGTCAAAATTCGCCAGAGACATTCTCTTTCCTCAAGGTCTCTCGGCCGATCTTCCCGATCTCTGGGACCCGGCAAAGATCATGAGAGATTGCGCGGAGTGGTGGGATGTGAGCGATGATGAGTGCTACAAAACCTGGAACTGTGGTCAGGGGGCCCTGGTCGTCGTCGAAAAAAGCGAAGCCAAGGACTTCATCAAGGCCGCGAGGGATGCTGGCAAAGAAGCCAAGGATTGCGGCAAAATAATCAAGCTCAAATCGCCACGTCTAATTATCAAATCAAAGTTTCGGGGCGAGACGCTCAGATACGCCGCGTAAATCACGCGTGTCAAAACGAAACGATATGCGGCCAAGCAAGAAACTAACTTGCTCGGCCGCTTTTTATTTTCAATCAAAAAATCGCCCGCACGGGACGATTGATTTATTACAAAGTCTACGATCCGGCCTGGCCGGAATATTTTGGTTCCTGTAACCAGGTTGTTGCTGCATCGCGAGTATCAAAAAGTTTAACTTTGTCGCCAACCCCGGCTTGAGCAATGGCCATGCTAACCTTGCCTGTAACTTGCTCATTGGCTCCGTACATAGCTATCTTGTCATAGTGGGTAGCCTTGAGCCCCTGAAAAGATGCGGTCATGGCGTCATCAGTCATTTCCGTAGCGCCGCTTAAATCAATAATCGTATCTATATAATCGCTCTTTTCAGACAACTTCTTATCAAACTCAAAAGAGGCCTGGATGATGTCTATCACCCCTTGAGCCGTCATGACTCCCTCAAAAACCATCTCTTCAAACCCGTCCGTATTGATAAAAACTTTATTTGGCATATGTTTAGATGAAAATTCTTATACTTTATTATATACCTTTATATCCTCAACATAAAATCCGCCCCGAGTTTTCCAGAGGCGGATTTATGATTTTTGATAGAGCTTACTTTTTGCTTAAACTTGCGCCGGAAAAGCTGTCAATATTGCCTTTGGCGGTCAAAGTTACAACGGATCCGACCCAAGCGGCATAGTCTTTGGCGGTCTTGAGATAGACTTTGCCCTGGCTGGAATCAACTACGTAATTGCCCAAAGCTTCTTTGTCGGACTTCATGAGTTTACCCGAAACTGTAACAGCGCTATCGTCGGCTGGCTTGCTTTCCATGGCTTCGTCGCTGCCGCCTTTGTCATCCGTCTGATCGGCGACTTTGGTAGCACCTTCCTTGAATCCTAAGAAAGTAAACGAATCAAGTTTACCATCTGCTTGCAAAGTAACTTGCTTGTCGAGCAGGTTGGTAAAATCGCGCGCGGTCTTGATGTAGATCTTGCCGCGATTGCTATCTACCATCAAATTTCCTTTGCTTGCGTTATCGGAAATTTTGAGTGTGCCAGTTGCCGCAACGTTGCCGGCATCTGCGGAATCCATCGCGCTTTCCCCATCCGCCTTATCTTCGTCCCCATCTTTATCCCCATCCATTGTCTCTCCGTTGTCGCCTGCGGTCTGCTCGGTGTCTTGATCGCCTCGAGTGTCCTGATTATCATCTGACTTTCTTTGCGAGACAATCAGGATGATGGCCACTATGACGATGACCGCGGCTATGATGTAATTTCTGTTTTTTTGGAAAAATCCCTCGTTTTTGTTTTGGTCCGGATTTGGTTCCATGTTTTTGAGCCTTAATGCTTAGTTAGTCATTCTTACAGATGAATCACGGTTCGTCAAGAAAATTTTCGGGCTTGCTGGCGGGGATTGTGAGCCGAAAGTGGATAACGATTCTTGACCAAATCAGCTCATCTGATAGAGTCATACTATGTCAAAAAACATCAAAAATATTTTTGTTGCGGTATTGGTTGCTTCGGCAGTATTGATTTCGCTTCCGGCCCAGGCCCAACTGCGCATGCCCACAATTAATTCGGCGGATGTCGAGAGTTTGGTTAGAACAGAATTTGTAGATAATCCAGATATGATTGCGATTGCCAAATGTGAATCGGGATTCCGACAATTTACGGCCGAGGGCGTGCCGCTCAAAGGCGGCGGTGGACAATATATTGGCGTATTCCAAATCAGCATTGGACACGATGCAACAGCCCGCAATCTTGGTTTAGATATTTTTACTCTGGAAGGCAATATCGGCTACGCCAAATATTTGTTCCGTCAGCGAGGAACTGCGCCGTGGAGTGGTTGTGTCTCGACTCCAGCAGCAGCGCCTGCGGCTGCCCCGGCCTCTCCTGGGGTAATCCCGGCGGGCACCGGCAGTCTGACCATCAACCTGCATCTAGGCATGGTCAATGACCAAGTGCGAATTTTACAGCAAATTTTGAACGCTAAAGGCTTTGCGGTGGCAACCTCTGGCCCAGGCTCCCCTGGCCAGGAAACCACCAGATTCGGCGAATTAACCCGCGCGGCCGTCCAAAAATTCCAGTGCGCCCAGCAAATTACCTGCACCGGCTCGGAATCAACCACGGGCTACGGCTTTGTTGGCCCCAAAACCCGCGCGGCACTCTCGAAATAATCCAAAAAACTAATAGGAAAAAAATAAAACAGGTCAGAGAAGAGAAATTAGTCTCTCTTCTCTGACCTGGAACCCGGGAACGCTTAAACGTTCGCGAGCTCAAGCACCATAACCTGGGTATCTTCAGGAAGATCTTTGTAATAGCCCTCAATGAGGTGACCTTTTACAAAACCCATAGAGCGGTGCAGTCTTTCCGCGGCGGTGTTGCTCGGGCGGATATTGCTCACAATGCGGTCAGTGTTTTTCCGATCCTTCGCGATTGCAATAAGCCAGTTTAAGGCCAGCGTCCCGAAGTCGCGTCCTCTCCATTTTTCAAGCAATCCCCCAAAAAGCAAGTATATCTGTCCCGGAACGCTGGGCAGCTCTTTCTGCTCGAAAGTGGCGGCAACCCCGGCATCACTCTGAAACACGATCATCCCCGCCTTTTCAGTGTCTATGAAAACCAAATAGCATTCAACATGCGGGTGCAACCAGACCTCGGTACCAAAAGGCTTTTCACTCGGGATAAGCTGCTCCATGAATGCCCGGAACGTCCGGGCTGCTTCGGTTGAATAAACTCGCCTAACTTCGAAATTCATAACTCCTCCTGTAATTATAGAATCTGCTATTCCCTACGAAAGAGCACAATACCATAGACTAGAATAAAAATCAACTCTCAAACGAAGATAAAATAAATAATAAAAACAGCCTCCTGTGGGGAGGCTGTTTAATATCAATCAAATACTAGCGAAAGCTCTGAAGCAAAGGCGGATACACGCGCAAGATCTTATCATCGCCGCCGTGGTCAGTTCCCCGACCATCCCGATTAGATGTGCTTAGGTACAAAGATCCGTCTTGCCCTACAACAGCCGCGCGCAGCCGGCCGTATCTTCCCTTAAAGTGCGTCCACATATCCCAGACATCACCGTTGCCCTGAAATCTAACTTGATAAAGCGCTGACCCAAGCAAGCCAGAAAAATATAGACTGCCATCAACAAAGGCCAAACCTGCCGGCGCCCACGTCTCATTCGGTCCGGAATTTCGCACTGGCGTTACCATGCCTTCGTGCGTGGCATCGCCTTGAATAGTTGGCCAGCCGTAATTTTTTCCTTTTTCAATGAGGTTCAATTCATCGTATCCGGTAGCCGCTCCGCTGCGTCCGTGTTCGGTTTCCCACATGCGTCCTTTATTATCCCAGGCAATTCCCTGGCTGTTGCGATGTCCATAAGTCCAGACCGCGGTGCCGAATGGATTGTCATTCGGAACCTCCCCGTCTGGCGTGAGGCGCAAAGTCTTGCCTGCCAGCGACCCGAGATTCTGAGCCAAGTTGGGATTGTTAGCATCGCCGGTGGTAATATAGAGCATGCCGTCGGGGCCAAAGGCCATGCGGCCGCCGTCATGGTAGATTGCCGAAGGAATATTATCGATGATGGTGGTCTTGTCAGTCAGTTCGGTGCCGTTTAATCTATAACGAATCACCCGATTGTGCTGACCATTTTCTGCAGTCGTATGATAAACGTAAATCAAATTATTTTTGCTGAAATTTGGATGAGTGACTACACCCATGAGCCCGCCTTCACCCGTACTCATGACCGAAGGCACAACAATATTCCCCGTATTTTTGCCAATGCGCTTAATGGTGCCGGAGCGCTCGGGCACCAGCATGTCTCCGTCGGGCAAAAGCACAACGTCCCAAGGAACAAACAGCCCGGTCGCGACTGTTTCAATCATGTACGACTCAAAATCTATTTGACTGACGCTGTGCACGCTGGCCGGATTTAATTTATTTCGGGACAACGAATCAAAATTGCCTACAGGCTTACGGGTGCTGATTGAGTAAACCATGTTGTCGCCCTGCTTTTGAATCAAATCGGTTTCCGGAAAATTGGCCAAATCAGTTGGGCTAATTACCGCCACATCGGCAAAATTTAAGCCGTATGAATTGAAAGACTCGATACTGGTAATGCCGCGGCGGTAACCGTTGGCATTCAACAAGTAAACAGTCGGCGAGCCGGCCGCTTGAATCAAGGATAAATTCGGGATAGCGTCTAACACGCCTTGCGGCAACACAAAAATTTGGCCTACGGCTTCTTTGTTGACCGCGCGCTTTCTATTGCCCTGAATTACATACACGGTTGGATTATCTTCACTGCGAACCAACATCCCATTGGGAAAATGATTGTTTGGCGAATAGAATGGCGAACCGGAAGCCAAGACGCTCATTGTTCCGGCTTGCGGATTGATATCAACAAAAGTCACGCTAATATTATTGGCCCGGCTAGATTCCATAAAATGTTTTGATGGATCAAGCACAAATCCTAACCGATAAATACCCGGTACCAAATTGGTGACATCAAAATTTTGGTCAGGCAAAAAATACTCGTATTTATCTGCCCACCCGACTGATATCCCCTGCTTATACTTTCCACAGCCAGTGTAGGTTTTTTTGGGATCCTTGGTTCCTTCTGTTGGTAAGTTTATTGATTCGGTTTCATAAATACAGAAAGTGGATTTATTTCGAATTTCCGGCACTGATGTTGTTACTCCCAAAACCGATGACATAGGTGTTAGCGTGTCTGATGTCCAGGCCAGCTGTGAGAATTTGGATGAAGGAATAACCTTAGGCGGTACATATGGCGGAACCAATTCCAAAACATAGGAAGCAAAATCATCATAGTGAAAATGCTTATGCAAAGCGTGCCAAAAAAGATTACCCACGACTTTGTTGCGCACCTGGCCGTTTGGCAAAATAATGCGCTGGGCTGTTTCGAAAGTGTCTGGAGCGACTGGTTGGTCGGAAGTGGCGTCAAGTTCCAAAGGTCCTTTGCCGCGGTTCCAAAACATGGTTGTAAAAAGAAGTAACTTGCGGCCATCTCTATCTACCAACTGAAGATCTGAAGCGGCAAATGGAGCAACGTCTGGAACGATGTCTGTTTCCCCAGGAAACACCAGCGTTGAATCCCTGGTAATAATTTGTCCTTCCGGGTAAGCATTAAGATCAGATGGAGAAACATCGACAATCGCAGATTGGAATCCCTGTATCCGGAAAGTTTCCGGCGAATCTATATATCGCCTTTGGCCATTATCGATGTAGTAGAGTCTGCTGTCGCCTTGGGCGCGTACAAGTGTGCCATTCGGCAACGCGGCCTGGGCTTGGGAGCCGGGAAATGGAATCAATAGAAAAGAAAAAATTGCTAATGAAAAAAATACCTTTTTTGCAACGTTCATAGGTGTTTTGGTTTCCTTTTTTAGAAGCTTATGCTTTTATTTTAAAATATCCCAAGACATAAGTCAAAAACCCCTATTTAAAGCGAACATCAAAAAAAGCTCCTGGATAATTCCAGGAGCTTTTAATTTATTTTAGATACGGCGTAGGATCGATCCATTCAGCTAAATCATCTTTTGTTGGAACGTAGCCGAGAATGTTAAGATCAGAACCTTTATGAATGTCGAAGTGAAGATGCTTGCGTCGTCCATCGGTTTCGTGGGTGAAACCGTCACCCAAAAATCCGATAGTATCGCCAGCCAATAAAGTTTGTCCGACTTTAGCCGAAATGCTATCAAGCTTCATGTGTCCGTAAATAACGGTAACGTCTTGGCCATCAAGTTTACAACTCTGCACCAAAACCCCGCCATAACCTTTGGCCCAGGTATTCATTTTCACGGCTCCGTCACAGGCTGCAGTAATTACAACATTGGTATTCTGTTCAGCGGGAAAAGTTTCAAAGTCGAGCCCGGTATGAAATCCGTAAAAAATGTCATTTTCCACAGGAGACGTCTCGGGACTAACTTTAAGTCCAAAAGGCTTTTTGGTTACGCGGACCAGGCCAATAGAAATAGGCATGGCCAATTCCGGTTTTGATTCATTGGTAGTTGCAGCACCGGCAACTTGGCCAATAGGGCTACCTGCTTGCTTGATAGTATTGGGGGCGGTAGGATTGCCTGATGTTTCAGTATTGGACAACATAAATACGCCCACAGCAATGGCTGCAGAAACTATAACTAAAGCGATATATTTATGTAATTTTTCCATATAAAATAGGGTTTAATTCGAACTCCTAACTATATCATACAAACCAACTTTTGTCAATAGATGCCTGATTCATGTATGCACTATCATTCATCATCAATGGCCTCATATTTTGATACTAACAAATAGGACTGCCTAGCGCGAATTAGGTATTGGAAACCGGCACCTATTAGTATGTTATGATGGGGTTACTAACGCAAATGCAGACATGAAAGGCTATGTATTTGTACCGCTATGGAACGTTTTAGGCGCATGGTCGATCATGGCATTGTGAGATGGTAATAATATTTATTAAAAAAATGAAATTATATAAAAAACTTGTAAGCGCTATTGCGGGATTGTCTCTTGCTATGGCTTTGGTGTTTGTTCCTGTCTCTGCTCACGTGGCCCGTGCCGACTGGAATAACCAGTGCGACGCCTGGCAACTTGTAATGGATGGATACGTCGAGCAAATGATTGAACTTCAAACTGCTGGTTATGATGCGGCGGTATTGATGGAACTTGACCATCTTTATGCATCCTGGTACCTGACCTACCAGATAATGGTAGACATAGGCTGTTTCGGCTACTAACATAGATAATAGGATCTAATCAAAAAGGCCCGAGAAGAAAAATGCATATTTCTTCTCGGGCCAAAACTTTGCCCGTACTCAAACGCGAGAGAGCTCAAGGACCATGACCTGCGTGGCCTCTTCAGGATTCTGGTAATAGCCCTCAATGACGATGCCTTTCTGGAATTCCTGTCGCCGGTGTAGCTCTTCGGAAGCTTCGTTGCTCACGCGAATATTGCTGACTATCCTCTCTATATCATCCATTCGCTTAGCTTTGGTCGTCAGCCAATGAAAGGCCAATGAACCGATCCCGCGAAACCTCCATTCTTTGAGCAATCCACCGAATAACAAATAGAGTTGTTCCGGGACATGAGGCAGGACCAATTGTTCATATTTAGCACCGACGCCGGCATTTTTTTGAAACACAATCATGCCAACCTGTTGATCCTCCACAAAAACCCAGTAGCACTCTACGTCCTGATGCTCCCAAACCTCTGCACCAAAAGGTACCTCTTCTGGCACAATGATATCCATCAAAGCTTTCAGCCTGCCACCATCTTCGGGCAGGTTAGCTTTCGTAATTGCAAAGTTCATCTTTCCTCCTCGCCAGCCGCTACGGCCAGCATTGTCCGACAATCTCTGTCCCATCTTCCAAATCTTGTTGCTCTATGGAACCATCTAGTATACATAAATTATAGCAAGGTGTCCATAGAGCCCCAAATGTACCAAAGTCAGCTAATTTGATATACTCTTTGCAGAAGCTTGCACAAGTATTTTTAACTGTCATCGATATAAAAACAAACAAAATCAACAGAAGTAAGCTCATCGCCCTCATTGCACTTGAGGTTATTATTGTTTTATTTGTTGTGCTAAAACTTTCTGGGATTAAAATTCCCTACTTGTCGTCGCGGGCTTCCAATAATTATTCAGGGGCTCTTGCCGATCCAAATAAAGCCTCCGGCGCTCCGGCCGTAGACACCATTCGCAGTGTCACGGTCTATAGCACCTCCGGAACTTTAGGTGATAGCGGTTTGTATCCGTACTTAGAAAAAACTTTGCCGGCCATTAAAGCCAATGGTTTTAACACCATTTGGTTTGTCACGGTTTGGACAAATTTTGATCCAACACCGCTGGCCCCTAACCATCAATACAACAGCCAAGCGTTCGAAAACACCCGGCAAGTCCTAAGCCTGCTACAAAGAAACAACATGCGCGCAATTATCGGACTGAACTATTTGGGCACAGGCTGGTCGCCGGACTTTAATAATGATGGCAGGCGTGATGCAACCGATTTTTGCGACTGGCTAAGCAACCCGAGCAAATACCAATCGTTCGAACGCTATACCCAGCAATTTCTGAGTGAAATTTCCGACTATCATAACATAGTTTATCCAACGGTCTTTACCGAAAATTCCGAACCGTGCGGCTGGGCCGATACTGCACACGCCAAACAATTAGCAACTCTTTTGCGATCGACTTTAGGCAGTTTGCCAACGCGCATGCCGGCTAAAATCCGGCCGCAATTCACTTTTGGCTATCATGATTATTCAATCATCAATTTAGGATGGGGCAACGGCGACTCGCCTATTGCTTCTCCTAATCCGTATGATTTTGTCAGCATGGTCGGCTACGGCATGGACAATGTCGCCAACAATCAAATAGCGGTTGAGCTCGACGCACGCGCCGCGCGCTTTAAAAATTTGTACCCCAAAATGCCGTTGCTGATTGGCGAGGCGGGAGCCACCAATTGCAACAATCAAGATGCAAACCAAGCGCGGGTTGATTTGCAAATCGCGGCGTACGCAAAAAAGCGCAATTACGGATTGAATATTTGGGGTTGGCAACCGGGACCGCCGGCCGGCGACTGCAACCCGAACCTGGCTTATGGCGGCTTGGCCCTAACTAACCAAGACGGTTCTCTCAAAAAAGCGGCCAAAGATTTAAAAGCATTTTTTGCAACCGGCACTGTCCCCACAGGAGCCGCTCCAGTTATCTCCGGCGCGGGTTTGAATACCAGCTATAATCCCTGGGTCATTTGGGTAACTGCCAGCAACCTAAGCGCCAACAGTAAAATTAGATTATTAGATGCGACAGGCGCGCAATGGGGCGGCGACATACCAACCAGTCTTTCGGCAGATAAATCTTGGTTGAGCGCCAGCTTGCCGGGCAACTCGCCGCCATCGCGCTGCAACGCCGGCAAAACTTGCAATATTTCCGTACAAATTGTTGATTCAGCCCAAGGTTTAGTTTCCGGATCATACACCTTGCAATTGCCTGCTGTGCAATAAAATAATTTATCAAAAAAACGACGCCGCCCGGTAGATTGCCGGAACGGCGTTTTGAATTCTTGAGGACAGTAAGAAATATAGATTTTGCGGCTCGTTCTGATTTGAGCTTCAGCCCAGAACCAATCTTTATCTGCTTCGTCCTTGATTCGTTCGAAATAAAGCTCTTCAGCTTTGGCCCTGATGGCCTCCTCAGCCAGTGGGCCGTGGCCATTATTCGATGATAACATTTGCTCGGCCTGTAGCCAGTCCCGCTTTGCGCATTTCTCCAGGCGGACTTGAGCTGCAGCCTCGACAAAAGGTTTGAGTTGTTCATCCGTAGGATGCAGTTGGCCCATTTTCCTCAACTGAAGCACGGCAACCAAACAATCCTCTAAATGAAACTGAAACATCCTTTCCTGATATCGTCTTTTAGCCACTATCCCAACCACCTGCCCAAGCTCTGCTTTCGTCAGTGCATCGGGTCTAACATACATACCGTAACCTCCTTGTTCGAGTTTCTATTAGTAGGATAACAACCAAGTTTGCGCTTGGCAAGATAAATATGAAATTGACGGCTTAAACCAATATTTAGTATGATCAATATCACTATGGACAATAAATCAATAACCTTTGATCAAGTTTTCAATATCTGGATGGATGCCGAGGCCAATCAAGTTGAAGGCCGAAATATTTTGCCTGTCGCCAAAGAAAAAGGATTTGGCTCGATTGCGGAGTGGCGTCTTGCTACCGCGTTGAAGTTGGGTATGGATAAAAAGGAATGGTCGCTAGTAACGATTGAAAATCCCGACGAAGTTTTACCCAACATTATCATTGGCCCATACCGGGGATGGTCAAAGTTTTTTGATAATCATCTCAACACGACTTTTGCGCAAGCTTTGGAGATACCGGAATTTTTTGAGTGGTGCAAAACTCACGACCGTGTTGTTCCCCTATCGCAAAATTTTCCTCTGCCAACGGCTATCATACTGTTCCGTCGAGCCGATGGACGGCTGATCTGTATTGAAGGTGGACACAGAGTTTGCGCCGCGGCTTACGCTAAAAAGGTCGGGGCTCCAATAAAATTTGAGGGTCAGCCGCCCGTGAGTGCGGCCATCGCACAGGTAGACGATGAAGAAATCGAAAAGATGATAGGTTTCCTCAAAGAAGGAACCTTGAAGAAAAAAACGCCCTGAGCTTGTGGTTCGACTTCGCTCACCACTGTGAGCGTGTCGAACAGTCGAAGGGCGTTTTTCTTTTTTATTGGCCGGCGGCTTTTTCTAAATCCGCAACTACGATCTTCTTCATCTTCATCATTGCATTCATGACCGCATCAGCTTTTTTCTTATCTGGATCATTCATTAATTTGGGTAGTGCTTTGGGAATTATTTGCCAGGAAAAACCATATTTATCTTTTAGCCAGCCGCACTGCTCATCAGCAGGACTCGAGGACAACTTTTCCCAGTATGCATCTACCTCTTCTTGATCTTCGCACTCCACATACATAGAGATGGCGGGACTCGGTTCGAATTTATGCTCCGCACTATTCTCCATGGCAAAAAATTGCTGGCCTGCCAAGTTAAAAGCCGAAAATTTGATTTTGCCTACGTCAGCGTCTTGGCCTTCGCCCTTCTCGTAACGCATCATCATATCAATCTTAGAGTCCTTAAACACAGAAGCGTAAAAATTGATTGCCTCTTCGCACTTACCGAACTGCTTGCCGACGAACATAAAAGATGGGGTGATGACTTGCTTGTTTTGCGGTCCGGTACTAATTTGCCAAGACAAACCGTACTTATCTTGCAACCAGCCGTACCTTTCGGCGAAAGGATATTTTTGCAGCGGCATCAAAACCGAACCGCCATCAACCAACTGATTAAACAGTTTGTCCACTTCTTCTACCGAACCGAGCCTGACAGAAAATGATACAGACGGATTAAATTTAAAAATCGGTCCTCCGTCGAGTCCCATAAATTTAAAACCTTCGAGCTCAAAAACTCCGGTGAGAACTTTTCCTTCCATGCCTTTCATTGGCCCTTCCTCCTGCCCCGGAGGAAGAGGATCCGGATAACGCGTGAGACTGACGATTTTAGAATTATTGAAGATTGAGGTATAAAAATTCATGGCCTCTTCAGCGTTTTTATCGAACCATAAAAATGGCGTAATTTTTTGCATTTTTTCTGATGTTAATAATTACTTGTCGACCATCACTTTAAACCCGCCGTAGACAAAGCGCTTCATATCAACCGGCATGGGCATATCTTTCCAGGCCGGATCGTTCATTGCCGGATCCTTCATGACTTTGGCGTTGACCTGGTCGCGGTGTTTCTTAGATTTAAAAACTATAAACGAAAACCAAACGGCTTCGGAGGACTTGGCCTTGGCGGTATCAATAAAGGAGCGGGGCCTGGCGCCCATTGTTGCTTTTGGCCGCAAATCATCACCCACGCACTCTTTATAATCGAGTGCGCCGTGCTTGAGCCAAAGCTTTCGGCCGAACTGCGCCATTTTTTTGTACTCTGCCGCTTTATTTTTTGGGACGACAAGTAAAAACCCGTCCACGTATCCAGCTTTTGCCATATAACTCCTTTCTCTATTTATTTTTTCGATAATATCCGGGCCAACAAACCGGGCAAACCGGTTGGGCTTTGCTTTTGTGGAACTTGTGGCCGCGACTGCAAATTGTTGGTTTTTGATTGCTCATAAGTAGATCGTTAATTACATACCTTTCGGCTGCAAGATGCCCACGCGATTGCCTTCGGTATCGACGATGGAAGCGTACAGACCAATGCCGGGAATATCA
>Ga0134127_10002902_pt1 | contig 12279 bp, 7 predicted proteins | sample KB31753_FD_96459 | JGI IMG/M metagenome (GOLD analysis project Ga0134127, IMG submission 96459) | Terrestrial soil microbial communities with excess Nitrogen fertilizer from Kellogg Biological Station, Michigan, USA - KB3-175-3 | ecosystem: Environmental > Terrestrial > Soil > Unclassified ...
CGCGCTCCACCTCGAGCTCCGTCATGTACCCGTACCCGCCGTGGATCTGGACGGCACCAAGCGCCGTCTGGACGAGCGATTCGCTGACGAACAGCTTGGCCATGGCCGCGTCGAGGGACACCGCCCGGGTCCGGTCTAGCCGGGACGCCGCCCGATAGGTGAGTAAACGCGCCGCTTCCACCTGCACCTTCATGTCCACGATTCGGTGGGAGACCGCTTGAAACTTCCCGATGGCCTGACCGAACTGACGGCGGGTGCGCGCGTGCTTGATGGAGCCCTCGAGGAGGCGCTCCATGGTGCCCACCTGGCTGGCGAACAGACAGACCCGCTCCCAATCCATCGCGTGGGTGAAGACCGCCGAGCCGCCGCCGACACCGCCGAGGATAGCCTCGGGGCCGACGCGTAGATCCTCGAACACCAGCTCGCCGAGCGGAGAGCTGCGCAGCCCCATCTTCTCGAAGCGCTGAGTGACCACAAAGCCGGGCGTGGTCGTCTCCACCAGGAAGGCCGTCACCCCCCCGTGATAGCCCTTCTTCGGGTCGGTGACGGCGAAGACGATGACCAGATCGGCCACCGGCCCGTTCGAGATGAACGTCTTGGTGCCCCGGATCCGGAAGCCCTCGCCGTCCGGTTCGGCCTGGGTCTTGAGCGCGAACGCGTCCGATCCCGATGCGGGCTCGGTCATGGCGTGCACGCCCACGATCCGGCCGGTGCAGAGGCCCGGGAGGTAGCGGCGCTTCTGGACCTCGGCGCCGAAGCGCCACACGGGGACGACACAGGAGAGGAGGTGGGCGCAGACGGAGAAGACCAGCCCCCCGTCGCGACAGGCATAGCCAAGCGCGTCGAGCGCCACCGCGGTGGAGATGGGGTCGAGCCCGCTCCCTCCGTACTCCTCCGGAACCGGTAGCCCGGTCAGCCCGATGTCGCCGCACTTCTGCCACAGCTCCCGCGGAAACGTCTGCTCGCGATCGCGCTGGATAGCTCCCTCGTTGAGGACCTCCCGCGCGAAGCGGATGATATTGTCTCGAAGCGCCGTCTGGTCCGGCGTCAGGGAAAAATCCACTAATCCAGCTCCTTCAGTCGCTGATAGTCGATCTTGTCGGTGGAGGTCTTGGGCAGGGTGTCCGCGAACGCGAAGAGATCGGGGACCATGTAGGCGGGGAGGTGCTGGGCGCAGAACGCCTTCAGGTCGATGAGGGTCGGGCGTTTCCCGTCCCGGCAGGTGAGAAACGCCTTGATGCGCACGCCGGACTCCGCGTCGGGGAGCGCGATCACCGCCGCCTCGAGCACGAGGGCGTGGCGGTAGAGCGCCGATTCGACCTCTCCCAGCTCCACGCGATAGCCCCGCCGCTTGACCATCCGGTCCCGCCGCCCGAGGAATACGTAGTTGCCGTCAGGCGCCTCCGACACGATGTCGCCTGTCCGATACCATCGATCTGCCTGGGACTCGGGCAGGAACGCGCGCGCGGTCTGCTCGGGGAGGTTCCAGTATCCCTGCATCACGCCCGGACCGGCCACGCAGAGCTCGCCCGCTTCACCGGCCGGAAGGGTTCGCCCCTCCGGATCCACGACCCGCGTGCGGAGATGCGAGCACGCGCCGCCGATCGGGTAGGGCTCCGTTCGATCGTCGGGCACCCGGCCGGGGACCTCGAAAAAGGTGCAGACATTGGTCTCCGTGGGCCCGTAGAGGTTGAAGTAGCGCGGCTTCGGCACCTGGTCCTGAAGGAGGCGCAAGTGCTTGATGGGAAATACCTCGCCCGCGAAGAGCACGAGGCGCAGCGCCGAGAGGTCGAGGCGCGCGAGATTGCCGTACTGCGCCAGCAGGCCGAGAATGGAGGGCGCCGAGTACCACACCGACAGGCGGCGGCCGGCAATGAACTGGGCCAGTCGCTGGGGTTCCTTGCCGATTTCCTCGGCCACCAGCACCAGGGTGGCGCCGTGCTTGAGGGTCAGGTAGATGTCGAGGATCGAGAGATCGAAGTGAAACGGGGCATGGGACGAGCACCGATCTGACGTAGTCAGCCCGAAGGTCTCCGAACACCAGTCGACGAAGCTGGTCGCATTCTCGTGCGAGAGCATGACCCCCTTGGGCTTCCCGGTTGACCCCGACGTGTAGAGGATGTAGGCGAGGTCATGAGGTGAAGGGCGCGAGCTCGGCCGGGTGGGGACGGGGGTCCCCCGATCCTCCCGGTCGAGGGCGTCGCCGAGCCCGCGGCCGGCCCCGACCTCGTCGACGACGATCAGGGCCGGAACGCGCCCCAGAGCCTCCATCTCGGCGCGCAACCGTTGCTCGAAGCGCCGCTCGACCACCACCGAGGTCACCGAGCAGTTATCGAGGATGTAGGCGTTCCGTGGCGGCGGCGCGGTCGGGTCGACGGGCACGTAGGCCGCGCCCGCCTTGAGGATCCCGAACATCGAGGCCACTCCGTCGGCGGACTTGCGGAGGTAGAGCCCGACCCGGTCGCCCGCATTCACCCCCTGGACGCGGAGGCGATCCCGCAGGCGGTCGGAGAGCCGATCCAGCTCCCGGTACGTGATGCCGGAAGCCACTTCCGGCTTGCCGACGGTGTCCTCGACGGCCATGGCGTCGGGATGGCGTTGCGCGGCGCGTGCGAGGAGGTCATGGAGCGCGGTGGTGGCCATGGCGCGCCGACTAGAGCTTCGACGTGACGAGCTTGGTGATGTCGGTGAGCGTGTCCATGTGGTCGGCGTCGGCCTCGTGCGCCTGGATCGTGATCTTGAAGCGCTCCTCGAGGAACGCCACGAGCTTGATGGTGGCGAGCGAGTCCAGGATGGCCCCGGTGATGAGCGGGGTCGTCGCGGTCAGATTGGCGGGGTCCTCCCCGGGGAGAAACTCGCTGAGGATGAACTCGTGTACCGTGTCGGTTATGTGGCTCATTTCCGAGCCTCCCGAGAGACGAAGAGCTGGTCTCTGTGTCGAACGATGGCGTCATGGAGCCCCGCGGCGATGATCTGATGGCCCCTCACGTTGGGGTGGGCATCCCACTCGGCCAATCGGAGATCCGTACCCTCGATACCGCGATAAATGCCCTGCAGGTCGAGCACCACGAAGCCCGCTTTCCGCGCGCGATCGAGGACCTCGGCCGCCTCCTGCTGCCAGATACCCGGATAGATGTGGGGGAGAAACATGAGAACGGGCACCGCGCCGTGCGCGCGGGCCGACCGCACCATCTCGGCGTAGAGCCAGGAGACCATTTCTCCGCGAAACGGCTCCAGGCGTCGGAGGGCCGTAGTTACATCGGTGCGCTGGTCGATCTCCGCTCGCCGAGCGATCTCCCGGAGGTACGGGTAGGGGATCGGGACACCCTTGGCGATGGACGTGGCGAGATTTTGAGCCGCTCCCAGCAGCTCCCGCCCCGCCGCCACGTGAAGGATAGCGTGAGGCGCGAATTCCCACGCCTTGTCCAGCACCGCAAGCTGCTGGAGGGGCTCGTATCCGGGGACGGCAAAGTTGAGGATCTCGTACCGCGAGAACGCGGGGTCGGGAGGCGCCTGGTTGAGCCGCCGCTCGACCAGCGCCTCGAATACCTCGTCATCGCCGACACCCCAGCCCATGACGGTGGACGCGCCGAGGAGCGCGATCCGGTAGGTGTCGCTCCCGGGCTGGGGGGCGTAGTCACGATCGCGCATGCCCCAGCGATTCGTGTGGATGGGACCGAAGCGGGTCTGGACACCCGTGGACGGGATGAGCTCCTTCTGTCGGAAGTCGCCCGTGAAACGCTCGAGACCCAGACCCTGCACGTCGAGCCAGTTCTGGGGCTTGTTCATATAGACTTCCCAGAGCTGGCTGTTGAACCGATCGACCCGCACCAGGTCTTCGTAGTAGCCCCGCTCGAGGAGGGCCATGTCGGTGCGGCTGAGCTGACCCGAGCGCAGCGAATTGATCACGGTCGCGCCCGCGGGTCCGAGGCTCGTGTACACCGCCTGGATGCCCAGGGCGGACAGAATCACCAGGGACGCGAGGGTCGTCGTCAGGGGCCAGGGAAAGCGCCGCCCGGCCCATCCTCCGCCACGGGAAGGGCCCGAGCCGCCACCAGCTACAGCGATGATCGCCACCGCGGTGAGGACGGGCGCCAGTGCGCGACTGGTCGACCGCCAGGAGTCGAACAGGGCGCCCCAGAGCGCGAACCAGCCCGCGAAGGAGTCCGACGTCCACAGCGACCAGAGGAGGCAGATCGACACGAAGGTGCCAGCCACCCGGAGCGTCGGGCCGAGCGCGTTCTTCAGCGGCCTCGCGCTCTGAGCGAGGCGGCGGGTCCGGCCGTGGCGCGTCTCGTACAGCGCGTTGACCACCACCAGCCCGGCGAGAATGGACCAGAAGCCCACGTCCGTCCAGACCAGGAGGACACTTCCGCGGAGCCAGAACCACTGGTAGGCGTGGAGCGCCCAGGTGGCGAAGAACACCACGAGGGTGGAGATCACGAGGGCCCGCCCGGGCCCCAGGCCCTTCAGCTTGAAGTAGAGCGGGTTGAAGAAGATCTTGAGCATGAAGTCTTTCCAGTAGATGTTGATTCGCCTCCAGAAGTCCGTGAAGCTCGAGGCGAAGTAGTAGCGGTGATGCGTCTCGGGCAGACGGAAGCCGAAGAGATAGAGCATCCCGACGATGAGGTGGAACTGCCCGGATACCCGCAGGTAGAGGAGGAAGTTGGTCACCACGAACTGAACGAAGCTGACCGCGCCGCTGATCTCCCCCGGCGACAGCGTCGCGTAGTAGTAGACGAACCGATACGCGATGAGATGGAGGACCCCGCGCACCATCCAGTCGACGCCGGTTTGATAGATCCGAGCGGCGTCGGTGTCGAAGTACGTGCGGCGGAAGGTCTTGTAGTCGACGACGGGGAAGAGCGGAAAGCAGACATTCGGCAGCAGGAAGAAATAGGCGAGCGCACGAGACAACGAAAAGGGCGCCGTATCGTGTCGCAAGTCGTAGAGGTACACGATGATTCGAAACATGAACATCGAGGCCAAGATGGGCCAGACGGCGCGCGACCATGGGACGGGCGCCACCTCGACGCGCAGGGCGGCCAGTCCTCCCGCGACGGCGAGGAGCGTGACAATCCGGGCCCAGAAAGGGATGCGGAGGTGACAGATGCCCAGGAGCAGCCCTCCCAGCGCGAGCAGCCACCCTCCCTCGCGCGGTCCCAGGACGGAAACAATGCCCCCCAGAGACAGGACGACGAAAAAACCCAGACGCCAGCGAAGGGGAAGCCACGCGTGAAGCGCGAACCCGGCGAAGCTCAGCATCGCGAGCCGGACGAAGGCGGGGCTCTCGATCTGGAACTGGCGGATTATCAGCGCCAAGAGAGCGAGCTGGGCGAGGATGAAGGCGAACTTCACGATGCTGATTCGGCCAGGGATCACGAGAGTATCGGCGACTGGGCGATTTATCGACACTTCATCAAGCATATAAAGGATTGTGCAACACTGACCGCGGACGAGGCAAGGACTTGCGTGCGATGGAGAGTGTACGCAGAATGTGCGCGTATCTCGGCCGACGCGTCACGAGCGACGAGAGGGGCGAGGGATGACGATGCTGAGCGTGCGTGGGAAGCTTCGGACGTGGCTGGGGAGCTGCCTGCTGAGCCTGGTCCTCGGATCCGTTCCGGAGGGAAGTGCGGATACGCTCGCCCTTCCCTTCGAGGTACCAGTCGGGTCGTGGCGCGAGCTGCCCGGCACCAAGCTCAAGGACGCGTGGGCGTCCTGGGGGCAACCGGAGTCTCTGCCGGGAGGATCACTGTCCGGTGCCTCCGCGATCATCAATGCCTGGAATTCGGGCGCACTCGACACGAAGCGGGGGATGTTCGTCATCCCGCGGACTGGCGGACACGCGGACTGGGCAGGGAATCAGGTGGTGGGATTCGACCTCTCCGCTCTGAAATGGCGGCTGCTGCGCCCCTCCTCCGCAAACTATCCTCGCTTGATCCCCTCAAACCCCGGCTCGACCTACATCAATCCCTACTCGGACGGCACCCCGGCGAGCGTGCATACGTACGACGCCGTCGAGTACCTCCCGACGGTGGATCGCATCTGGAGCGCCGGCGGGATCTACTGGTCTCCGGGCGGGGAGTCGGCGCCGCCCAAGACGTGGTGGTGGAATCCGACATCGACCGAGTGGGAGGCCAAGACCACGCGGCCGGGTGGCTACGGGACGTCCTCTCGCTGGGTCGGCTTCATGGAGCGCCTCCTCGTGCGGACCGGCGCGGGTCTCTACAGCTACGATCCAAAGGGTGACTCATACGCGGAGCTCTTCCGATCCGCGCTCCCCGGGTCGCCCTCGACGATGGCGGTGGATGAGGGCCAGCGGAAGGTCCACCGCTTCGTGAATGGAAAGTTGTCCGTGATCGATCTGCGCAACCCGGGCGCGAAAGAGTCGTTGCTTGACGTCTCGGGTGAAACGTCGTTCCTGCGGCTTTCCGGGATCGCGGTGATCTTCGATCGCGGGAAGCTGATCGCCTTCGGGCTCGCGCCGGATGCGGATCGCGGAGCGGTGTTCGTCATCGACCCCGCCACGCGGGTGGCGACCCGCCACAGCCCGCCGGACGACACCCAGCCGCCGCGTCCGACGTCGCAAGGCGTGTGGAAGCGCTTCTTCGAATACCGCGGGTACTACTGGGCCATCACGCAGTGGAATGACAATGTCTGGGTCTTCAATCCCGGGCCGACAGGGCTGACGCAGTCCCGGGTCGTCGTGCCCTCGTCGCGGTGGTCAGAGGCCGGCCAAGCCCCCTTGCCGGTAAGTCCGGCGGGAGCGGAGAGCACGAGGACCGATGAGCGGCCACCGAGGGTCTCGGTGCCAACTCCGATGCTCACCCAGGCCCGGAGCCAGGTGCCGGTCTCGTCTCAGTCCGTCGGCGCCACGCCACTCGCCGGCCTTCAGCCGAGAACGTGGACACCGATCCCCGCGGGGCCGATGGGCTATACCTCCAAGCACACCCGGCTGATCCACGACAGTCGGCGCGGTCGGATGGTGCTGGCCGGTGGCGATGGCACGGGACCGGAGGGGGACAGTTACACCGGCCAGAACGTCTTTGCGATCGATCTCGCGCAGAGTGCCACGTGGATGACGCTCCACGGATTCTGCGCCCCACCCGGCGGGGTCCAGCCCAGCCGCCCGGATAATGTGACATGGGTGTACGACCCGAAGCGTGACCAGGCCGTGGTCATGCCTGCCTACTACGGCGCGACCCCGACGAAGTGCCCGGGGATTGTGGATGACCCGCTGAAGCGCCCGTATACATTCGACTTCGTCGCCAACCGCTGGGCGCTGTCGCCGATCCCCTCCCCGGTAGGCGGGTGGGGGGGGGATCTCCACAATCACTTCGGCGTCCTCGATCCCGTCACCGATGCCGTCTACCGCTTCCACCTGAGCTGTGGGATGCAGATTGTGCCGCTGGATGGAACGACGGGCGGGTGCCACCGCCTCTCGTTCTCCGGCCGCGCCGTCTCGAATATGTGGAACCTCAGCAACGACCAACCCGCCATCGACGTGCAGGGGCGGGCGATCTACGCGATCTCGCGCGTGCTCAAGGCCATCGTGAAGTGGTCCATCACGGACAAGAAGGTAGTCGAGCTGATCCCGCTCCCCACCACGTGGGTAGCTCCGGGCGGTGAGTTCGGCGGGTGGGAGTACGAGACCTATCTGGCCTTCGATTCGAAGAACCGCGTGCTGCTTCATCCTAACACGTCAGGCTATGGCGGGGTCTCGAAGAGCCCCCTGGGCCTCTACCACGTGGACACGAAGCGGTGGGAGTCGGAGCCCGTGCCGCCGGAGGTAACCGGTAACACGCTCGGCTATGACGCCACCAACGATGTGTTCCTCTTCCTCGGGCGGAATGCCGCCAAGTCCTTCTGGCTCTATCGGTACTGACAGAGACGAGGGGGTTCAGTCACTGCCGGCGGGGCTCCGCGCGCGTCGATTCGTCCGCTGCGTGTCCGGTCGCGGTCTCGATTGCGGCGGATCGGCGCAGATATCTCATGATCCCGCGCAGGGGCCGGACGGCGATCGGGCCCGCAAGGCACGCGAGACCGTACACGAGCGAGCCGAGGTGAGACGGCTTCCACGTCCAGGCCTTGAAGAAGTGTGCGCGTGCCGTCGCAATGTCGTCCGCCCACAGGTGGCGACGCGCGCAGGTAAGGTGAACGCGGTGAAGCGCGTTGTTGACGAGGTGTCGAGGCCACGTGCGGCAGAGCTCCGGGTTGGCCCGGAGGAAGGCGTGTCGAATGGCAACGTTCTCGAGGGCGGTCCGTTGGCGGTCACTGCTGCCGCCCTGACTGTCGACCCGGTACAGGGTCAGAGGGGTGGCGAGATATCCGAACTGGCAGTGGTGGGAGAGACGAAGCCAAAAGTCATAGTCGTCGACGAGGCGATACGCCGGGTTGAACCCGCCAACTCGGTGGAAGTAGTCCTTCCGGATGACGGCGGAGCTCGGGAGAAGAGAGAAGCGCTCGAGGAAGAGCTCCCGGGTTACCCATCCCGACGGCACCGACGCGACGAGGGGAAAGGGACGCTCCTCCGGCGTGTCGCTCCGCAACCAGAAGTAGTTGGTGTGGACGACGCCGAGCGAGGGGAATCGAGAGACCAGCTCCATCTGTCGCATGAGTTTTTCAGGGAGCCAGATGTCATCCTCGTCGAGCAACGCGATCCAGGCGCCCCGGGCCGCTTGGGCAGCCGTGTTTCGGGCGGCGGCGACGCCCTGGTTGGGTTGCCAGATGTATCGCACATCGTCACCGAACTGCCTGATGACGTCCTCCGCTTCGCGTGAGCCGTCTTCTAGCACGATCACTTCTTTGTTCGGATAGTTCTGAGCGAGGATGCTCTCGATGGCCCCGCAGAGGAAGGTCACCCGACGAAACACGGGAATCAGGATGCTCACCAGGGGCCAGCGCTCGCCCGGGTAGGAAGCTGCGGGGGGCGCGGGGACAGACCCCTCGAAGTTGGCGATCATGGGCGCCGCCAGCGGAGGGGCGCCAAACGACCGGAGAGGAGCAAATGCCAACCATGGTACGTGTCACCCGAATACGGGGCTTCTCGTTCGGCTCGGTGCGCCGCGCCCTCGTCCTGGTGGTCATCCTCTGTGGAACGCCCCCGGCAAGGGGCACCGCGGCGGAGATCGGACACCCCAATGATTTCTGTGCCCAGATCAATGCTCTTCCGCCCGGAGGCGAAGTGGTGCTGCCTCCGGGTGAATATCGTGGGCCGTGCACTATCCGAACGAGCGGGCTTCCGGGCCGGCCGATCGTAGTGCGCGGCCAGACTCCGACTCAGCGGCCGAGGATCGTTTACGACGGATCGAGATCCAATGTGATCGACGTCAAGGCGGACCATGTCACCATCCGCGGTCTGGCCTTCGGGCCGACGCAGGCGAACATCGATGGGATTCGGATATTCGGAAGAGAAGGGGTGATAGTGGAGGAGTGCGAGTTCTCTGGACTCGGCGGCATCGCCATCGTTGCGAACCACCACAGCAGTCACGGACTCGTCGTACGTCGAAACGTCGTTCGGAACAGTGACGCCACCGCAATGTACTTTGGTTGCCATGACGGGGTGGACTGCGTCGCCGAGGCGCTGCTGATCGAGGGGAACTACATCCATACGGTTCGGGCTCCGGATCCACAGATCGGATATGGGATCCAGGTCAAGCTCAACTCTTGGGGAGTCGTTCGAGACAACGTCGTAGTGGCCACGAAGGGGCCAGGAATCATGGTGTATGGCGCGATAAACGCCGAGCACGCGTCCCTCATTGAGGGCAATCTCACCGCCGATTCTCTGCGATCTTCCGGGATCGTTGCCGGCGGTGGCCCGGTAACGATTCGCAACAATATCGCTACGGGTAATGCGGTGGCGGGGGTCGGATTGGAGGACTACGGTCGCCGGGGACTGCTCCGGGGCGTCATCGTGGTCCACAATACCCTGTACGGAAACGACAATGGGCACTTCATGGTGGCGAGGGACGGGGGCGTGGACGCCACTGTCGTCAACAACGCGCTTCATGGCAAGGGGACCGGGGCGATAGCGGTTCCGTCGGTGCCGGGGCTACGGCTCGGCGGGAACGTGAACTGCTCTCGCGTCGCCTGCTTTGTGAACCCAGGAGATCGCGATTTCTCTCCCCTTCCCGGCGGACCGCTCATCGGCGCAGGGGTGGTCCCCTCCGAGCCTTGGTTTCCGTCTTTCGATTTCTTTGGCGTCCGCCGCATGTATCCACCTTCGGCTGGTGCAGTGGAGATCCACGGCCGTCCGGTTCGGATCGGACCGAAGTTCTGACCGTTCCCCTCCGATGGGTGTCCCGTTCCTAGCGGAAGTCCTTGGCGTTGATCGCGTGCTTGTCGAGGAGGCCGTGTAGCGTCGGGCGGCTTACCTTGAGCTCGCGCGCGGCCTGGCTCACATTGCCCCGGTGGCGACTGAGCACCTCGACGAGGGTCTGACGCTCTACCCGCTCGCGGGTGTCACGAAGCGAGCCCTGCTGGGACGGCTCGGCGGGGGTCAGGTCGAGGTCCGCGGGCATGATGACGCGGCCGCTGCTCATGATCACCGCGCGGCTCACGCGATTCTCCATCTCCCGCACATTGCCCGGCCACGGGTGCGCGATCATGGCCCCGATGGCGTCGGGGCCGAACCGCACCCGCCGCCGGTGCTCCTGTCCCGCCTTCTCGAGGAAGCGGTTGGCGATGAGCAGGATGTCCTCGCCCCGCTCGCGCAACGGCGGCAGGTCAATGGTGACCACGGAGAGCCGGTAGTAGAGGTCCTCGCGGAAGAGGCCCTGCTGCAGGTGGCTCTTGAGGTCGCGGTTGGTGGCGGCGATCACGCGAAGATCCACCGAGATCGGCTGCCGCCCCCCCAGGCGCTCGATGGTCCGCTCCTGGAGGAATCGGAGGATCTTCACCTGGAGGAGAACCGGCAGCTCTCCGATCTCGTCCAGGAACAGCGTCCCCCGGCTGGCCAGCTCGAACTTCCCCTGCCGCTGCACGTGGGCGCCGGTGAAGGCGCCGCGCTCGTGGCCGAAGAGCTCGGACTCCAGCAGGGTCTCGGGGATGGCGCCGCAGTTGATGGCCACGAAGGGGCCGTTCTTGCGTACGCTCCGGCTGTGGACGGCGCGGGCGACCAGCTCCTTGCCGGTGCCGCTCTCACCCTCGATGAGGACGGTAGCGTCGGTCTTGGCCACGCGCTGGATGACGGCGAAGATCTCGCGCATACGTGGCGTGCTGCCGATGATTTCCTCGAAGCGAACGCTGTTTTCCTTGACCTGGGCGGCGGCCTCTCCCTCGCGCGCCAGCTCGGCCAGGTAGGCGGCGCGGCGGAGCACGACCTTGTACTCGGGAAGATCGATGGGCTTGAGGTGGTAGTCGAAGGCCCCGAGCTGGACGGCGCGGAGGGCGTTCTCTCGATCGCTGTTTCCGGTCACCACCACCACCTTGGTGGAGGCGGAGGCGCGGAGGATCTCGTCGAGAGTCTTGAGGCCTTCCTCGGCGCCCTCCGCGTCGGGGGGCAGCCCGAGGTCCAGGCTCACGATACCCGGCTGCACCTCATGGAACAGCGCCATGGCCTGCGCCCGGTCCTCGGCGAACCAGAGGGTGTAGTCGTCCCGGAGCGCGTACTTCACCTGCGTGCGGATGCTCTCGTCATCGTCCACCACCAGGAGCTTTGGCTTCGTCATGGGCGCCCTCTCCAATGCGTCCGCCGTCAGCGGGGCAGACTCCGGAGCAACAACGGGTAGAACTCCCGGAGAAACTCGGAATGTCGGGCGAGGACCGCGGCGGTGTCTTCGTCCTTTGCCACCAAGGAGGCGAGTCGCACCAGCGCCCCGTCGGTCCGACCGTGCACCAGCCCATTGTATAGGAGCTGGGCACGGTACCAATGATCGCTGGCGAGGGAGGTCTGCCCGATCTGGTACCAGTACACCACCGCCACCTTGCCGCCGCGCCCTTCCATCAGCACGAGGTTCGCGTTCAGCCCGCCGCCGGGGGCGGCATCCGCTGTCAGCCGCACCTGCTGCTCGGCGATCTGGTTCCAGCCGTGACCGGGAATGATGAGCGTGCGGGCCGCGCTCCGACGCGCCTGGTCCTGGGACGGGAAGTACTCGACGCTCACCCAGAGGGGCCGGCCGCCCCGCTCGAAGCCGCGGAAGAGTCGGCTCGGAGCGCGGGTATCCGGCGGCAGGGCGTCTCCGGGCGTCTGGCTGCTGAACGCCCAGCCGGGGAGGACATCGGGAATGGCCTCGAAGGAACTGCGCAACGGCACATCGGCGCCGCCGGCGGGCACCG